>Ga0209702_10008751_pt1 | contig 11610 bp, 8 predicted proteins | sample FRY01_FD_187210 | JGI IMG/M metagenome (GOLD analysis project Ga0209702, IMG submission 187210) | Freshwater microbial communities from Lake Fryxell liftoff mats and glacier meltwater in Antarctica - FRY-01 (SPAdes) (version 2) | ecosystem: Environmental > Aquatic > Freshwater > Ice > Glacier... | reverse complement strand
ATTCATCTGATCCATCTTTTCTTCCAATGGCTTATCCGGATGATTGAAGAGGTCTACCTGAATACGTCCTATCTTCTCAATAAGGCTTTCCTGGGAGTTCTTGATGTCAACCAACTTACGCAGGATGTCCTTCTTATAGTCCAATTCTGTCTTTTCCATTATTCTGTAGGTTTATATAGGGTATTGAATATTGAACTAAACACTAAGAAGAATGCCATGATGAGGATGCGTTCCTTCAGTGCCTGTCCAATTAAATCTTTATTCTATCTAAGAACTCTCAGATAAGGGAAGCCCTTGGGAATATTGTAAGCAGCTCATCTGAAGATTCTGTAGTCATGAATAGGTGCATCTTTGCACGCATAGCATCATGGAAAAACATACTCAAATAGAACATAGCACTCTTGGAGCAGGTTGCTTCTGGTGCATAGAAGCCGTATTCCAGAACCTAAAGGGAGTGATGAATGTACACTCTGGATACACAGGTGGTCATGTATCAGCACCTTCGTATAAGGACATCTGCACCGGAACAACGGGCCATGCAGAGGTAGCGCAGATAAGCTATGATCCTAATGAGATAAGCTTTGAGGAAATACTGGAAGTGTTCTTCGCAACCCATGATCCTACTACGCTGAACCGTCAAGGGAATGATATAGGAGACCAGTATCGCTCTGAGATTTTCGCCCATAATGCCTGTCAATTGGAGATAGCCAAAGCAGCCGTCCAAGCAGCAGAGGAATCTGGTTCCTGGGCTTCACCCATCGTGACCAAGGTTTCTATGCTGGGGGAGTATTTCCCAGCTGAGGACTATCATAAGAACTACTTTAAGCTGAATCCCGATCAAGGCTATTGCCAATTCGTGATACGCCCTAAGGTGGACAAGTTCAAGAAGCTTTTTGCTGATAAGTTGAAGGGATGATTTTATTGGAATCAGTGGAGGAGTTATTAGTTAGGAGGCATCAGTGTTGATTTTAGTATCAATCACTGACTACAGATTTGCTCATATCTAGCTCCAGAACTCAGCCCTTCTTCCAGGTCTTATACATCTCGCTCATACTCGGTCTGTCCTTGGGGACCTCCCTTAAGGGCTCACAGACTTTCAGTGTAGCGTGTAACTCTGAGGGCAATTTTTGATAGAGTCCCGTTCCTTCCGTCTTCCATGCCGCCATCTCATCGCTTACATCTTTGATGACTTTGGCGGGATTTCCTACTGCAATCTTTCGCTCTGGAACCTGCATCCCATCTGGAACGAAGGACAATGCGCCTACTATGCTCTCTTTTCCTATCACAGCATTATCCATCACCACAGCATTCATTCCTATCAAGCAATTCTCCATGAGCGTAGCTCCGTGGATGATGGCTCCATGCCCAACATGCGCTCCCGCATGCAAGCGCACCGCAGTGCCTGGGAACATGTGTATGGTGCAATTCTCCTGCACATTACAACCATCTTCTATGATGATCTCTCCCCAGTCACCGCGTATGGCCGCGCCCGGGCCTATGTATACATCCTTGCCTATGATTACATTGCCCGTCACCGCAGCTTGCGGATGCACATAGGCGCTCTCATGGATTACTGGGCGATAGCCATTGAATTCGTAAATCACTTCTTTCTTTATTTATCTTCTTTTCATTCAGCCAACATCTCCTGGGAGTGTTCTACGCTGCGTTCAGGGGTCTCATCACACATAGCTCAGCTCAGCCAATCTATGCACTCTTTCTAATGGGAATAGCTGAATTCCTTAAATGCTGTAGCGGCTTTTTTATTCTTGGCCAAGGCCTCCTTTAAATGATCAGCAATGATCAGTTCATGGTCCTTCTTCAAATCCACCTTGATGCCATTTTCATTAAGTGATATGGACTGTTCCAAGGAGGCCCTCGTCACTTTCTTACTGATCAGCGAGACAGCATTGAACTTAATGCTGCGCAGCGCCTTAGTCCCATCCTTACATTCAATCAGGTTCATAGGGTCTGCAATGACTGCGCCTTGGAAGAGCCCGGTTCCTGTATGTTTCTTGAATGATTCAGTGCTGCATATCAGACCTTTATAGCTTAAACAAGGAACACTGCACTTGGATACCTCGGTTGGTCCTTCGCTGAGGAAGGTCTCGCGCAGGAGTTCAAAGGCGGGTTGAAAACCTTCTTCAGCCTTTGAAATATAGGCGGCCACCATAGGAAGTGGCGCACATGAATTCTGCATAGCTTAGATTTTTTGAAAAGGTAAGATATCAAATCCGTACATTCATAGGATAAAAACAACAGATCATGTGGAAAAAGAATACAGAATTCAATAATCCTTTTGGGGCATCAGCTCCTTTATTTATCGTTATCGGTATCATCTTGCTTTTCTTAGTAATGCGTTCAGGTCAGATGATAGAAGCGGGACATTCCAGGGTGGTCTATCACACCTTCAGTGGAGGAGTGGATAAAGATTCAGAGTCATTGGAACAAGGATTCAAGCTCATCGCGCCATGGAACAGCGCACGCGATTATGAGATAAGGAAACAAGAGGTCAGTACCAAGATGACAGTATTATCATCTAATCTGCTAGACATCGTCCTTGATGTCACCATCTTTTACAGAGCAGATGATAAGCAACTTGCTAATCTAGAGTTGAAATGGGGCGTTGGCTATGCTGATAAGATGATCATGCCTTCTATGCGCTCTGTGACCCGTGAAGTCATTGCCAAGTACCTTCCTGAGGAGATCAATACCTCCAAGCGGGAATTGATCCAAGCAGAGATAGAGGAACAGATGCGCAAGAAGATGGAAGTGAACCATGTCTTATTAGAAGATGTATTGATCAGGAACATAGAGTTGCCTGCTAAACTCAGAGCCTCCATTGAGAAAAAACTCCAAATGGAACAAGAATCTGAAGAGTATGAATTCAGGATAGAGAAGGAGACCCAGGAAGCTGAACGTAAGCGTATAGAGGCTGAGGGAATCCAACAGTTTCAGAACATCGTTACCAAGAGTATTACACCCCAGCTGCTGCGCTGGAAAGGGGTAGAGGCAACAGAAGCCTTGGCTAAATCTCCCAACACCAAGATCATCGTCATAGGTGGTGGTAAGGACGGATTACCGATTATGCTGAATACGGCAGATTGATCAGAACATCGAGCATGAAAAAAGCCCTTGGGATTCCCAAGGGCTTTCTTTTTATAATAGATTTTGGATCAGAGATGGATCACCTCTCCGTAGGCAGCAGCAGCCGCTTCCATGATGGCTTCACTCATAGTAGGGTGAGGGTGCACGGTCTTTATCAATTCATGTCCCGTAGTCTCTAGTTTCCTGATGGCAACTATCTCAGCGATCATCTCGGTCACATTGGCACCTATCATGTGCGCGCCCAATAATTCTCCATATTTCGCATCGAAGATAAGCTTCACGAATCCATCCTTATGACCAGAGGCACTCGCCTTTCCTGAAGCAGAGAAAGGGAACTTGCCCACTTTCAATTCATGTCCTGCTTCCTTGGCCTGAGCCTCGGTCAATCCTACGCTGGCTATTTCAGGGCTGCTGTATGTGCATCCAGGGATATTTCCATAATCCAAGGGCTCTGGATGATGCCCAGCGATTTGTTCTACGCAGATGATCCCTTCAGCACTGGCTACGTGGGCGAGGGCTTGTCCTGGTACTGCATCGCCTATCGCATAATAACCAGGGATATTGGTTTGGTAATATTGATCTACCTGGATCTTTCCCTTGTCCGTGATAATGCCCACTTCTTCCAATCCAATATTCTCGATATTCGCTAAAATCCCAACAGCTGAAAGCACGATATCACATTCTATGGTCTCTTCGCCTTTCTTGGTTTTCACAGTGACTGTGGCTCCTTTAGCGTTGATCTTCACGCTCTCGACAGAACTATCTGTCATTACTTTGATGCCTTGTTTCTTGAAGGACCTGGCTAATTGGGCACTCACTTCTTCATCCTCCACTGGGACGATGCTCGGCATGTATTCTACCAAGGTGACCTCTGTACCAATGGCATTATAGAAATAAGCGAATTCACTTCCTATTGCACCTGATCCTATAACCACCATGCGCTTCGGTTGCTTGGCCAAGGTCATGGCCTCTCGATATCCTATGACCACTTTACCATCCTGAGGGATATTCGGTAATTCCCTTGAACGTGCTCCTGTTGCGATAATGATGTTGGATGCTTCAAAGGTGGTCTTAACACCTTTACCATCACTCACTTCTATCTTCTTTCCAGGCAATACTCTCCCTGTACCCATGAGGACATCTATCTTGTTCTTCTTCAGTAAGAACTTTACTCCGCTGCTCATTCCTTCAGCCACTGAGCGGCTGCGCTTAATCACAGAAGGGAAGTCTACTTCACCACTGCTCACCTTGATTCCATAATCAGAAGCATGATTGATGTATTCGAAGACATTTGCACTTTTCAGAAGCGCTTTGGTAGGGATACAACCCCAGTTAAGACAGACTCCTCCTAGGCTTTCTTTTTCAACTATCGCGGTCTTAAGGCCAAGCTGCGAAGCCCTGATGGCAGTTACATATCCGCCTGGTCCGCTTCCGAGTACAATCACATCATAATTCATATAGATATCTTTTTAGATTCCGGAGCCGAAGGTAATGATTCGGTCATGATCTTTCTCAGAAGCAAATGAGGAATTAGCATTGCTTTTTCTTATCCTTCGGAATTCATGGCTATGACAGAACTGAGGTTAAATGCTTTGTCATGGAATTTTGTTAAGAGATCCAAGTTACTCGCTCATGGGGTAGAAACTATGTTTCGGCTAAAAGGCTAGACACGAAGGAGGCACTTGGATACTTTAGCGCTGATATTCGACCTTGAACATGAATCTTTACTGCCGAGCCCTCTTTTTTGTAGGGCTATTGAGTGCCGGTATTCAGACTACCTTGGCTCAATCTACTTCTATTAATCTCCCGATGATTGGCGTTAACGGCCAGTTGAGCACCTACGACCCTAAAGCTGTCAACTATGGTTCACCGCTCCTGGTAGACGCGATCAATGAACTTGGCTTTTCCGTCATTAGATTTCCTGGTGGTACCAATGCGAACAGCTATAACTGGGTCGCATACAGATGGGGTGAAGACGGCTCTAGGACCTTCAGCGTTCTTCCTGATGACTCTGCTTTTGCTAAGGAGGGATCCCACCTAGGTATCAATGCTTTGAATGATGAGATCTTTTGTTCCCCTGACAGCTCATGGCAAGCCCATAAGGCTTTTATATCATCTGAACTCATCAATACGAATGACCTTCTTTCGGAGTTCAAATCAAATGTGATTGATGGTCAAACAGCAAAGCCTTTATATGTCCTTCGCGTATTCGATCCGTATTATTTCATGGGGAAGAGCTCTGCCGGAGCACTGATGAAGTCACCTTTCTTCAGTCTTTCAGCTCCAGGATGGGCACCAGCCTCTGTCATTGCTTTATGTGCTGAGGACCCCAGGTGCTTAATCAAACGTGCAGCTCTGGCAGACCTGCGTAGGACGCTTTTAAAAATCATGTTCGAGCATCAGGATGGGACATTGAATGCAGACCTTTTCAACGCAGCATTAAATGATGGTAAACTCTATAGAAAAGCGAATCTTTTCAATGTGCAAGACATTCTGCCCATAGCCACTGAGGATCTGATTGTTTATGACAATATCTATTTCGAGTTAGGGAATGAACTCTACTCTTCAGTGTACAGTAAGTTCCTCCCTGAAGAGGGAATAATCACTGCACCTTGCTCAGATGCTGATGCACTTACTGATGCCATCCTCTACGCAGAGATCGTAGCAGACATCCTGCCCTTGATTAAACAGTACTTCCCCAATGCGCGCGTGGCTGTGGTTGCTGGGAACAGGAGGGGATGCAGCCTATGGACTAGCAGAGTGACCAGTACACTGAAGAATATCCCTTCACTGACGAATGAAAGCATATCGAGTTATGATGAGATAGATGCATTTACACTTCATTTCTATGCTTCTACAGATAGTCTGATGAATGTGATAAACCCAAGTGTTTCTTCCTTGTTCGCATACAGAGATCAACTCCTTCATCTGCTTGCCAATGAATTTGAGGAGAATTATGAGGATAAATCACTCTGGGTCACAGAGATTGGATTCCCAGCTCCTGAATATGAGGAGCAAAGACCGTTTATAGGTACTTGGAACGAGACCTTGATGATTTTAAGCTTCATTCATGAACTGGGATTACGCGAGCGATTCGTTCAGGATTATCTGGATCAATGTATATGCTCCAACAGGCGAGAGTCATTGCGAAACAGTCCCATACTCCCTGATTTCAAGGATATTGAAATGGTTCTTGTACATACTATAGGTGTGAATTACGGAGTTCCAAATACCAAGTTCCAAGGTGTTTTGCGCGGCATAGACATAGATGCTGATCTTAAAGTAGATGAATACAAGCTCTCATCTTTAGGATTGGCAGCCAATCTTTACCGTCAATTCCTAAGGCCTGAATCAACAGGAACACAATTGAAATTTAAGAAGAGCCTTCCATTGATTCCAAATTTCGTGTTTGTTGACTCCTTGGAAGTTACCAGACGCTGTGCCTTTCAGCCAAAGCCCAAGGACATGGTCTATTTCACTGGTGTGATGGGTATGAGAGCCTATAATGCTGCGCAGGCTCCAGGACGCATGCAGGATATGTTTATCAATGTGACAAATGAGGCTGTCGATGTCTCTGACTGGTCTCTTCCATTCATGTCCAATGGGAGCGCTGATCAGATATGGACATACACTGCTGCAGGCCTTTCACAGGATTTATTGCTGGACATGGGGAACCTACGTGGAGACCTCTACAGCATGGGTCAAAATGAGATATTGCCTGCGGGTCTTAATATTGGCATTCAGGTGCAACACTCTATTGTTGGGCCTCTGATCATTCCGCCAAGGTCCGTTATGATGGTGGGACGTATTGCTTTACTAGGGCTAGAAGTCGATGATCATGGGATGTCTGAAGAAGAATATTTGAAAAGCAACGACAGCCTGGAAATGACCCAGACTTTCTTAAGAAAAGGGGAGGAGACCTTGATCAGAACTCCTTTAAGTGGGCTTATCTCTATATATGATGCTACAGGTAGATTGCTTCGAGCAGAAATAAGCCAAGGATCCTATTCCTTGCATACGGATGACCTACCCTCTGGAACCTATATCGCTCGCTTTAGTGCTGAAGGTCAAAGACCAATAGCACAGAAGTTCTCAGTCTATCACTGAACCCTTGCATAACTAAGCAATCTTTGTCCCTCTTGGGGGGATCCTTCTTCTATGTCATAATTGTCCGTTGGGTAATGATTAGGTGGCTTTGAAGTACTCGCGCTGCGACAATAAAGACCAGCCTTTTTAAAAATAATTATACCTACTTTGGACGACACAATCGAAAAATAATCGAACAAATGAAGAAATCATTACTTATTCTAGCTATGGCAGGTGCTTTGCCATTAATAGCCCAACAAAGCGTGCAGATTCCAGCAGCTTTGAATTTCACTAAGTCTGTGCAGCCTGCCATCACTGGTTTTGAAGCAGTAAAGGCTTCTGAAAATGTACAACGTGCACCACTGAAACCATTTGAAGGACCTCGTGTAATTCAGAAGACCATGGATCTCACTGAAGCAATCATCGGTATGAGCACCTATGACCTACAGACGAATGGTTGCAACCAGAACCGTCTTATCTATGACGGTACTACTAAGGCTGCAACATGGACTTTCAGCGCTCAGACTCCTCCTGGTTCTCCAGATCGTGGAACAGGATATGCTTGGGATGATGGCAGCGGTTGGTCTACCTATGAAGAAAGGATAGAGAGCATCCGTACAGGATGGTCTTCACTATTCAAGACTGCAGGCGGAAGAGAAGCTGTTATCAATCATGGAACCAGTGCAAGTTTCAACTTCATCTATCGTGATGCTCCAAGTGACCCTTGGACAGAGACTGTACTTCCTACTGTACACGAAGGTGTTGGACTTCTTTGGCCTAGAGCTGTAAGCGGTGGTGCTGATGGAAATTCTATCCATGTAATCGGTATCACAACTCCTTCTGGAAATGGAGGTGTAGAGACACTAGGACAAAATGGAGCATTGCTCTACTGGCGTTCATCAGATCAAGGTGCTACTTGGGATATCCAAGATTACCAATCACCTGAGTGGGATGCTACACAGTTCCTCAGCTACGGTGGAGACAGCTATACGATTATCGCTGAAGGTGATAAAGTCGCTATCGGTGTATTCAATGACCTTGGCGATTCATTCGTTATGCGTTCTGATGACAACGGAACTACTTGGACCAAGACTGTGATCGTAGACTTCCCAGTGGATTTATATGTTATGGACACAGGTATCGATGAAGATGGTGATGGTATCGCTGATACATTGACCAGCTCTGATAACTCTGGAGCGCTTCTATTCGATAACAACGGTATGCTCCACGCTGCGTTTGGTAACATGCGTTACTTGGATGCTGACCTTGGTGATGCTAACTTCAGCTTCTTCCCAGGTACTTCTGGTCTTATGTACTGGAATGAGGATATGGGTGCTGGAAACAACATGATGATTGCTGACCTCGTAGATATAGGAGATGATGGATTCATCTTCGGTACTGACTTCGCAGGATATAATGGTAAAGGTCTTACCAGCATGCCAGGATTCGCAAAGGATGCTGATGGCAATGTATTCCTGGTCTATGCAGCTTTGATGGATGATCTAATTGATGGTGCTGGAGTTTATAACTACCGTCACCTGCACATGATGGCCTCAACTGATGGAGGTACAAGTTGGTTAACTCCTGTCGACATCACTCCTATAGATCCTGAAGAAGAAACAGATCTAATCGAATGTATCTTCCCAAGTGTTCTTTCTACTGTATTCAATGGTTCAGTCGCTTTAACTTACAGCAGGGATTACGATGCAGGAACGGTAGTACAAGGAGACGAGACTATCGATTCTGATAACTCTATCATTTACCTTGAAGTAACTACAGATGAGGCTCTTGGATTGAATGAGACTGCCATAGCAAGCCCATTCACTCTGTATCCTAATCCAAGCATCGATGGAGTGATCTTCGTTGATGGTGTTGATGGGAACTATCAGTATATCGTAACAGATATGCTAGGTAAAGTGACTGCTCAAGGTCGTATGATTGCTGGATTGAACAACATACGCACATCAAACCTTGAAACAGGTATGTATCTGTTGAACTTCAGCAATGGAGTAAACACTTACGTTGAGAAATTCATGGTGAAGTGATCATCTGATCATTGATCGAATTCAAAGGCGGCCTAGCAATAGGCCGCCTTTTTTTATTCAGGCTTGTATGATGGGGCACGCTAAGAAAGCATGTCGCAGATTTAATCTTAATTTTAGCTTGTAACCCATTGAACCCACTATCATGAAGAAATCCATACTATGCTTAAGTCTGATAGTTGGAGTGTCATTGACAGCTCAACAAGCTGATCAGAACGGCTCCATCAGATTCCAATCATATCCCCTCGGTCAGCCTCTTAGTGGCTTCGAGACTGAAGCGCTTCCAGAGCGCTCTGCAGAGACATTCAAAGTTCAGAAGGAAATCCCGCGAGTCACTCAACGGACAATGAATCTCTATGAAGAGATCATAGGCGAGAGCACATATGATCTGCAGACCAATCGCTCCTGCCAGAGCAGAATCATCCATGATGCTGATAGAACGGCAGCTACTTGGACCTTCTCTGCCCAAACAGCTCCCGCTTCTCCTGATAGGGGAACGGGATACGCTTGGGATGATGGCAGTGGCTGGGTGAATTATGAGGCCCGTATAGAAAGTTTTCGCACAGGATGGTCTTCCTTGTTCAAGACAACGGCAGGCAGAGAATGCGTGGTGAATCATCCAGGCGATGGTATGTTCAGTTTCATCTATCGTGATACTGGAACAGAGACTTGGACTGAAACAGTTCTCCCTACAGTCCATGATAACATAGGTTTCTGGTGGTCAAGGGCAGTAGCTGGTGGCGCTGATGGAAACTCTATCCACGTGATCGGATTGAGCAAGCCTGTCGCATCAGGTGGAGCAATCACCAATGATCAAGACGGTTCTCTTATGTACTGGCGCTCACAGGATCAGGGAGCCACTTGGGATATTCAGGATTTTCAACCGGTAGGCATGGGCTCAGCTGATATAGTTCGCTACACAGCAGATAGCTATCAGATCATCTCTGATGGTGATGATATCGCCATCGCGGTATTCCATGATTTTGCTGATTCGTTTGTGATGATCTCACATGATAATGGTGATTCATGGACCAAGACCATTCTCTTTGATTTCCCCGTGGATCTCTATGACATGAACACAGCCATCATCGACCAAGATGGTGATGAGATCCCAGATACTGTCGCCAGTTCTGATGGATCAGGAGCTTTACTTTTTGATGCCAATGGAATGCTCCATGCAACATTCGGAGCTATGGACTATTTGGATGAGACAATAGGGGATGGGGGAGCTTACGTGTTTTTTCCAGGTCTAGGAGGACTCTATTATTGGAATGAATCTATGGGAGCTGATAATCAAGTCCTGATCGCTGATCTTCAAGACTTGGATGCTGATGAAATCTTCAGTTATGGAAGTGATCTTGCAAACTATGGAGTGAGCATGACCTCTATGTCAGGCCTAGCCAAGGATGACAATGGGAACATCTATGTTGTTTATTCGGCCGGAATGGATAACCTATTCTATGAGGATAATAATGGGAATACCTTTAACTATCGCCACCTCTTTATGATGGCTTCCCAAGATGGTGGAGTCAGCTGGGGCACACCAGTGGATATCACTCCTGAAGATGTTGAAGAAGAGAGTCCGCTCATTGAATGTGTTTATCCAAGCGTTTTCAATCAAGTAATTGACGGAAATGTGATCCTGACCTTCCAACGTGACTTGGAGCCAGGGACCATTGCCACACCTGCCTCTGTAGATGATGAGGTGGAATCTGGAACGGTCATCGTATATCTTGAAGCCAGTGTTGATCAGGTATTGACCATTGATGATGTGGAAAGCAACAGTCCTTTCAGTTTATATCCCAATCCAAGCAGGGAAGGAGTCATTTACTTGAATGGTGTAGATGCTAATTATCAATACTTCATCACTGACGTCCTTGGTAAAAAAGTCGCAGCGGGAAGATTGATAAAAGGCCAGAACATGATTTCCACGCAGAATTTAGAATCAGGATCTTATCTCTTGAACTTCTGGAATGCAGAGAAGAGCTATGTAGAGAAGTTCTTGGTGGATTGAGCTAAGACATTTTCAAGAAATGAAGGCGGTCTCGGTGAGGCCGCCTTTTGTTATTCTGGGTTCAAATAGTCTATCAGAATATCGAATGATGACCATCGAAGGACAAATGATGATGGCAGCTAAGAATCTCTCTGCATCACTAACATAGCTTCCTAGCCTATCGGGACGATCAGTGCGTCACCTTCGATCTGCGTAATAGTTGGGATTTGAAACTGGAACACCTGCTCAGGATAAATTTCTCGTCCAGTCTTTAAATACAGAGATGATTGAATAAAAAAAGCTCCTCAATTGCATGAAGAGCTTCTTTTATAAGTGCCCAGGACTGGACTTCCTTCGACTGGATTTAGAGATTGTGTTTCAGCT
>Ga0209702_10008749_pt1 | contig 11612 bp, 5 predicted proteins | sample FRY01_FD_187210 | JGI IMG/M metagenome (GOLD analysis project Ga0209702, IMG submission 187210) | Freshwater microbial communities from Lake Fryxell liftoff mats and glacier meltwater in Antarctica - FRY-01 (SPAdes) (version 2) | ecosystem: Environmental > Aquatic > Freshwater > Ice > Glacier... | reverse complement strand
TCTGAACACTTTTATTCAGTTCTGCGAAGTTTTCTTGAACTAATCTATTTATCAATTCGCTCATTTGCTTGTTGAATTGCTCAGTAACGTTTTTCATTACATCAACCAATGCTTCAGTATTATTTTTAGACATCAATTCTGAAAATTCATCGAATTTTTTAACAATGAATTTGTTATTGTCGGTCATTGCATTAATTATCTCTTTTGTGTTTTCATTAGATTTTTTACCAATTGTTTTACTTTCTTCTCTAAGTAATTTTAATTGCTCGTTGATTTCAGTTCTTGAGTTATTGGTAGTAGTGTTTAATTGAGTTGCACTATCAATAGCAGATTTATTGCTTTCTTTTACTGCTTTATTTAAAGTAACAATTTCACTTTCTAATGATGTTAATTTAGCAGCTACTTTTTCTTCCAGGTTCTTTTCAATTGTAACTATAAGGCTTTCTTTTAATTCAATTATATTTTGACTTAACGCATTTATAGCTGCTAATTCATCAGTATGTTTTACGGGTCTATTAGGGCTTTCTTCAATTTCTTTTTGAATTAAAGCATTCCATTTTTGAAAAATTATCAAACCAATAATACCTGCCATTGTTGCAATGAAAGCAATCTTTAGACCACCAAGTAATTGAGGAATGCTTCCTTGAATATCAGCTGTATTAAAATTCCAAATACCAATTGTTATACCTAAAGCAGTACAGAAAATTCCAAGTGTTGGAAATACTGATGGAATTATATCGAAGATGTATGAATTATTCCAAAGATTACCTTTTTGTTTGTCGTCGTTTAATTGAAATCGTTTGTAACGATTATAGTAAATAATTGCAAATGTTGTCCATATTGCGAAAATTATTAGTGCTATTGAAATTTCAGTCATTGATTTTGATGTAAATGTTTTACTTATATATTTTTTCTATTAATTTATGCCCACTCCATTGTTAGCGTCAGAACCTTTAATCATTTTGTAAGTCATATTACTAGCAACAGCTAATTGAGAAGCATAATCGGCTTTTGCTTTTACAACTTCATCATCAACCATATTATCTCCCTTTACTTCAATTATTGTATATGTACCATCATTTAGTTTTACTAAGAAGTCAGGGTAATAATTTCGTACTGTGTGAGAAACTGGATCGATGTAATTAATAACGAAATCAGATTGTCCGTGAGTTAACATTCCTGTAAACCAAACTTTGTCTATTGTCTTATCGTGTAATAAGGTCCAGAAAAGAGCGTTTTCGGGTTTACTGTCAAAACAATAATGGTCCAGGTGAAATGATTTCTCTTTGAATTCGGCAAATTTCGGGTTACTTAATGATGCTAGTAATGCTTTGTTTGCATTAATTCTATAACAATCACCGTCTTTAGGTTCTTTAACTAATTCGATTTCTATTTCGTCTAGTTTTTCAAAACTTTCAATCTCGTATAACTCATTGAAAAGACGAGGAATAATCCAGTCGTAAAGTAATTCGTTATACTCATTTACATTTTTAACAATTTCAACTACACCTTGTTTTGTTTCTTCTAAAATCTTTTTAATTCTTAGCGGTTGAATATTTAAGTATCTTGAAATTTCAGCTATTAAAGTGAATGAAGAAAAATCTCTTTTATCCTTGTATGATGAATAATCTTTATCAGCACTTATTTTTTTTGAAATATCCATTATACTTCTAGCAGCACCAACAATCTTATATTTTTCTATGTCTGCCTTTTCAAATTCAAAGTCTATTTCTGATGTAATTATTTTATCTTTTAACTGATGTAGCTTTCTTATTTTTTTGAATTTAATCTTTACTGGTGGTGGAACTAATCTGATTTCAATTTGTTCTTTGTTATCTCCTGCGTTTTTGAAATCGTCAACAGACATTTTAAAGTTTTCTTGCAATTCAGCATCAAGTATTTTTATATTTTCATCTGATAAGAATACTTGTCCTACTTGTTGTACTGGAGTTATTGAACGTAAACAACGCATTGTTGCTTGGAGCACAAATATTTTTGATTTTGGTTCACGATGTAACGCTACACCAAAAAGAGAACGACAGTTCCAACCTTCTTTTCCCTTGTTTACAAGCAATATAAATTGTTTTTCAGATGCTGGAGTGTCTAGGTTTTTAAACTCTCTTAAATCATCGTTTGTTGTTATAGAACTGTCACCAACATTGACTAATATTTTTGAAGTAGATATGTTTAATTCTGATAAAACTTGTTCTACTGCTGGTTTTAATTCGTTTTGAAGTTCATCAATAGAGGAAGCAAAAAAAGCTAATTTTGGTAATAGATTTTCAAATTTTTTATCTTTATTTTTCTTCCAGAATTCAGTAATTGCCAATCTTACGAATGGAATAGTTTTGTCTTTAATATTTTCAAAACCTTGTATGTCAACCTTTTTTAGATATTTATTTGTAATAGCGTCTTGTAATCCATAAGAATAAACTACTTCTGGCAAAAGACGACTACCAACATAAGGAGTACCAGTGTAATTATAACAACCAACAACACTTGTACCAGCTTCTTTGAGGTTTTCTGCTAATTCGTTAATAGTTACTCTTAATGAAGTCGCAGTTTTTTTAAGTCCAAAATCTTTTGCTAAATCATTCCCAAAAACGTGATGGGCTTCATCTACATATATTCCTAATTGTTTTAATCTTGTTAGTTTTGCAAATCGTTGATTAGTTATTAAATCGGTATCAGTATCTATTTCAAAACCATATAAATCTTCGAAATCTTTGTTTAAAGATTTTGCTTTATATACTTTTCCAGTATCTGCAAAAAGAGCTTGTGAAGGTGTTTTAGTTTTATGCTGTTTTTTTAGAATTATTTTTTGAGTATTGGAAATGATAATATTATACTTTGAATTTTCGATAGTATTTAAAGCATCGCCTGTTTCATCTAAAAAATGAAATTTAAGATTAGTGTCTAACCAGTTCACATATTCTGGAGGAATAACTTGTGATTTATCGAAAGTTTCTATTTCCTTTAAAGATTGTAATACTGTTTTATCCGGAGCAAAGACCAAAGCATTGTGGCAGTATCTTTCATCTTTTGGATATTTATTTGATAATAAAAACTCGTAGAAAATAGACGTTGCCATTAGAACCGTTTTACCTAAACCCATTGTTAAGGCAAAAATGTAATTAGGGTAAATTTGCTCAAATGATTTAATCTGCTTGAATACTTCCTCAAAAGTCTTTAGGTCTTCTGCATTATTATCTTCTATAGGATCAAATAATTGTCCTTGTCCTTTGCTATTAATACCTGTAGAAGCTCTGCCTTCAAATTGATTTTGTTTTTTAAACCAATCTTGGAATATTTCATATAAGTATTTATTGTTACAAAACTCTTTTAAAAAAACATACATTTCTAATGCCTCGAATTGAGGTTTTCTAAGGTATGATGTTGCGTTTAGTGGGTTGTTAAAATCTAAAAACTTTTTAGTTAATGGATTGTACGATGCTCTAATCTTCTTATTTTCTTCTTGCAAAAATAGATTTAAGTAAATGTAAAATGGAAAATCTATTTTTTGATTTTGTTTCTTAGCCATAAATTATATTTTACCTAATGCATCAAGAATTAATGCGTATTGTTGTGTTGTTATTGAAGGACTATTTAAAACTCCTGTGAGGATATTTTTAGCAATATCACTTGAAATTAAAAACCATTGAGGATGTGCAAAAACTTTAGGATAGCCATTACCATCATCAGCATCATTCCATCGCATAGCTATTTGTAAAGAGTTATTTGGTGTCCATGTTCCAAATACAATCGAGAAATCATTAATGTTATATAAAACACTAATTACTTTAAATTTTTCCGGGTTAACATTTTGTGGTAGTGGCATATTTTAATTATTTTTTATTGTTTCTTCAAAAGTTTCACTTAAGACATCTGTTATTTTTACTCTGATTGTTCCGGCATTATCAGGAATTGTATAAACTCCTTTTACTAAGTTGTTTTTTTCTGGAACATCAATAGTTTGTGGTTCGAAAACAGCTCCATCATAATTGAAATCAATCATAATGCTATCAACTAATTCTTTCCAATTATCAACGTTTTCTTTCATTAATGATAATTTTTGCATCAAGTTCATTGGAAAAAATTCTCTAACTAAAATTTTATCTCCTTCGATAACTACTTCTGCTTCTGCATCACGTTTGAATTCTAAATTTGCTTTATCTCGCAGAATATCTACTACTTCGATATCTAATTTATAAGGCACTGCATTTTGCAATTCGGCAGCTAAATCAGCTTCGTGTCCCATACAAACTAATAATAATTGTTCTACTGGTTTGTTTGGGCTATTTTCGATTGCTTTTTCAAACTTTTTGTAATCAAAATTTGTTATTAGCTCATTTAAATCTGCTCTTGTGGCAATACGATTAATTGGCATAATTTTGACCATTCTTCCATCTTTTTCTCCATCATAATTACTATTATTAGGAAGTTGTTGAATTTCCAATGCCTTTACTAATAATTCTTTAGCCTCTAAAGGATTTCTAAATACATCATAATGATTAACATTATATACTGAAAAACCTGTAAATTTTGTTTCATCTTGAAGTTTACTAGTGATATCTTTTGAAATATTAATTAACCTTTTAGTTGTTGTTTGAATCGCTCCTAAATTAATATCGGCACCAATAAACCTTCTGCCTAAATTCATTGCAACTGTTTGTGTAGTGCCAGAACCCATAAAACAATCAAAAATTAAGTCTCCTGGTTTTGAACTACCAGAGATAATTCGTTCCAGTAATTTTTTTGGTTTCTGTGTCGGATAGCCTACAGGTTCGTTTGGATATCTAGTTGCTCTTTGAATATCTTTCCACCAATCTGGATTATTAGTCTTCATGTCATTTTTAATTTCATAAAAATTAACTATGTCCTCCCAGAAATCTTCAACAACTTTACCATTTTCATTAAGTTCTATTTTATCAAAATTCATACCGCCAGATGCTATAACATTTCTGTTTGCCCTATCCAAGCTACCCTCTGCATAAGGAACTCTAACTGCTTCTTTATCAAAATAATAATTATCTGTTTTACTATATCTCAAAATGTTATCATGCTTTTTTGGAAAGTCATTTTGAATATTGGAAGCTCCTGTATAACACCAAATAATTTCATTCCTAAAATTATTTGCTCCAAAAATTTCATCCATAATTATTCTTAAATGGTGAACTTTGTGCCAATCACAATGAAGATAAATTGTACCTGTTTCAGATAACAATTCTCTTAGTAAAATTAGTCTTTCATACATAAATTGTAAATATTCATCATTTGTCCAAATATCTGAATATTGTTTTTCCTCAAAAGAACTATTGTCATTGCTCAATTTTTTACCTCTTAATTCAATCTTTCTTTTATAATCAGCTTTACTATCAAAAGGTGGATCTATGTAAATCAAATCAACTTGACCTCTAAAAGTTTTAAGAAGATGGCTCATAACTTGAAGATTATCTCCCCAAAATATTTTATTTAACCAACCATCTATGTCTTTACCATGAGTTTCTTTTAATTGTGCTGGATAAAATTGAGTTGATGAAAAAGGCCTTTTACCCTTCCAATTCAACATAGGATATCCTTTTATTGGTTCAAATTTATAATCTTCAATTGAAGTTACTTTTTGTTCTACTTTCAGTCCTAAATTCGCTTGTTCTTCCATTTAATAGATATTAATTTTTTAATTATATTGATTATAAGTACTTTAGTTTTGCCTATCATTCTCAAAGCATTATCTTTTTTACTTAACGATTAATTTTAAATTATAGTTTCAAATGTTTCACTTAATACATCCGTAATTTTTACTCTTATTGTTCCAGCATTTTTAGGAATTGTATAAACACCCTTTACTAAGGCGGTTTTTTCTGGGACATCAACAGTTTGAGGCTCAAATACTGCACCATCATAATTGAAATCAATCATGATACTATCTACTAATTCTTTCCAATTATCTACATTTTCTTTCATTAATGATAATTTTTGCATTAAGTTCATAGGATAGAATTCTCTAATTAGGACTTTATCTCCTTCAATAACTATTTCAGCTTCTGCATCGCGTTTGAATTCTAAATTTGCCTTATCACGAAGAATATCTACAACTTCAATGTCTAATTTATAGGGTACTGCATTCTGCAATTCGGCAGCTAAATCTGCTTCGTGTCCCATACAAATAAGCAATAATTGTTCTACTGGTTTATTAGGACTACTTTCAATAGCTTTTTCAAACTTTTTGTAATCGAAATTAGTTATTAACTCATTTAAATCAGCTCTTGTTGCAATTCGATTTATAGGCATAATTTTGACCATTCTTCCATCTTTTTCACCATCATAATTGTTATTATTTGGAAGTGGTTGAATTTCAAGTGCTTTTATTAATAAATCTTTTGCTTCTACAGGATTTCTGAATACATCATAATGGTTAACATTATAAACTGAAAAACCTGTATATTTTGTTTCATCTTGTAGTTTATTAGTAATGTCTTTTGAAATATTAAGTAATCTTTTTGTTGTAGTTTGAATAGCTCCTAAATTAATATCAGCACCAATGAATTTTCTGCCTGTTTTCATAGCTACAGCTTGAGTAGTTCCAGACCCCATAAAGCAATCAAAAATAATATCACCTGGTTCCGATGATGATAGAATTATTCTTTCTATCAATTTTTCTGGTTTCTGTGTTGGGTAATTTAATAGTTCAGAGGATGTAGATGCTTGTTGAAAAGACATTATATCATCCCAAACATCACCAATGGGAACACCTTTAAGTTCATCCAAGAATTGTTTTTCACCATTTGGTCTATCGTCCCTATAAAGCCGACCATTCTCGTCCAATTTTCTGAACCTTTTTATATATTCATGAGGATAACTGTTATATTGTTTATTAAAAACTTTATCGCTTGATTTGGTATAAAATAAAATACAGTCGTGAGTTCTAACCCAGTTTTGAGCTGTGGTTTTATAACCAGAAGAAGTTTTAGTACTCCATATTACCTCACGACAGAAATTAGAAGACCCGAAAACTTCATCCATTATTACTTTTAATAGGTGTGATTTTTTCTCATCTAAGTGAAGGTAAATAGATCCTTTTTCTGACAGCAACTCTCTTATTAAAATTAATCGTTCATACATGTATTGCAAATACTCATCATTATTCCAAATATCTGTATATTGTTTTTCTTCAAATGATGTTCTGTCATTAGTTATTGATTTACCGCGTAAATCAATTTTTTTCTTATAATCTGCTTTACTGTCAAATGGAGGGTCTATATATATTAAATCAATTTGACCTCTATACTCTTTTAATAAATGGCTCATTACTTGAAGATTATCGCCCCAGAATATTTTATTAAGCCATCCGTTTTTTTCTTGACCGTGTGTTTCTTTTAATTGTGCTGGATAGAATTGAGTTGATGAAAAAGGTCTTTTTCCTTTCCAATGTAACATTGGATATCCTTTTATTGGCTCGAAAATATAATCTTCAACAGAAGTTATTTTTTGTTCTATTTTTAAACCCAAGTTAGGTAGTTCTCCCATATTAAAGAATATTATTATTTGGTGTTATATTGCTTAGGGTTACAGTGGTAACGCATATCACATTCCCCACATTGTTTTTCTGATTTAACGATATGTTTCATATCGTAGTTTTTTGTTTCAATCTTATTTACTACATCATCGAAAACTGAAATAGTGTGTTGTATGTTGTCTTTGTTAGATTTGAAAGTTACATAAGGACTGCTGCTTTCTTCTTTAGGGTAGTATAGGTGCATTTTGCTAACAATATGACCTGTTCTTTCTTCGACTAAATGTGCATATATTTCTAACTGTCGTCTATACTGTGCTAAAACTTGTTTTGTTTTTGGTTCGTTAGAATTAACATCTGGTTTGTTTCCTGATTTAAAATCAATAAGTTCAACAGTACCATTATCTCCTTCAATAAGGTCAATTGTTCCTTTTAGAATGTAATCTTCTTTTACCAATGACACATCAACTTCGGCTTCTTTGATTAGATGCCATCTGTTGCTTTGATTGTCTCGATAGCGAAGAATTTGAATTAATAAAGCTCTTTGTTGTGCCTCGTGTAAATAGGTTCTTTGGCTTTTTGAAAGTAAATAATAGTTTTCATTGAACCAGTTTGTAATATTATCATCTGTTAGTGTTTTTACTTCATCTCGTAAAACAGCTTTATGAATATCTTCAATAGTTTGATGTAATAAACTACCTCCTAAAACCCCTCCAGTTCTTACCTCAGTAAATTCTAATTCTTTGTAAAATTTATATTGTAAAGGACAGTTTTCATACAACAGAATATGTGATGTAAAAGAATACTGTTTTTTAATATTTACCGGTTTGATTGTCTCTAACTTTAACTCTTTAGGTTTAAATTCATCACTTTTCCAAGAAACGGCTTTTGCATAAGATTTCTCTAAATATTTTGATGGATTTCTACCTGCACCGCTTTTTTCATAAGCTGTAAGTACCAATAAATTTTGAGGTCTTGAAAAAGCTGTATAATATAAACGCCAGAAATCGTAATACTTGGTTTTTTCAATAGGTTCAAATGGTGGCTTATGGTAATAATTTTGTTGCAGAATTTCATCTACTTCATCATATTGTTTTGTTGGATTAAGGTTAAGAGAACCTGTAATTACAATTGGAAATTCTAACCCTTTTGATTGGTGAATTGTCATAAAAGAAACACAACCTGATGGAGCAAATTCGTCAAAATCTTCATATTCTTCAATACCTCCTTCAATGATAAATCTTAAATAGGTGTTAAATAAATCTTGAAGTACTTTGTTGATGTTCTTTTTGGATAGTACTGTTACATTGTATAAATATTCAAATTTGAATAATAGTTTTGTTACCTGGGCTATGTTATAAGCAGGACGAAGCTGTGTTTTACTATCAGTAAGTTCCACATTTATAAAATCACCAAACATTGGAAATTCTAACAGTTGGTATATTAATGCCGCAAAAGCATAATTTGTATTATGAGAAAATACAAGATGTTCTTTGGCTCTCATTTGGCACCATCTTAATAGTGCTTCATTTGCTTTTGGGTCTTTTCTTATTTCGTTTGCAAATTTTTCTTTCCAAGATTGGTATTTATTCCATATTTCTAAATGTGCATCTTCTTTCCATTTCAAGTCTTCAAAGAGATTAGGGAAAATAAAAATTATTGCACCAAATAGCAGTTGTACTTCTTCGCGTTCAAAGAATAAAGATGAACGAGGCGAAAATACATTTATGGAATTGTCTTCAAGGAATTGTGCTAATGCAATTACTTTGTCGTTTTTGACTGATCTAAAAAGAAAAGCTATTTGATTGTAATCACTAACAGCTCCAGAACTAACCATTTCTTGTATAAAGGAAAGCACCTCTTCGCAATATTCTTCAAAAGAAACATCGCTTGAAACTTTTAGGACTGTTGGAATTTTTGTAAATTCTCCTTCTCTGGGCTGGATATTTTTATCGTATCTGAATTTTTTAGTTCCTTCTGTCCAGTCTAGTTCCTCCATCCATTCGTTGTAGAATTTAATAATGTCTGGATGAGAACGATAATTAGTTACTAATGAAACTTGCTTACAAAGTCCTTTTTTAAAATTATTTGGAAATTCTAATATATTTCTAATTGTAGCACCTCTGAAACGATATAATCCTTGATCATCATCACCAACAACACAAAAATTATTGTTCTTGGCAGATAATAACAATAATATTTTTTCTTGAATTGTATTTGTATCTTGATATTCATCAACCATCAGATAATGAATTTTATCTTGTAATGCCTGAAGGATTTTTGGATTATTTTCCAGTAGTTTAAGAGTTTCAATTTGAATGGTAGAAAAGTCTAAAACATTTTCTTCTTCAAGTTGTTCTTGATAGATTTTATAATATTCACCGATTGCTCTTATTTCATCTTCATCGGCATTACAAAGTACATCAATATCAAGGCACTCTTCTGAAACTTTAGAAATATAGTAAATTAAATTACTAGCTTTTTCCCATCTGTTAATATAATGGCTCCCGATAATATGAGCTGGGTCTTCAACTTCTAAATATCTTGATAGATTTTTAAACACTAAATATTTTTGGTCAAATTGGTCTAATAAGCGGTAATTCCTTTTGAGTTTTGTGTATTCTCTGTTTTCTTCAATAATTCTTAAAAAAATTGAATGTAACGTACCAATGTACATTTCATTAAGATTTATTTTTAAGTCGAGTTCTAATAATCTGTTTGAAACTCTTGTTATTAACTCTTTAGCTGCTTTTTCAGTGAAAGTAGCAACCATAATATTTTCAGCTGGAGTTCCTTCGATAATTAAATAAACAATTCTTTCTACTAATGTTTTAGTCTTACCCGCACCAGGACCAGCAATAACCAATAAAGGACCATTAACAGTAGTTATGGCAGTTATCTTTTGGTGGTCAATTCCATCGGCAATAAGATTATTAATAAAAGAAGTCGAATTCATTTAGTAGAATTATATTGATATATTTTTAGTTTTTTGTATAATTTGTAAATGTATGAAAAAGCAATGGAAAGAAAAATGAGGAAAACCGTAAACGAGTGAAAAAAACAGAAAAATAGTGCAAAAATATTTAGGGTAAGCAGGGTAACCAAATTTTGGATAAAAGATTTTTTAATTTTTGGAAGAAAAAAAAACGGATTTATATGGTATATTCAGTGCAAATTGAAACTACTACTTTATTAAAATACGTTGTTATGGTCTGATATTACCCGATTGTTTAGGATGAAAAAAAACTAAAAATGTTTGTTGTGTTTTTTGGTTACCCTGCCTGCCCTAAGAAAACAAAGTAAACTAAAGTATTGAGATGCAATAAAAATAAAAAAAGTGGAAACGTTAGTTTTCCACTTTTTTATAAAGAATTATTTAAGCTATCTTAATTGGTTAATCATCTGAATTCTTGCTTTTAAAATCTACATCTTCCCAAGTATTTTCTATCAAAGCATATAACGCTAAACCATTTTTTTTTAATCTAATGAAGTTATGTTTTTTGAGTGCTTTCCCCAACTTATTAATTGTAGCATCATTAATATTTATTTTGGCTTTTTCAGCAATTTTAGCTGCTATTTGAGAGGCGTTAAGAAAAACATTTGCTTTGTCTCTTTCGCAAGGAGAAAACCAAGTTAACAACAATTCCTCTTCAGGACTATGTAATTGGTATTGTTCGTTATTTTCGGTTATTGATTTGATTTCTTCCTGGTCGAACCAGAAGCGGAAACCGCTTTTGAAAAGAAACAATGCTTGTGAAAACGCTAAGTTTATATCAACTTTGTGCTGGTATTGTATGCCTTCCAATTCAAAACAAAGAAATCTTCTACTACCTGTACTGTCGTTTAAGAACTGAGCTGTGTTAACACTACCAGCAAATGATGCCCTTCTTGGCATAGTCTCGTTGTTGTGTCCGTAGGCTTTTCTCATTCTGATTTGGGTTTTTGTAATTATCTCTTTTAAGCTGCCGATTTCGGAACGGTTTAAGTTTTCTAATTCGTCTAAGTTGATTAACATACATTCTGAAAGTTGGACTAAAGTATCTTTGTTGTTTGGGTTTATGGTTCCAGAGAATAAATACTCTTTCAATTGTTTTGGGAC
>Ga0209702_10008748_pt1 | contig 11615 bp, 7 predicted proteins | sample FRY01_FD_187210 | JGI IMG/M metagenome (GOLD analysis project Ga0209702, IMG submission 187210) | Freshwater microbial communities from Lake Fryxell liftoff mats and glacier meltwater in Antarctica - FRY-01 (SPAdes) (version 2) | ecosystem: Environmental > Aquatic > Freshwater > Ice > Glacier... | reverse complement strand
TAAAAATGAGAGGAGCAATGCCAAGTCCAGAATCTGTTCTGTTTCTAATCGGATCGGTAGCCATGGAAAAGACATTCGGTTGTTATGCTTATAAAATCTCTGTATTTTGTGATGTGGAAATGTTGAAGTCTACAAATCGAAACTGAAGACAGGTGATTAATCCGGGCTATCGCCCTCCGGTTTTTATTTTTTGTTAATCAATTCCGTAAAACTCCATTGACAAACAAAAAATAAAAACGTTGAACCCATAATAGAAAAAAAGATTAAATTTGAATGAAAAATAGGATGAAAAATATTTTATTTTACACACTTTTTAGAACACTACCACCTTTAATGTAATTATCTTGATAAACAGTGTTTTATATCGGTTTAGTTTATTCTATTATTCATCTCTATATCTATAATGTCGCATTTGCTTGTTGAACCTGCCCCTTCTGTTTTTAAATAGTTATACTGATATACTAACTGTTTTTAGACTATATAGTGTCTGGACGGAAATTCATCTAAATTAAATAAAATTCTTGTCGTAATCTTTTCAATTATTTATATTCGATTGATGCTCAGGTATCAACTCATATAAAGAAATTAAAAATCTCCTCGACAATTTATTTCATTATAAAAACAGTCAATTTCCGACCAGGCACTATATACTAAAATATTCTTTAAACTTTGAGGCTTGTCTTCTCGATACTTCAATTTTTTCAGAATGATTTTCAATTTCAAACATTAATCCACCATTGAACCAATTTTCAATTTTAGTGATGTAATGAGTATTTACAATGTATTTTCGATTAGTTCTAAAAAAAACATCTGAATCAAGTTGTTCTTCAAGTAAATTAAGTGACCTAAGGATTAAAGGTCGTTTATTATCAAAATAAACTTTTACATAGTTACCATCCGATTCAAAAAGTCTTATTTGATTTAATTGAATGTAAAAGCAATTTTCACCATCCTTTATGAAAATATGGTCTTCAGAATTTAATTTTCTATTTTTCCTTGAAATTGATTTTATTGAGCTTTCAAAATCTTCTTTCTGCTCAATCTTCAAAAGTGTTTCATTGAGCCTTTTAGGGTCAATTGGTTTTAAAATGTAATCTAGTGCATTCACTTCAAATGCTTTGAGTGCAAATTCATCAAAGGCTGTAATGAAAATAACGTGCGGTATATCTTCTAGTTTTTTCAACATTTCAAAACCATCAATTTCAGGCATCGAAATATCTAAGAAAATTAAATCTGGTTTTAATGAATTACATTGTTCAATACCTTCTATTCCATTTTGAGCTTCTGAAATTATTTCAATGTTTTCAATATTTTTTAAAATTGATTTTAATTCTTCTCTTGCCAATCTTTCGTCGTCAATGATTATTGCTTTTATCGTTTTCATATATAAGCTTTATAATTTAATTTCAATTATTGATTCTACCTTTTTATCATTCGATTGTAAACGAAATGAGACTTTATCTGGATATTGAATTTCTAATCTTCTTTCTAAGTTTTTAATTCCAATACCTTGATTTTGATCTGTTTTTATCGCACCTGTATTCTCTACTTTGATTATTAGAGAATTATCTTTCATAAATGTAGAAATAGAGATTTCGCCTCCGTTTATTAAATTAGAAATTCCATGTTTGATTGCATTTTCAGCAAGCATTTGAATAGTGAAGGAAGGGATTAAAAAAGTTTGTGTTTTTTCTTCTATATTGAAATGTGTTGTTAGCCGTTCTTCAAATCTTATTTTTTCTAGGTCAAGATAGTTTTTTACAAGTTCAATTTCTTCCTTAATTGATATTGCATTTTCGTTACCAATTTTCAACGTAGACCTTAAGAGAACGGAAAGTGTGTAAATAGATTCTTTAGCTTTTGCTGGTTCAATGTCTATTAAAGCTTTTATACTGTTAAGTGCATTGAATAGGAAATGTGGGTTTAGTTGATTTTTTAAGTTTTTTAGTTCAAATTCATTTTTAGAGGCAAGAAGTGAAAGGTTTTTAAGTTCTTCATTTCTAGATTTTGAGAAAAAATGAAAAGTAAAGTAAAGAGTGTTCCAGAAAAAAATTAGAACAGCAATTGATAGGGTAGAATTAAATAATTTTGAAGGTGTAAAGAGTTCTTCATTATTTAATTGAAAAGTTAGCTTTATGGTATTTGCTAATAAAAGTATTAAAAAAGAGACAAGTATCGAGCTAATTAATATTCTTGGAATAAGAGGTTTTAACTTTAATTCTAACCATCCTTTTTTGATAAATAGATAGCGCATTAAATGAGTAATAGATACTGCTGTGATTATAAATATCAATACATCTAAATAAAATAGATGCGTTAAATTTTTAGGATTATCAACATAAGCCGAGATCAGTACCATTAATACATAAATGATCCAACCACTTAGTTGAGCGCTCCAATAAAGTATTTTTTTTGAATTCATTTAATGCTTAATTTAAAATGTATAAAAAAAGCTGTTCGTTGGAACAGCTTTTTTAAATAATTATGATCAATTAATTCTGAAGTGCTTTACTTTTCTCAAGTTTAATACACATCTTAATTGCATTTTTAACATTTACAACACTTCCTGAAGTTGAAAGAGTAGCAAAATCTACTTTTTCTTCACTTCCTGGTAATAATTGTTGTTTTCCTTTAAATGAAGTTGCAGAGTTAATTATAATATCTTTAATTTCATTCATTGTAAGTGTTGGGAAATATGATGTTAAAAGTGCTCCAACTCCAGCCACCATAGGTGCGGCCATTGAAGTCCCGTTTAATTTCTTGTATTCACTCTGAGGTACAGAGTTGTATATGTCGTGTCCAGGTGCAAAAACATCTACCATTGTTTGTCCGTAATTAGAGAAATCAGCTGGTAGTTTATTTTTCTTAAAACGAGTAGAGGCCCCTATAGTTAAATATAAGTCTAATTTTTCAGTTTGAAAAGTATATTTTGCAGTTGGGAAATTATCATCTTTATCTAAATCTAAACTACTATTACCTGCAGCGTGAATTAATAAAACACCTTTGTCGTTAGCGTATTTGAAAGCTTCATAAACTTCTTTTTGATTAGGTGAATAGCTTTTTCCAAAAGACATGTTAATTACTTTAGCACCATTATCTACTGCGTATCTAATAGATAAAGCAATATCTTTGTCGTTCTCATCACCATTAGGCACAGCTCTTAAAACCATTAATTGAACATTGTCAGCAACACCATCACCTCCTAAATTATTTCCTCTAATTGCTCCAATTATTCCACCAACATGTGTTCCGTGAAGCGCATCAGGACCTTCTACATCATTGTTTCCGTAATTGTTATCAGAAAAATCAGTTGGATTGTCACCAATTATCTTACGCTCATCAAACTCAGTGTTAAGATTAAAATCAAGCATGTCTGTGAATTGCTTTTTTTGTTCATCAACCATTTCTAAGCTTAAATCACCATCTAAAATCATTTGAGCTAAGTATTTTAGTTTTTTCTCCTCATCTGTTTTAGCATCCCATTTTTTTAAATCCTGAGCGGTGTATTTTTCTATACCTAAAATTTTAGCAACTTTTACAGGTGTTTCCTCAATTAATTTAGGAAGAGCTTCATAGCGAGCAAGGTATTTTGAATAATTATCAATTTCTTCTTGTACTTCTTTTTTAACTTTTTCGTACAAAGCATAATCAGCTTTATCTTTTTCGCTAATTGTTTTAGAGTCAATATCTTTGAATTTTTTAGAAAGTTCACGTAATACTCTCGTTTTTTCTAAAGTTGCTAGGTCTACATGCTCACCTTGTGTGTTTCCAATAAAATTCCAGCCGTGAATATCATCGATGAATCCGTTTTTGTCATCATCAATTCCATTATTAGGAATCTCATCCGTATTTGTCCAGATTTTACCTTTTAAATCTTCATGTTCAATGTCGATTCCTGAATCTATAACAGCTACTACAACTGTTGTTGATGTTCTAGATTTTAATTTTTTATATCCTTTTTCAGTATGCATACCTGAACCAGTTCCATTGTACCAGTTTAAGACCTTAGGATTTACTTGTCCGTAAATAATGTTGTTGACACCAATTGCGAAGATTGATAAAGACAGTGTAATGACAATTTTTTTCATAGTATTGTTTTTAGTAAAAATAATTTCATCTACAAAAATGATGAGCTTATACTTTAGTTTTTAAAGTTTAACGATACAAATTTGAAAAAAAAAGCTGGAAAATCAATTTTTTTTGAATGATTGGTTGTATATTTACTTTGAATGGTTTAATTAAGTGTTAAATGGTCAATAGGTTACGTGTTAAATTAGTAGTGTTTTTTTTATTTACTTTGAGTAGTGTCTTTTCTCAATCTTTAAGCCCACTTTATAAAGATGTATTAGAAAATCAGCCCGACAAAGTTTTTGGTTTTGCTTTGATTAAGTCTGATAGTACAATTAGCTTGCTAAAAAAGAACAATTGTCTCATTAAATATCAGTCAAAAACACATGTTTTTTTTAATGCTCCCTTAAAGTGGATGGATGAACAGTCTAACCTTGGAAACATTCCTCACTTTTCTTTTAATCCTACTTCAGCGGAACTTTTAGCTGATACAGTTCGTTTAACAAGAAATGTAGATCCTGTTCATGCAGGTGCGGGAGGTTTACCTCAAGCATATACAGGTGCTGGGGTGATAATGGGGTATGTGGATTATGGTATGGCTTTAGATCATCCTGATTTTCAAGATGCAAATGGAGATACAAGGGTTTTAAGACTTTGGGACCAAACCGCTGGATCATCTTTTTCATACTATGGATATGGTAACTTATGGGATAGTACTGCTATTAATAATGGATCTATTTCTTATGTTCGAGCAAGTAATCATGGTTCTACTGTTGCGGGAGTTGGTTCTGGTAACGGTTTAGCAAATGGAAGAAATAAAGGCATTTCTCCTGATGCCAATATTGTTTTTGTTCATCTTAATCTTAATGCAGGTTATGAAGCTAGAATTGCTGACGCCTGTGACTATATATTTAAATATGCAGACTCCTTGGGTTTGCCAGCTGTTGTAAATATTGGAGTAGGAGGTAGGATAGGTGGAGCTCATGATGGTAACGACCCATATTCTGAATATGTAGAACAATTATTAACTTCAAAAAAAGGGCGAATTGTAGTTGCTTCTGCTGGAAACTGGGGAGCTGATGGTCATTATCATTTAAGAGGTGATGTAACAACAGACACTACTTTTACTTGGTTTAAACCAAATGGTGGATTTGTTTATTTTGAAGCTTACGCTGATACTAGTGATTCTCATTTTGAATTTGCTATTGGTGCAGATAAGCCTGCTCCAAGTTATGGTTTTAGAGGAAGAACAAATTTTAGAAATACCCATGATCAAATGTATTCAGTAGTAGAAGATACGATTTGGAATGGAACAAATCGTATCGCTACTATGTTAACATATTCTGAAATTGTAGATAGTGCATATCATTTGGAGGTTTATATAAATCCAATTGACTCAGGTACATACAATTTTAGATTTATGACCGTAGGTGATGGGGCTTATGATATTTGGAATTCCGCTAGTGTTTATACAAATGACATCATTCAGACAGTACCGTCTAGCGCAATTGTTCCTGAAATTGTAAATTATCAGTATCCTGATTCGATGAATGTAATTGCAGCCTATTTTATGAATTCTGAAAAAATTATAGCAGTCGGTAATTTTAATAATCGTCAGTCTTATATTGATTTTAATGGAAACCTCCAAAGTTTCCCTAGTGATCCAACAGGGAAGATTCACTCTACATCAAGCAGGGGGCCTAATCGACTAAATTACATAAAACCAGATGTTAGTGCGAATGGTTCACTTTCTTTTGGTCCAGCAGATTTAGGGACTTTAGCAAATCCAGGTATGTTTAACAAGATTCTTCAGGAAGGATGGCATGTTAGAAATGGTGGAACTTCTATGGCTGCTCCTGTAATAAGTGGCATGGCAGGTTTGTATTTAGAGAAATGTCCAAATGCTAGTTTTTCAGATTTTAAAAGAGATATAATAAACGCAAGTGAAAAGGATCATTATACTGGGCCTACTGCAAATTATGCATATGGTCATGGTAAGCCAAATGCCTTAACTTTAATGCTAGATAAGGATAGTTTGTCAATAGAAGGAAGTCCCTATTTTTGTTCTTCACCGGTTGTTTTAACTCCTGAATTATATTCTTCTATAGACTCTGTTAGATGGTCAAATGGAGATCTTGCAAATTCATTAACAACTTCTCTTACAGGTTTTTATTCAGCGGAGGTTTATTATGGTGGTGGCTGTAAAGCTTATACTGATACAGTTGAAGTAATAGCTATTCAGCCTTCAGTTCCAACTATTTTATCTATTACACAACCTACTTGTATTGCTCCTGCAGGTGAATTAGAGTTTAATACACAACCTAATGTTTTGTATTCAATTGGAGGTGCATCACAAGGGGGTAATGTTTTTAGTTTATTGAATCCAGGAAATTACTTAATGACAGTAAAGTCTCAAATCGACACAACGTGTTTTGTAGATGCTTTATCTACTGAAACAATTACGGTACCTACATCTATGTCTATCGATCCTATTGCTCCAATATCTTTCTGTAGTACGTTCGCGTTACCTGGATTAACAGGGGTTTCTTTATCTGGAAATGAAGCATATTTTATAGATAAAGATAGGGGTGGAGTAAGATATGATGCTACAGATATAATAGACACATCAGTTACGAAGCTTTATATAAATGATTCATTGGGAGGTTGTGTTTATGAAGACAGCGTTTTCTTTGTTTCCTATTTACCATCTGTTCCTACAGCTTTATCGGTTACTCAACCAACTTGTGTTTTATCAACTGGAGAGATTGAAATTGATTTACAAGCAAATGTGTTGTACTCTTTAGGTGGAACTTCTCTGGTTAGCAATACCTTTACAGGTCTTGCTACTGGAAGTTACTTAATGACAGTTAAGTCTCAAATCGACACAACGTGTTTTGTAGATGCTTTATCCACTGAAATAATTTCACCACCTACACCTATGTCTATAGATCCTATTGCTCCAGTATCTTTCTGTAGTACGTTACCATTGCCAGTATTAACAGGGACGTCTTTAACTGGGAATGAGGCGTATTTTGTAAGTAAAGATAGAGGAGGTCTTAGATATGATGCTGCAGATATAATAGACACATCAGTTACGAAGCTTTATATTAATGATTCATTAGGAGTATGTGTTTATGAAGACAGCGTTTTCTTTGTGTCATTTTTGCCTTCGGTCCCAACTGTTTTATCTATTACACAACCTACTTGTATTGCTCCTGCAGGTGAATTAGAGTTTAATACACAACCTAATGTTTTGTATTCAATTGGAGGTGCATCACAAGGGGGTAATGTTTTTAGTTTATTGAATCCAGGAAATTACTTAATGACAGTAAAGTCTCAAATCGACACAACGTGTTTTGTAGATGCTTTATCTACTGAAACAATTACGGTACCTACATCTATGTCTATCGATCCTATTGCTCCAATATCTTTCTGTAGTACGTTCGCGTTACCTGGATTAACAGGGGTTTCTTTATCTGGAAATGAAGCATATTTTATAGATAAAGATAGGGGTGGAGTAAGATATGATGCTACAGATATAATAGACACATCAGTTACGAAGCTTTATATAAATGATTCATTGGGAGGTTGTGTTTATGAAGACAGCGTTTTCTTTGTTTCCTATTTACCATCTGTTCCTACAGTTTTTTCTGTTACCCAGCCAACTTGTGTTTTACCAACAGGAGAGATTGAAATAGATGTACAAGCAAATGTATTATACTCTTTAGGTGGAGTTCCTCAGGTTAGCAACGCCTTTACTGGTCTTACTACTGGAAGTTACTTAATGACTACAATGTCTCAAGTTGACCTATCTTGTACTAGAGACGCGTTACTTTCTGTAGATATAGTACCTCCTACTAATATGGATATAACTCCACAAGGAGTAATTGTTGAATGTGATGATTTTATTTTAAATCCTATAAATGGACTTCTTTTGTCTGGTAATGAAGCATATTATACTGCTCCTGGTGGCAATGGACTTCAATATGATGCGGGTGATTTAGTTGATACTTCAATTGTTAAACTTTATATTTATGATTCATTAGGAGTTTGTGTAGATCAAGATAGTTTGTTTTTTAATTGGATACCAGGTGATAATCCTTCTTTTCAGATTGCTGATTTTTGCTTTAATAATGAAGGTATGGCAGTAATCGACGGATTGATAGGTGGTCTTTTTGAATTTGAAGTAATTCCAAATGATGCGGCAATAGTTGATGCAAATACAGGGCTGCTTTCTAATTATTCTGCAGATTCAACTTATTACATAAAATATACAACTCAAGGTAGTTGTCCAAGATTTTTAATTGATACGGTTAGTGCTTATTCCTACCCTAATTTGCCAATTACAAATCTTGATTCATTAAATCAATCAGTAGCTTCTGAATTGTTAACGCTTACATCCACCCAAGGAGGACAGATAGAATGGTATTCTGATAGTTTACTTACAAATTTATTGTATGTAGGTAATAATTTTAATGTAAGTCCTGTAACAGATTTATATGTTGTTGAGGTTGTAAATGGTTGTGAAAGTGCTATAAAACATCTTTTTACATATGAATTTAAGGATGATTTCTTAATATCTGCATTTACACCAAATAACGATCAGGAAAATGATAAATGGGAATTAATAGGACTTGATGATAGATTCCCTAACAATGTTGTGAAAATCTTCAACAAATGGGGTGAGATTATATTTGAATCTGTAAAAGGAAGGTATGAGGAAAATAGTTGGGATGGTGCAGTAAATGGAAAAGACATTCCTTCTGGATCATATTACTATATTATTCTTTGTAATGATAGTAAAGGGACTACTTACAATGGTATTGTAACAATAATTAGATAAAAGGTAAAATAAAGCCTTAAAATAATAGGAGAAAGAAATAAATAATTAATACATTTGAATTTCAAAACTACAAAAATGAATTTAACAGGAGTAATTGCAATTTCAGGAAGACCAGGTTTATACAAAGTTGTCGCTCAAGGGAAAAATAATGTTATCGTTGAGTCTTTAGGTGATAAAAAAAGATTTCCTGCCTATTCGTCTGATAGAATATCAGCTTTAGAAGATATTAGTATCTATACTTATGATACTGATAAGCCATTAAAAGAGATTGTTAGTGCAATTTTTGAAAAAGAAAATGGAGGTTTAACTATTTCGCATAAAGAAAGTGATGAGAAATTGATAGAATATTTAGTTTCTGTATTACCTAATTATGATCAAGAAAGGGTGTATGTTTCTGATATTAAAAAAATATTTCAATGGTATAATTTATTGCATAAAGCTGAATTACTTAAGCCTGAAGTGAAAGGTACTGAATTAAAAGATACTGAAGTTTTAGCGGAAGAAGTAAGAGAAGAGAAAAAGAAAGCTCCTTCTAAATCAAAAGTTAAAAAGATTAAAGAGGAAGATGTTTCAGCTGAATAAAATTAATATTAAAAAAAGAAAGCCCTGCATTTAATTATGCAGGGCTTTCTTTTTTTTAGATACTATTCATTAAAATAAAGTGTTTTATACCGATTATATATTCAAGATAGTCCAACATACCGTTTCGGCGCCAATGACATTCGAAGAGCGAATTACCAAGATAAAAGAAGTTCAGCGAGGATGGTTAACCTATTTTCAAGGAACAAGTATTTATGGTAAACTCAGAGATGTCGGTGGTTGGTTACGAAATCGTCTGAGATATTGCATTTGGCATCTCTCGATAGCTATCGGGAGGACAAAGCCGGAACGGAAGAGAAAGAATCTTATTCGATTAGGTGTTGATCAAGATCATTCTTATGCTTGGAGTAGAACAAGGAAAGGAGGATGGGCAGTTGCTCAAAGTCCAATCTTAATAACAACCATTACATTGGAACGACTACGAAAACGTGGATGTATTTCACTCTTAGATGTTTACGCATTACTTAGCCCATCAATTTACGAACCGCCGTGTACATGACCCGTACGCACGGTGGTGTGAGAGGCGACTGGCAGTTATTCGACTGTCAGCCGTCTACCCGTGTTATAGCCAGTGATTTAGTATCTCGTTTTAAGAACTATTTTACCAAGGTCTTTAATTTCATCTTGTCCTGTAAATATTGCTCTTCCTTTCTTAGAAATTACTTCCCAAGCTATTGTGCTGGTAATGTCGTCAATGGCATTTGCTGTCGTTGGGTCGTTTACTAAATCAAATGTCCGTTCGTCTTTCATAACTACCGCTTGCAAAAAGTCTTGGTGAACAATTAGCAACTCACCACGACCGTCAATTGATGCTTGATAGATTTCTTGCAAATCTGTCAAAACTTTTCCTTGAGCTACCGCATCTTGCATTTCGCTAATGGCTTCTGTTCTGAGTTGTTTTTGTTGTTCCTTTACCAATTCCCAAGATTGTTTTACGATATTATGTGTTTCAACCTTGTTATAATCAATATTGGAATAACCCAAATAAACGCTTGGTTTGTCAGCTACTTGTTGCAAACGGCTGTAATTGTCTTCAGTGGCAATAACTACACATTTTAATTCAGTTTCATTGTGCACCTTTACCAATGCTTTGTCCACTTTATTTAAAAATTCACGAACTAAATCGTCCAAATGTTTTGAGTCGCTCCCCTTGTCGGAATGAGTGTTGTAATGTCTGTTTTCAGAAAATGGAAAATCTTCATTTCTTACTTCTTCAACTATGTCTGCATTAACAGCTTCAAACAATTGAACGCCACTTTGAGAAAGCAGCATTACTAAATAATTTTCGCTACGATTGTAGTTTTTAATAAGTGGACGTATTGCAAAACTGTCGGAAATATGAACGCCACTCTTACTGGTTTCCCAAGATGATTTTACAATTTCTTGTGTGTCGTTTGATAGAAAAATATATAAACTGTCTAAATTGTAGTTAACATCAATTTCTTTGCTCACTGTTTTAATTTTTTCTAACAGATTTGCTACGGGTCTTTTGCTAAATTCATTTACAACTCGTTCTTCTGCTTCTTTTAGCAGGTTTTTAAGTAATATTTCATCTTGTGCATTGTCAGGATGAGTTCGGTGAGTATTCAACGAAATGGAAACGCAAGGATTATTTTTCTCTGCTGCCAGTTTTTGTAATTGTTCTTTTAAAGTCATAATTTTCTTATTTGTTGTTTTAAATTTCCTGCTCTTATGAATTTTCAGGTTACTTCCCTTTGAAATGTATGGTCATTGTGTTTTCTCTGTCGTCCTACCATTGGCTATACCTAAAGCTATCGGTAGAACTATTTTTTATATTATAGCGGCATTATACTAACTGTGTTTAGACTATCTATTAATTATAGTTGGTATTACATCCATTTTGCAGAAAAACGATTGAAATTGCTTCTTATATCATTTATCTTAAATGCATATCCGCTACTTTCCCCTTTAGAACGTAAATAGATTACGCAGTACTAGTTGTAGCTTTGTTTTATTAATACTCAAAGTTATGAAATTATTTGAATTTAGTAAGAAATATCCCGATGAATTATCCTGTAGGTTAGAGTTTAAAGCACAACGAGAATCAGCTGGGATAAAATGCAAGAAATGTGGGAACACCTCT
>Ga0209702_10008744_pt1 | contig 11616 bp, 7 predicted proteins | sample FRY01_FD_187210 | JGI IMG/M metagenome (GOLD analysis project Ga0209702, IMG submission 187210) | Freshwater microbial communities from Lake Fryxell liftoff mats and glacier meltwater in Antarctica - FRY-01 (SPAdes) (version 2) | ecosystem: Environmental > Aquatic > Freshwater > Ice > Glacier... | reverse complement strand
GAGACAAGGCCAGGGCTCTGCCCTGGACCCGCCAAAGGCCGAGGGCCTTTGGAAACCCATTCATTTCAATAATATGAGGTCCAGGGGCTCGGCCCCTGGCGGGGTGCGGGGCAGCGCCCCGCGCTTGCTTCGCAGCGGTCATTCATTTCGGCGACTGGTATAAGTTGCCTGCGCCATTCGGCGCGCCGTTCAGGCGGATAGGAGGGCGCGGACGTTTCTTTCCACTCATACGGACGGGCCTGATTATTGACCCATGGAAGAAGACAACACTCTGACCTTACCTGACAGTGGGTCAAGGTCTTCGCGCGTGGGCTGGGGAACCGGGGGAACGCAAAACGGGGGGCTTGCGCCCCCCGTTGGTGGTGGTTCTGCGTTTCGTGCCTCAGCCGCGGCGGCGGCGGGCGGCACCCAGGCCGAGCAGGGCGATGCCGAGCAGGGCCATCGTTGCGGGCTCCGGCGTAGTGACCGGCTGGTCAACCGGCGGCGAGATGCCCGGCGCGAAGGTGGCGCCGCCATAGGTGAAGTAGCTATCGGCCAAGCTGCCGCCACCCAGCATCACCTGGAACGCGGTGTCGGCGGTCAGGTTGAAGAGGCCGTTCGGCAGGGTCGCATGGCAGCGGCTGTAGGGGGTGCCGGCGATCACCGTGCAGGTGGAGGTGTCGACCGTGACGCCGTCGAGCTTCAGCGAGGCGAGGTCGGCGGTGTTGATGACGATCGAAGCGTAATCGTTGACGAAGTCCTGCGCGCCCGAGGGGGTGGCGAGGCGATACTCGTCCAGCCAGGTGTCGCTGCCGGGCACCAGCGACATTGCCGGATCGGTCGCACCGCCGCTGTTGCCGGTGCCGGTCAGGTATTGCGCCACCATGATCGGGCTGCTGCCCTCGATCGAGGCGCCGGTGTTTTGGGCGACCTGGAACTCGTGGAACTGGCCCTTGTTGATGGTGGCCACCACGACGCCGTTGACTGTCACCTGGGTGTTGTCGACGGTGGCGATCACGCGGACGATGTCGGACTGGATCTGCGACACGCCGGCGGCCTGGGAGGCGGAGACGGCGTAGGTCTTCGAAAGCTTGTCGGTGGGGATCATCTGCTCCAGCAGCGTGTCGCAGGCGACGAGGCCGTCCGGCACCTGGGCGCATTCGTGCCCGGCGAACACCGCCACGGGCGCGCTTGCGACCACGGAGGAGCCGGTGAGGTTGGTGGTGCCGCCGGCATACTTGTAGGTCTGGCCGGCGTTCAGCGTGACGTTCACCGGCGCGCCGACAGTCGGGGTAAAAGTGACGTTGGTGTTGTTCTGGGTGGCGTGGATCGCCACCTGGCTGCCCTCGCCGAAGCCGCCGCCCTGGCTGGCGACCATGTAGTTCGAACCGAGCGCCGAGCTGTCGAGCAGGTAGGCCATATCGGTGGTGAAGGGGGCGCGGTTGACGAAATAGCTGGCGATCGCGGTGGCCGAGGAGATCTTGAAGCCGGTGTCGACCGTGCCGGTGCCGGATTGCTGGTAGATGTTGGAGATCGGCAGGTTGAAGAAGCCGTTGGCACCCAGCGTCACGTTCTGGCTGAACCCAGCGAGGTTGCTGACGGTGGCCGCCTGCCCGGCATCGCCGAACAGGAACACCGAGGCATTGGCAGTGCCACCCACAGCGTTGCGGTTGAAATCGAAGAACAATTCGGCCGCCTGGGCGCCGCCTGCGGCGACCACGCCCATCATCGCCAGTGCCGCAGCCCGTACAATTCGCATCGTCGCTCTCCTGTCACCAAAACCATTGATGCGAGCTAAGCAAATTTCGTGCCAGGACAGAAATCATCGAATTACCAATACCTTACGAAATCCTTGCTTTCGCATCTCACGGTAAGTGTAAAGTGTTTCGCCGTATTGGCCCGCTGCGCGGCGGAAGCCGTAAACCCTGCCGACTCCGCGCAGCTAAGCGGCCAGCCCAGGATAATCGAATCGGCTCAGGCCTGATAATCGAGTTCGTCCAGCGACTTAAAGCCATGCGCCTGAGCGTTTGACCTCAGCTCCGCTCGGACAGCAGGCTCAACTGGCGGTTGTCGGCATTCGCCATGTCGGGCAGGGCGATGGGGTAGTCGCCGGTGAAGCAGGCGTCGCAGTATTGCGGGGCGTCGGCGTTGCGGCGGGCGTGGCCGAGGGCGCGGTAGAGGCCGTCTTGGCTGATGAAGGCCAGGCTGTCCGCACCGATCAGCGTGGCCATTTCCGCCACGCTGTGCCGGGCGGCGAGCAGTTTGCCGCGTTCGGGCGTGTCGATGCCGTAGAAGCAGGAATGGGTGGTGGGCGGGGAGGAGATGCGCATGTGCACCTCCGCCGCGCCGGCCGCGCGGACCATTTCCACGATCTTGCGGCTGGTGGTGCCGCGGACGATGGAATCGTCGACCAGGATCACCCGCTTGCCTTTCAGCACGCCGCGGTTGGCGGAGTGTTTAAGCTTCACGCCGAGGTGGCGGATGCTGTCGGTCGGCTCGATGAAGGTTCGGCCGACATAGTGGTTGCGGATGATGCCGAGTTCGAAGGGGATGCCGCTTTCCTCCGCGTAGCCCATGGCCGCCGGCACGCCGCTGTCGGGCACCGGGACGATCACGTCGGCTGCGACGTGGCTTTCGCGGGCGAGTTCGGCGCCGATGCCCTTGCGCGCGGCGTAGACGGCGGTGCCCTCCACCACCGAATCCGGGCGGGCGAAGTAGATGTATTCGAACACGCAAAAGCGCGGTGCCGCCTTGGCGAAGGGCTTGATGCTCTGCACGCCCTGGTCGTTGATGACCACGATTTCGCCCGGCTCCACGTCGCGCACGAAGTCGGCGCCGACGATGTCCAGCGCGCAGGTTTCGCTGGCGAGCACCCAGGAGCGGCCGCCCTCGGCGTTCTGCAGCTGGCCAAGGATGAGCGGGCGCACGCCCAGCGGGTCGCGCGCACCCATCAGCGCCTCGTTGGTGAGGGCGATGAGGGAATAGGCGCCGATGACCTGCTTCAGCGCGTCGATCAGCCGGTCTACGACGGTGGAATACTGGCTCATGGCGATGAGGTGGATGAACACCTCGCTGTCCATGGTGCTTTGGAACAGGCAGCCGCGGCGGACCAGGGTTCGGCGCAGGCCGGTGGCGTTGGTGAGGTTGCCGTTATGGGCGACGGCGAGGCCGCCGAACTCGAAATCGGCATAGAGCGGCTGGACGTTGCGCAGCATGGTCTCGCCGGTGGTGGCGTAGCGGTTGTGGCCGACGGCGCTGGCGCCGGGCAGGCCGGCGATCACCTTGGCGTCGCCGAAATTCTCACCGACCAGGCCGAGGCCGCGGTGCTGGTGGAAGTGGTGGCCATCATGGGCGACGATGCCGGTGGATTCCTGGCCGCGGTGCTGGAGGGCGTGCAGGCCGAGGGCGGTGAGTGCGGCGGCGTCGGAGTGGTTCCACAGGCCGATGACGCCGCATTCCTCGTGCATCTTGTCGTCGTCGCCCGGGAGGGGGCGGGTTTGTCCCGGCATGTCCGCGTCATGGTGGGTCATCGGCTACTCCTGGGCGGGGCGGGGCGCGCGCGGGGCTTACGGCTTGGGCGGCTGGCGTCCGAGCGGGACGGCCTGCAGCAGGTCGAGCGAGCGAGTGGCCGGCATCGGCGGCGGCACGGCGACGCTGGGGCGGTAGCGTTCGGGGATCGTGTCGGCCAGGGAGGTGGCCGCCTCGGCGACCAGCGGCAGGAGGCGGGCCTCGCGCACCGGCTGTGGCCAGCGTTCGGGGGCGGCGAGCCATCCTGTCGCGATATAGACCGCCACGACCAGCGCCGCACCCCTGGCGATGCCGAAGGCGATGCCCAGCGTGCGGTCCAGCGCGCCAAGCCCGAGGCTGTGCACCGCCTGGGCGATCATGCTGGTGACGACGGTCAGCACCAGCAGCCCGACCAGGAACAAGGCAGCATGGCCGATGATGTCGCCCATCTGGGCGTTGCCCACCAGGTCGCGGGCCGGCAGGCGCACGAACTCGATGCCGATAAAGGAGATGTAGGCGGCGCCGGCCCAGGCGACGATGCCCAGCGATTCGCGCACGAAGCCGCGCGTGAAAGCGACCGCGGCGGAAATCGCCACGACCACCAGGACGGCGAGATCGATCCAGTTCAACGCGCGGCCCTGGGGCGGGGACGGGAAGCCATGGAGCGGGATGCGGCCATGGGGGCACCGTATATCGCTCCTCGGCCCCTGGGCGCCACCCCACCGCTTGTGCCGGGTTTCATGCGGCCGTGGCGTCTGGGCGCGGGCGGGCGGGCTTGGCGGTGAAACGGGCGACGAGGTCGCCGAGATGGCCGACCTCGTCCAGCGCCAGGCCCTCCGGTGCGGCGAGCTTGCGGTTGCCGCCGGCGACGCGGCGCGGCAGGGCGGCGCGGGCGAAGCCGAGCTTCTGCGCCTCCTTCAGCCGGGCCTCGGCGTGCGCCACCTGGCGCACCTCGCCCGAGAGGCCGACCTCGCCGAAGAAGACGCAGGAGGGGTCGGTGGGCTGGTCGGTGGCGGCCGAGGCCAGGGCGGCGGCGACGGCGAGGTCCGCGGCCGGTTCGCCCACGCGCAGGCCGCCGGCGACGTTCAGGTAGACGTCGGTGGCGCCCAGCTTCAGGCCGCAGCGGGTTTCCAGCACCGCCAGCAGCATGGAAAGCCGCCCGGAATCCCAGCCGATGACGCTGCGGCGGGGCGAGCCACCGGCGTTGGCGGCCAGCAGGCACTGGATTTCCACCAGCACCGGGCGCGTGCCCTCCATGCCGGCGAACACCGCGCTGCCGGAGATGTTGCCGCGGCGTTCGGCGAGGAACAGGGCCGACGGGTTGGCGACCTCTGTCAGTCCGGCCTCGCCCATCTCGAACACGCCGATCTCGTCGGTGGCGCCGAAGCGGTTCTTGACGCCGCGCAGAATGCGGAATTGGTGGCCGCGGTCGCCCTCGAAATGCAGCACGGCATCGACCATGTGCTCCAGCACGCGCGGGCCGGCGATGGTGCCTTCGCGGGTGACGTGGCCGACCAGCACCAGGGCGGTGCTCTGCTGCTTGGCCACGCGGATCAGCTCGAAGGCGCTGGCCCGCACCTGGCTGACGGAGCCGGGGGCGCTTTCGACGCCCTCCAGCCACATGGTCTGGATGCTGTCGATCACCACCAGGGCGGCGTCCTTGGCGTCGGCGATGCTGGCCACGATGTCGCGCAGGTTGATGCTGGCGGCCAGCTCCAGCGGGTCGTTGTGCAGGCCGAGGCGGCGGGCGCGCAGGCGGACCTGGTCCACCGCCTCCTCGCCCGAGATATACAGCACGCGGCGGCCGGAGCGGGCGAGGCGGGCGGCGGCCTGGAGCAGCAGGGTGGACTTGCCGATGCCCGGGTCGCCGGCGAGCAGGATCGCCGAGCCGGGCACCAGCCCGCCGCCCAGCACGCGGTCCAGCTCCGCGATGCCGGTGGGGGTGCGCGGGGGCGGGGCGGCGGTGCCGGCGAGATCGACGAAGGCGAGGCGGCCGGGGCGGCCCTTGGACGGGGTGGGAGAGGGCGCCTGAACCTCCTCGACGATGGTGTTCCACTCGCCGCACGCCTCGCAGCGGCCGGCCCATTTGGGCGTGACGGCGCCGCAGGCCTGGCAGACGTAGCGGGTGGCGGGTTTGGCCATCAGGTGAGGGACGACGCCGCATCCGGGAACATCGCCCGCTCCACCAGCGCGCAGACGATATGCGCTGCGGTGATGTGAACCTGCTGGATGATCGGCGTCCAGGTGGACGGCGCGCGCATGATGTGCTCGCACAGCCCGGCCATGTTCCCCCCGCCCTGGCCGGCGAAGCCCATTGTGGTCATCCCGCCCGCGCGCGCCGCTTCGAGGGCGCGCAGGATGCTGGGCGAGTTGCCGGAGGTCGAGATGCCCAGGAACACATCCCCGGGGCGGCAGAGGGCGCGCAGCTGGCGTTCGAAGACGTGGTCGTAGCCGTAGTCATTGGCCGTGGCGGTCATGGCCGAGCTGTCGGTGGTGAGCGCGATGGCGGGAAGGGGGGCGTGGTCGAACATCAGGCGGGAGATGAACTCGCCGGCGATGTGCTGGGCGTCGGCCGCACTGCCGCCGTTGCCGGCCACCAGCAGCTTGCCGCCGGCCTTCATGCTGGCGGTGATAGCCTCGGCCATGGCGAGCAGGGTGCGCGTTGCCTCAGTGTCGGCGGCGAAGGCGTCCATGGCCGCGCGGCTGGCGGCGAGGTAATGGGCGACGTAGCTGGGGGCATCGTCAGGCATTGCGGTCTCCTGGCCCGGTGTTCTCTTCCGCCTCCATCGCGGCCTCGTCAATCGCCTCGCTCGCATCGGATGCCGGGGGCGGGCCGATCAGGGCGGCGGCGGCTTCGGGTTCCAGCGCCTCCACGCCCTTGAGCTTGCGCTCGATCTGGCCGGTGCGGGTTTTCATCATCTGGATCGTGTTGCTGAAGGCGCCGGCCTGTTTGGCGAGGCGGTCGATCACGCCGTCCATCTTCTGCACCTCGGTGCGCGCGGCGCCGAGCAGGTGGCGCACCTCGTCGGCCTTGTGTTCCAGCGCGAGAGTTACATGGCCCAGGTGGATGGTGCGCAACAGGGCCGGGAACAGGCTGGGACCCATGACCAGGACGCGGTGCAGGCGGCCCAGCTCGTCCACCAGGCCGTCGATGCGCGCGACCTCGGCGTAGAGGCCGTCGGTGGGCAGGTACATCACCGCGAATTCCACGGTGGTGGGCGGCAGGATGTATTTGTCGGCGATCTTGCGCGCCTCGGTGCGCACGCGGGTGGCAAGTGCGCGGCGGGCGGCGCGCTCGGCGTCGGCATCGGCGGCGTCCTGGGCGGAGAGGAGGCGTTCGTAGTCCTCCATCGGGAACTTGGCGTCGACCGGCAGGCGCGGGCGGATGGCGCCGCGCATCGGCATGATGATGGCGAATTCGACGGCGTCGTCGCTGCCTTCGCGCGGCTTCCAGTTGGTGTCGTAGGCGCCGGGGGGCAGCACGTCGTCGAGCATGGCGCGCACCTGGGTCTCACCCCAGCCGCCGCGGGTTTTCACGTTGCCGAACAGGCGCTTGATGTCGCCGATCTGGGCGCCGACGGCCTGCATCTCGCCCATCGCCTTCTGCACCTGGGCGAACTGCTCGGTGACGCGGGCGAAGCTGGCGCTCATCTGCTGCTCGACGGCCTTGGCGAGCTGTTCGTTCACGGCGGCGTTGATCTCGCCGAGCTTCTTCTCGTTGCCGGCGCGCAGGGCGGCGAGTTCGTCGCGCTGCTGGGTGGCGGCGCGCCCGGCCTGGTCGGCCAGCGCGCGCAGCTGTTCGGCCAGGGTGCGGGCGATGTCGGCCAGGCGGGTTTCGTTGCTGGCGCGCAGGGCGTCGATGGCGGCGGTGACCTCGCCGCGCAGGGCTTGGCCGCCCTGGGCCTGGGCGGCGGACAGTGCGCGCTCAGCGGCGGCCAGGCTGGCGCGCAGGGTTTCGGCCTCGGTTCGCTGGCCGGCGAGCACGCGTTCCTCCAGCAGCCGCAGCCGTTCGACGGCGTTGCCCTGGCGCCGCATCGCCAGGAGCGCCACCAGGATCGCCAGCAGCACCGCGGCCGCCGCCGTCGCCGCCAGAACCAGTTCGACCGTCATCCGCCCTCGCCGAGTCGCGCCGGGATTATGCCACGCGCGGGAGCCGTGCCGCGTATTCCACGGCCAGCCACGACAGCAGGCCGGCGGCGAGGAAGCCGAGCATGGTCAGCGCCACGCCCAGCGGCCCCAGCGTGGGGTACAGCGCGGCGACGATCACGCCGGAGGCGGCCATGCACAGCATCTGCCCGCAGCCCATCAACGCCGCCGTGGTGCCGGCATGGTCCGGCACCGGCTCCAGTGCCGCATGGGTGATGTTCGGCGTGGTGAGGCCGCGGCAGATGCCCACCACCACCACGAAGGGGATGAAGGTTTCCAGCCGCACGATCCCCATGGCCATGAACGCGGCGGCGGCCAGTGCGGCCAGCGGCGCCACCGCCAGCCCCACCGCCAACGGCACGCGCGCGCCGACGCCGCGCCGGGCGAGGTAGGTGTTGATCGCCGAGCCGAGCAGGATGCCGGAGGAGGTGATGGCGAACAGCAGGCCGAACATCGCCACGCTGACCCCCATCGTGCCCATTAGCACCAGCGGCGAGGCGGCGATGAAGGCGAACAGCCCGCCGGAGCCCAGCGTGTTCACCAGCACATAGCCCCTGGTGCGGCGCTGGCGGAACACCGCGGCGTAGCGGCCGATCAGGTCCAACCGTGTGCCGGGCGTGGGAGGGCGGCTTTCGTCCAGGCCAAAATACACCGCCAGCACCAGGGCGACGCCGGCGAGGCCGAGCGCCAGGTAGATCAGGCGCCATTCGCCCAGCAGCAGGATCAGCCCGCCCAGCGTGGGCGCGATGATCGGGGCGATGGTGATGACCATGCTCACTTGGCTCATCTTGATGCGCCCGGTCTGGCCGTCGAAGCTGTCGCGCACCACGGCCATGGCCAGCGTGGTGCCGCCGGCCGCCCCGATCCCCTCCAGCAGGCGGAAGGCCAGCAGCGCCTCGATGGTGGGGGCGAGCGCGCAGCCGAGGCCGGCGAGCGCGTAGAGCGTCATGCCGCCCAGCATCACCGGGCGGCGGCCGAAGCGGTCGGATAACGGGCCCATGACCAGTTGCGCGGCGCCGAAGCCTGCGAGGAAGAGCGAAAGCGTCAGCCCCGCCTGCGCCGGGCTGGCGCCGAGCGAGGCATATAGCAGGTTCAACGCCGGCAGGCCGAGGTCGATGGACAATGGCGGCAGCGCCGCGAGCGCTCCGATCAGGAATGTGAAGCCGACGGAGTTCGTACGTAGCGCCATAAGCCTCTCTAATTCATGCCGGTATGGTTGTAACTGCGCAACAAGACCCGACAGGGGCCCCGCATCCTGATCGGCAGCCGTTGCACTGCTGGCACGGCGTCACCTTAGCGCCGTCGCGCCCATGATACGATAGCGCATTGCGTAAACGATACCAGTGTCTACAATTAATTACCTTGGCGCGTGTTTTGGGGCGTCTCGCCGCAACCCCCTGTTGCATTCCAGGATCGCAATTCGGGGTCGCAGTTCGAGGCGCGACCCCATAAGCGCCAAGATAAGGAAGGCGAGGGCTCTGCCGTCGCGGCGCGAAACCGCGCCACGGGCCCCGCAAAGAGTCAGAGACCCTTTGATCCCATTATCTTTATACCAATCGTCGAAATGGATGACCGCTCGAGGAAAGGCAAGGCCAGGGCTCTGCCTTCGCGGCGCGAAGCCGCGCCACGGATGACCCGCCAAAGGCCGATGGCCTTTGGAAACCCATTCATTTCAATGATATGGGGTCCAGGGGCTCGGCCCCTGGCGGGTCTGGGCAGAGCCCAGCCTTCCTTGTCTTGGTGCTTATGGGGCGCGAGCCCTAGCCGAGGAAGTCGCGCACCTGCGCCGCCGCATCGGCCAGGCCCACGCGCTGCACCGTCACGCCCTGCGGGAACGCCGACAGCAGCCGGCTTGGCGTGGAGCGGTCCAGCAGCACGAAGGCGCCGCGGTCGGTGGCAGCGCGGATCAGCCGCCCGAAGGCTTGGCGCAGGCGGAAGCGGGCGATGCGGGTGTCGTAGCCCGCGGTGTCTCCGCCCGACAGGTGCACGCGGCGCTGGCGGTGCAGGATGTCCGGCCGCGGCCAGGGCACGCGCTCGAACACCACCAGGCGCAGGGCGCGGCCCGGCACGTCCACCCCGTCGCGCATCGCGTCGGTGCCGAGCAGGCAGCTGTCCTCCTCGGTGCGGAACACGTCCACCAGGGTGGCATTGTCCATCGCATCGACATGCTGGGCCAGCAGCGGGATGCCGGCCTCCTCCAGCGGGGCGGCGATGCGCTGGTGCACTGCGCGCAGCCGGGCGATGGCGGTGAACAGCCCCAGCCCGCCGCCGCCGGAGGCCAGGAACAGCGTGCGATAGGCCGCGGCGAGGGCGCCGATCTCGCGGGTGTTCACGTCGGTGACCACGAAGCAGCGGGTTTGCGCGGCATAGTCGAACGGCGAGGCGACGGCGACGCGGATTGCCGGGCTGGGCAGGTGGGTGGCGCCCACCCGCGCCTCCGCATCCTCCCACGCCGCCTCCACGTCCTCCGCGCCGGCATCGCGCAGGGTGGCGGAGGTGACCAGCAGCCCCTGCGCCGGGCGGGCCAGGGTGGCGGCGAAGGGGATGGTGGGGTCGAGCCAGTGGCGGTGCAGGCCGACGTCGCGGTCCCCTGCGCCGCGTCGCGGTGCGGATTCGTCGAACCCGCCGCGGCGGTCCAGGCGCAGGAACAGCACGTGCTCCGGCCGCTGCCCCGGCTCCGGCGGCGTGGCGCCGACGGCGGCCAGCATCGACCCCCAGGCCGAGAGCGGGTCGACCGCGCGGCGCTTCAGGCTGCGGCAGGCGGCCTCGATGCGGTTGCGGGTGGCCTCGTCCAGTTCCTCCGCCTCGTCTTCCAGCCGGGCCGCGAGGCGGTCCATGAGGGTTTTGAGCGGTGTGGCCAGGCGTTGCAGCGCGCGGGCCAGGGCGGCGGCGCGGTCGGGCAGGTCGGGGCCGACCGGATACAGGTCGCATTCGACGGACCCGACGGCATCGCCATCGCCCTGGGCGCGCGCCAGCGCCTGCTGCCGGGCGGCGCGCAGGAAGGCCTCGGTGGGGTTGGATCGTTCGCCATCCAGCGTGGGGAGTTCCAGCGCCAGACGGTCCTGCCAGCCCGAGGCCGGCAGGGCGCGGGCGGCCATCAGTGCGGCATCGAGCGGGGCGAGCAGGTCGTCGCGCGCTGCCACCAGGTCCTCGACGCGCCGCTTCAGCCCGCGCGCGCGCGAACGCCCGCCCTCCGCCCCCAGCAGCCAGCGCCGCAGTTCCACCGTCTCCAGCCCCGACAGCACGGCGGAGAAGGCGCCGTCGGCGGCGTCGAACAGATGGTGCCCTTCGTCGAACACGTAGCGGCTGGGCACCGCGCTGTCGTCGAGCCCGCCCCACACCGCCTGGGCCATCACCAGGGCGTGGTTGGCGACGACGAGGTCGGCCCCCCTGGCGCGTCGAATGGTGTGTTCCACGAAGCATTTTTTCCAGTGGTCGCAGCCGGCATGGATGCATTCGCCGCGCCGGTCAGCCAGGCCCGCGGTATAGGCCGCGCCGAACAGGTCGGCGAACCAGCCGGGCAGGTCGCCGCCCTGGATGTCGCCATCGCTGGTGGCCATCGCCCAGCGCGCCACCAGCCCCAGCGGGATCACGCCGGGATGGCCGCTGCCCTGCACCCCGCCCAGCACCACGCCCATCGCGTCCTGCAGGTTGAGCAGGCACAGGTAGTTTTCCCGCCCCTTGCGCACCACCACGCGGCGGCGGCGCTCGGCGGGGTTGGGGTAGAGCCGGGCCAGCTCCGCCTCCACCTGGCGCTGCAAATGGCGGGTGAAGGTGCTGACCCACACGCTGCCCTTGTTGCGCTCCGCCCACAGGCTGGCGGGGGCCACGTAGCCCAGCGTTTTGCCGGTGCCGGTGCCCGCTTCCGCCAGCACCAGATGCGGGTCGCCGCGCTGTTCGCGGGGGGCGAAGGCGTGGGTGACGGCGGCGGCGTAGTCGCTTTGGCCGGGCCGCGCCTCGGCCGCCTCGCCCAGCATCTCGGCC
>Ga0209702_10008742_pt1 | contig 11618 bp, 11 predicted proteins | sample FRY01_FD_187210 | JGI IMG/M metagenome (GOLD analysis project Ga0209702, IMG submission 187210) | Freshwater microbial communities from Lake Fryxell liftoff mats and glacier meltwater in Antarctica - FRY-01 (SPAdes) (version 2) | ecosystem: Environmental > Aquatic > Freshwater > Ice > Glacier... | reverse complement strand
TGATGTTTACCATCAAAGATGGATTTGAGTTTGGTGAAGTCGGCCGCTGCGGGATCGATGCGGTCCGTGCGGAACTCACCGAGAAGGTTCTGGCCTACAATTGCTGCCGTATCATCCTGATGAAGCAACGGCGTGAAGAACGACGGCTGAAAGAAAGGACGCGAGCGGCCTGAATCCGGCCAGCCTCCCAACCCGCCAACGGAACGATCACGGGATGACTCCGCCCAAAAATAGAGATCCAAGAGGATCTGAGGTTATAGAATCGCCAAAACGCACCCGGCTCCCCTTCTTACGTCTTCGGCCTGCTCCGGAACGCGGTCCCCAAGCCCAAAAATCCGAAAATCGTTCAGCCTAAATGGCTTTCCGAATAGGGTCTACCTAGGCTTCCTTCCAAACGAATCCACCATCATGAAAATTGCCACCATCATCGCCCGCATCCTCCTCGGCCTTCTCTTCGTGATGGCGGGGGTCACCTACTTCTTCAGCTCAGAGCCTATGGACCTCAAGGGCGATGCCGCCGCCTTCGCCGGCGCCCTCGCCGCTTCCGGCTACATGACGGCAGTCAAGGTTCTCGAAATCCTCGGCGGAGCCCTCACCGCCAGCGGACGCTACACCCCCACTGGTCTGCTCATCCTCGGACCGATCATCGTCAACATCGCCTTCTTCCACATCTTCATGGCCAGGAATTACCCCCCCATGGTCATCGCCATCGGCCTCCTGGCCCTCTTCCTCCTCTACGCCTACCGCAAGAACTTCGCAGGCCTCCTCTGCTGCAAAAACTGCGACGCATCCTGATCTCCTCCCAACCAAACAAAGCACAGAACCTTCCGGAACTCCCTTCCTGCGGCTTCTGTGCTTTTTCGTGGCCACTTCCCCCAATAACCAATAACCACATGCCCTCCATCCTCGCCTTTGCCGCCAGCACCCGCAACGGATCCTTCAATCAATCAGCCCTCGAGGTCGCCGCCGAAGGAGCCCGTGACGCCGGAGCCTCCGTCACCCTCCTCAGCCTCAAGGACTATCCCCTCCCCCTCTTCGATCAAGATCTCGAAGCCGCCGACGGCCTCCCCGCCAACGTCCTCGCCCTCCGCAAACTCTTCGCCGCCCACCACGCCCTCCTCATCGCCGTCCCCGAATACAACGGCTTCTTCCCCCCCCTCTACAAGAACACCCTCGACTGGCTCAGCCGCCCCGCCCCCGAGGATAGTCCCGCCCCCTTCGCCAACAAAACCGCCGCCGTCATCAGCGCCTCCCCTGGCGGCCTCGGCGGCGTCCGCGGACTCCCCCATGCCAAACTTCTCCTCCAAAATCTCGGCATCCTCGTCCTCCCCCAGTCCCACGCCGTCGCCAGCGCCCACGACGTCTTCAGCTCCCCCGACTTCCCCTCCTCCCGCCACGCCACCAGCCTCAAATCCATCGGCCAGGCCCTCGCCCAAACCACCACCACCCTCAGGAACCTCAAATACTAAAGAAGTCGTCTCCATAGAACCCCGACTTCTGCAGGTAATAATCATACCCGCCCGAATACTTCATCACCTTCCCGTCCGCCACATGCCACGTGTGCTCCGCCAACGACCGAATGAAGTGCACGTCGTGCGATATAAACACCAGCGTCCCCTCATACTGCTTCAACGCCGATAGCAACGCCTCGATCGAGGTCAAATCCAGGTGCGTGGTCGGCTCGTCCATCAACAACAGGTTCGGCGGATCCACCAAAAATTTCACCAGACTCAGGCGACTCTTCTCCCCTCCCGACAACACCCCCACCTTCTTGCTCACGTCGTCCTTCTTGAACAAAAACGATCCCAAAATACTCCGCGCCTCGTTCTCCGACATCCCCCCCCCGGCATCCACCACTTCCTCAAGAACTGTGTTGTGCTCATTCAAGGTCGTGCTCCGATGCTGCGAAAAATAACCAAGCTTTGTCGTCGTCCCCGCCGTCACCTTCCCCCCATCCGCCGGCTCCAATCCCGCCATCATCTTCAACAGGGTCGACTTCCCCGATCCGTTCGGACCCACCAGCACGATCCGATCCCCCCGCTCCACGAGAACATCCAGGTTCGAGTATAGATGCTTCTCCCCGAAGGACTTCGAAATCCCCTCCAAAAACAACACCCGCTGCGTGCTGCGCGGCGGCTGTGGAAAATGAAAGTTGAACAACTTGCGCGGCTTCCGCGGCTTCGGCACCCGCTCGATCTTCTCCAACTGCTTCACCCGACTCTGCACCTGCGAGGCCTTCGAGGCCACCGAACGAAACTTGTTGATGAACTCCTGCACCCGCTCGATCTCCTTCCGCTGGTTCCGATACGTCTGCATCTGCTGCTCGTATCGCTCGTCCTTCAACCGCAAAAAATCCGAATAGTTGCCCTTGTAGGGAACAAAGGTGCACTCATCGATCTCATAGACCTTCTCCACCACTCCGTCCATGAAGGTCCGGTCGTGCGAAATCATCAGCAACGCTCCCGAATAGTTCTGCAGATATTTCTGGAACCACAACAGCGACACCAGATCGAGGTGGTTCGTCGGCTCGTCCAGAATCAACAAATCCGGCTCCTTCACCAACAACTGCGCCAGGTGCGCCCGCATCACCCAACCACCCGAGAACTCCCGTGCCGGACGATCAAACTCATCCTGCTTGTAACCAAGCCCACCCAATATCTTCTTCGCCTTGGGCTCCAGCTGATACCCGTTCAGCTCCTCGAACTTGTCCTGCGCCGCAGCAAACTCCGGCGCATCCGTCGTCCCCGCCGTCTCACACTCCCGCATCACCTTCATCGCCTTCCGCAAGGGAGCGGTGATCCCCATCGCAATCTGCAAAATCGTGTCGTCCGCCGGGTCCCCCGACTCCTGCGCCAGATACCCCACCTGCCCATACTCATCCAGATCCACCTTCCCACGGTCCGCCTCATCCTGCCCGATGATGATCTTCAACAGCGTCGACTTCCCCGCGCCGTTCGGCCCCACCAAGGCCACCCGCTCTCCCCAGTTCACGCTGAAATCCGCATCTTCAAAAAGGGTCCGCCCCCCGATCGTCTTGGTGAGTTTTTTGATGGTCAGCATGGTTCAGGCCGTGTTGCGGGAGGGGGGATCAAATGAAACCGCGTGGAAGTAAAGAACCGACTGGTTCATCCTCACCAAAAACCCCTGTTTTCCCGCCTATTTGGCCAACCCGCAGCCCTTCCACCCGCCCTCTCCACACCCCCCCCCACACCCAACACGGCCCCCCCACCTCCTCCGGCGCCCGATCCCCTCGCAATCCCGCCCCCCCTCCGCCCCCCTCCGCCGCACTTTCCCCTTGCGCCCCCCTCGGCATGACCAACATTGCCCCTCACATGAAGCCCTCCCAGCTCCTCGCCCCGCTCGCCACCCTCACCACCCTCGCTCTCCTCTCCTGCGACAACCCCGCCGATCACACCACCGACGCCAAGATCGCCGATCCAGTCGCCAAGGAAACCTCCGAAGCCCCGGCCGAATCCACGAAGTATGTCTTCACCGACAAGTCCGCCATCGGCTTCATCGGCTCCTCCTACAACGTCACCGGCAACCTCGATTTACACGGCGTCACAAAGAGCATCACCTTTCCCGCCGCCGTCAGCAAGGAAGGCGACCTCGTGAAGATCAACGCCGAGTTCGACATCAACCGCTTCGACTTCGACATCCAGTTCCCCGGCAAAACCGACGACCTCATCCGCCCCGAAGTCGTCCTCAACTTCGCCCTCGAAGCCAAACCCGAGTAGCCCGTGGCGGTGGGTTCCAACCGCCCAGCCGACCCCCCTCGCAAAGCGACCTCCCCCCACAGGACCAACGACGCTCCGCCGTTCCCCCTGTCGCAACGCCATTGTATCCCCTCCCCCCTTGACGCCTCCCGCCCCACCCCGGACACTCCCCCCCATGGGTGCCTCAAAGAATTTTCCCGTCTCCCGCCAGGACGGCTCCCCCTTCACCGACCACGCCGCCGTCGAGGAACCCCTCCAACTCATCGTCGACGGCCACCCCCTCGCCGTCCTCATGCGCACCCCCGGCCACGACCGCGAACTCGCCGCCGGCTTCCTCCTCACCGAGGCCGTCATCTCCCGCGCCGACCAGATCTCCTCCATCGACACCGAAACCCGCGACAACCACGCCCTCGTCTTCCTCGCCGACGGCGTCACCCTCGATCTCGCCCGCCTCACCCGCCACCTCTTCAGCGCCTCCTCCTGCGGCCTCTGCGGAAAGGCCACCATCGAGGCGATCACCACCGCCCACCCCCCCATCCCCCCCGGTCCCAACTTCGATCCCGCCCACCTCCTCGCCGCCCCCGACGCCCTCCGCGCCGCCCAAATCACCTTCGACGTCACCGGCGGCCTCCACGCCTCCGCCCTTTTCTCACAGGACGGCCAACTCCTCGTCCTCCACGAAGACGTCGGCCGCCACAACGCCCTCGACAAAGTCCTCGGCCACGCTCTCCTCCACGGCATCGACCTCTCCTCCGCCTTCCTCCTCGTCTCCGGCCGCGTCTCCTTCGAACTCATGCAAAAAGCCCTCGCCGGCCGCCTCCCCCTCGTCGCCGCCATCTCCGCCCCCTCCTCCCTCGCCATCGAGTTCGCCCAAACCTCCAACCAAACCCTCCTCGCCTTCCTCCGCCCCCCCACCTTCAACATCTATACCGGCCCGGAGCGACTAAACTCCCCCACTGGGAGCGCTGGTCTGTGACCGGCCCCCGCTCCTCTTCCCTCCGGGTTCTGGGTTCCGGACTCTGGGTTCTTCCCCTCACCCCAGCTCCGCATCCACCTCAAAATCACTCAGATCAACCCAGATCGTCTTCGTCTCCAAATACTGATCCAGCGCGTCCATCCCATTGTCCCGCCCACCAAATCCCGACAACTTCATCCCCCCAAACGGCGTGGTGATGTCCCCTTCCCCGTAGCAATTCACGGTCACCGTCCCCGCCTTCAATTCCCGCGCCCCACGCATCGCCTTGCGCAAATTCGCGGTGAACAACGACGCCTGCAACCCATAGCAGGTGTCATTCGCAATCACCAGGGCCTCTTCATCACTCCCCGCCGTGATGATCGACAACACCGGCCCGAAAATCTCCTCCTTCGCGATCACCATCTGCGGCGTCACGTCGTCAAAAATCGTCGGTGGCAAAAACAATCCGCTCCCCTCCTTCAGCGGCTCTCCACCCAGCAACAGCGTCGCCCCTCCCTTCTTTCCGACCTCCACGTAGCCCATCACCTTCTCAAAATGCTCCCGCGAAACCAGTGATCCCAGGCGGTTCGACGGCTCCAACGGATCCCCCGTCCGCCACTCCCGCACCTTCACGAGAATCTTCTCCACCAGCGCCGCCTTCACGTCCTTGTGCACGATCAGCCGGCTGTTCGAAGTACAGTTCTGCCCCATGTTCCAGAAGCACGCGTTCACCACATGCTCCGCCACCGCATCCAGATGCTCCGCGTCCGACAATACCACCGCCGGATTCTTCCCGCCGCACTCCAGCACCACCTTCTTCAGATTGCTGTCCGCCGCATACTTCAGGAACAGCCGCCCGATCTCCGTCGATCCCGTGAACGAGACCATGTCGATCCCCGCGTGCAAACCAATCGCCTTCCCCGCCGTCTCCCCCAATCCCGTCACCACATTCAGCACCCCGTCCGGCACGCCCGCCTCACTGGCCAGTTCCGCCATCCGCAGCGCCGTCATACTGGTCTGCTCCGCCGGCTTCACAATCACGCTACACCCCGCCGCCAAGGCCGGACCGACCTTCCAGGCCATCATCAACATCGGAAAATTCCACGGCAAGACACACGCCGCCACCCCCACCGGCTCCCGCACGATCATCCCCATCGCGTCCTCTCCCGAGGGCGACATCCGATCATAAATCTTGTCCGCCGCCTCCGCATACCATGCCAGGCAGTTGATCGTTTCCTCCAGATCAATCGTCGCACAATCCGAGACCGGCTTCCCGCTCTCCAGACTCTCCAGCACCGCCAACTCATATCGGTTCCGCTTCAGCCGCTTCACCCACTTGATCATGATGTCCTTCCGCTCCCGCGGATGCAGCCGTGACCACACCCCCGCATCAAACGCCTGCCGCGCCTTCTTCGCCGCATAGTCCACATCCTCCGCCCCGCAAGACGCCATCTGCGCCAGCACCTCTCCCGTCGCCGGGTTCACCGTCGCAAACGTCTCCCCAGACCGCGCCGCGGTGTACTTGCCGTTGATCCATGCATTTGAGGGAAAGGACGTCTCCGCCGCGATCCCCGCGTATTCTTCCCGTGTCAAAATATCACTCATTGTCGTCTCCTTCTCTTGTTAAATTACTCACCCTGCTCAGCCAAAATCCGTCGGATCGTGCTCCGCGCCGTCATGATCGCCTCCCGCAACTGCCGCTTCAACTCCTTCTGCATCGGCCGCAACGGCAGGCGCACCGAACCTGCCGGCAACCCGTCCAGCTCACAGCCATACTTCACGCACTGCGCGAACTTCCCTCCCCGCTCCAACACCGTCATCACCGGCAGCATCGCCTTCATCAGCCGCCGCCCGGTCACAAAGTCACTCTTCACCACACAGGTCTCATAAAGCGCCACGCACTCCGCCCCGAAAAAGTTCGCCGCCGCACAGACCCACGACCGCGCCCCCCACACGAAAAACTCCAGCGCCTGGTCATCCGCCCCGCAGCTCATCTGCAGATGCGGAAACTCCCGCGCAATCATGTGCACCCGCCCGATGTCCCCGCTGCTCTCCTTGATCGCCGCAAAATTCGCATTCCGGCTCACCCGCCGCAAAAATTCCTCCCCAAACTCCGTCCCCGAACGACCCGGATAGTTGTAGAGCATGATCGGTAGTCCGCAGGCCTTGTCCACCATCAGCGCATGCTGCGCCAATTCCTTGTCATTCGGCACCGAATACGGCGGCACCGCCAACAACAGCGAACTCGCCCCCGCTTCCCGCGCCGCCACCGCATAGGCGCACACATCCTCCGTCCGAATGTCGTTCACCCCCGCAATCCAAGGCACCCGCCCCGCGATCACCTCGTTCGCATACGAAAACTGCCGCACCCGCTCCTCCTTCGTCAGCGCATAGTTCTCCCCCGTCGTCCCCCCGATCACCAACCCATGAATCCCCTGCCCGATCAAATGCTCCACCATCACCGCATACCCCGCTTCATCGACCGCATAGTCAGCCCCCATCGGCGTGATCACCGGCGCATAAATTCCTTCAAACTTCATCTTCATAAATTCTCTCTCTTCTAAATTCCGAACTCCGCATTCCGCATTCCAACTTCATCTCCTGATCCCCTCACAAAATGGATCATCCCCATTCAAAATCAACTCCGCCTCTCCCGTCACAAACGCCGAGCCCGTGATCACCGGAATCACCGACCCATCCTCCAACGGCTCCACCCGCCCCACAAACAGCGAGTTCAGGACACTCGCCTGTGTCCACTCCTCCCCTGCCGCCAATTTCCCATCCGCATACAAACACGCCAGCTTCGCACTCGTCCCCGTCCCACATGGCGAACGATCATATTCCTTCCCGGGACACAGCACAAAATTCCGGCTGTCCGCCACCGTCCGATCCGCCGGCGGACCAAAGACCTCAATGTGATCTATCTCCATCCCCCCCTCACCCGTGATCCCCTCCCGCTCCAAGGCCTCCCGCACCGCACAGGTGAACGCCGTCAACGCCTCCACCTGCTCCAACCCAATCTCCGGCCCCTGCCCCTCGATCAGGTAAAACCAATTTCCTCCCCACGCCACATCCCCCCGCACCGTTCCCCACCCCGGCACCTCCACCTCCACGCCCTTCGCGTGCCGATAGCTCCGCACATTCCGCACCGTCACCCGCCCATGCTCCTGCAAATCCACCGTCACCACCCCCGTCGAGGTCTCGATCCGATGCTGGCCCGGCCAAATCCGTCCCATCCGCGCCAAGGTCACCGCCACCCCCATCGTCCCGTGCCCACACCCGTGCAACACCCCCACGTTGTTGAAGAAAATCACCCCCGCCGCACAATCCGGCTCCGACGCCTCACACAACAGCGCCCCCACCAGCGCATCATGCCCGCGCGGTTCGTTCACACACGCCGTCCGCACCCAGTCAAACTCCTCCGCCAATCGCACCCGACGCTCCGCCACCGTCCCCCCACCCAGAACCGGCCCACCCTCCACCACCACACGTGTCGGCTCCCCTCCCGTATGGGAGTCGATCACCCGCAATCGTCGTTCCGCGCTCATCAGCCCCGAAAGACTAGCAGCCCCGTCTTGTCCAAAACCCCACATTCCGCCCCCCTTCCCGCACAGCCCCCCACGGGAGCGTGGGCGTCCCGCCCGCTTCACAACCCCGACAAATCCTCCTCCCCCCCAACCCCGGCCCCGGAAATTCCCCCCTTCTACATTGGCTATTCCCTCCCAAATCCCTACTAACCAACAACCAGTAACGGCCACCCCATGGACCCCGACGCCCTCCGTCACGACTTCTTCCAGCGCCTCCGCACACCCTTCTCCATGGAGCGCCTCTTCGACCACGTCGAGGACATCGCCTTCTTCATCAAGGACGACGAAGGCCGCTACCTCGCCGTCAACCAGACCCTCCTCACCCGTTGCGGCATCACCGACCGCAACGACTTCCTCGGCAAAACCGCCGCCCAACTCTTCCCCCCGCCCCTCGGCGACAGCTTCGTCGAGGAGGACCTCACCGTCATGCGCGAAGCCCGCGGCCTCCACGGACAACTCAAGCGCCACCTCTACCCCGACGGCCGCGAGGACTGGTGCCTCACCCACAAGGAACCCCTCTTCGACAACCATGGCCTCGTCATCGGCCTCATGGGCCTCTCCCGCGACCTCAACGTCCCCACCCTCCCCGACACCGACCTCCAGGGCCTCTCCAAACTCCTCGACCACATCCGCGAAAATCTCGACAAACCCCTCCGCCTCGAACCCCTCGCCGCTTCCGCCCACCTCTCCGTCTATCAACTCGACCAACGCATCCGCGCCCTCTTCCAACTCTCCGCAGGACAATACATCACCAAATCCCGCATCGACGCCGCCTGCCACGCCCTCACCAAAACCTCCACCGCCATCGCCAATATCGCCCTCGACTGCGGCTACGCCGACCAATCCGCCTTCACCCGCCAGTTCAAGCAATCCGTCGGCCTCACCCCAGGCGCCTACCGCGACCGCTCCCGCAAAAAATAACCCCACCCGTGGCGGCGGGTTCCAACCGCCCAGCCGATCCCCCTCGCAAAGCGACCACCTCCCCAGTGGCCTGACCGTCCCGCCTGCCCGGGCGTAGCTGTCCGGCGAAGACTGGGTCCCAAGCCTCCCCTCTCCGCGTAGCGGCGCCTCTGCGAGGCGCCGGCGGCTCCCCCTCAGATCGTCCAAAGCCCCTCCCGCATCCTCAACCACCGCCTCTCCCCTTGGAAATTGGACATTCCTTGTTCAACATCGAGTGTTCACCCCTCCCCCCCAAACAACCAACAACCCAATAACCCGTGCAAAGCGCCCTACCCAAACCTCCCCACCCCCAACTTCCCAATTTCCACACAGGTCTCCTCCCCGCACACCATCTCCGCCACGATTTCCCCCGTCACCGGCCCCAGACTCAGCCCCATCATCGAGTGGCCCGTCGCCACATAAACTTCCCCGCGCCCCGCCACCTTCCCCAAATACGGCAGCCCGTCCGGTGAACACGGCCGCAACCCCGCCCACGGCTCCACCCCCGCAAAATCCTCCGGCGCAAACTGCGGCAACACCCGGCACGCCGACTTGATGATCCCCTCCACCCGCCGCGGCGCCACCTCCAGCGAGTTCCCGCCAATCTCCATCGTCCCCCCGAACCGCAGTCGCCCCCCCATCGGCGTCACCGCCACCTTCCCCTCCCCCAAAATCGAACACAGCCGAGGCATCCGCGCCGGCTCCCGCAGTGTCAGCGAATACCCCTTCCCCGCCTGCATCGGCAGCTTCAGCCCCAAACTCCTCGCCACCTCCGGCGTCCACGCCCCACCCGCCAGCACCACCGCTCCACCCGACACCCGCTCCCCACCCGACAAGACCACCTCGCCGTCCTCCACCCCAACCACCCGCTCCCCATACCGGATCACCCCTCCCCTCTCCCCGATCCTCCGCCGCAACTCCTCCAAAAACCGCACCGGATCCAGATGACAATCATCCCCATGCAAAATCCCCCCCACCACCTTCATCTCCAACCCCGGCTCCAGCTCCCGCAACCGCGCCACCTCGCAAACCTCCGCCTGCAGACCCATCTCCCGACCCTTCTCCGCCAACTCCGCCTCCTCCTCCAGCAGCCTCTCCGTCTCGCAAAGCATCAACAACCCGCGCTGCACCAATCCAAAGCTCCCCTCCGCCTCCAACTCCGCAAACAAGCCCCGACTCGTCATGTTCAAATCCCTCAACAACCGCGCCGAGTCCCGCACGTGCTTCTCATTCGCGTGCCGCAGAAACAGCCACCCCCACCGCGCCAGCTCCAAACTCAACCGCGGCCGCACATAGAACGGACTCTCCGCATCCAGTAGCCACTTCAACCCCTGCGTCACCACCCCCGGCGCCGCCAACGGCACAAAGTGACTCGGCACCACCATCCCCGCATTCCCCACTGAACAACTGCCCCCCCCCTCCGCCTCCCGCTCCAACACCAACACCTCCCGCCCGCTCCGCAGCAAATAATACGCCGCACACAAGCCAATCACCCCGCCGCCCACCACGACTACCTGATCCTTCGCACTGCTCACTCCGCCACCCTATGCGACCCCTCCCTCCCCCCTGCAACCCCCCAATCCACGTCTTGCCACAATCCCCCACCACCCACTCCCCTTTCCGCCAACCCATCCCTCCGTCGTGGCGTCCCGCCTCGTGTCAACTGTCCCCCCAACCAACACCGCCTCTCCCCAATAACCCAATAACCAGTAACGAATAAGCAGCAACGAATAACCACCCCCACCATCGACACCCCCTCCCCCTCTCTGCTACCCTCCAACCAACAACCTTCCCCATGACTCTCCGCAAACTCTTGGCCTGCACCTCCCTCCTCCTCCTCCCCCTCCTCCCCGCCGCCGCCAAACCCAAGGTCGCCGTGGTCGATGCCCAACGCGCCTTCACCGAATACTTCGCCACGAAGTCCACCCACAAAAAACTCGCCGAGGCCAAACTCGCCCTCCAGAACGACAAGCGCCTCCCTGTCATCGCCGCCACCGAGAAGGAACTGCAGGACCTCCGCAACAAGGTCCGTGACACCACCCTCACCGAGGAACAACGCGAGCACTTCTTCAAGGAATCGGAGATGAAGGCCCACGAACTGCGCTCTCTCCAACGCGACACCCAAAAGTTCCTGGAGTCCGAAAAGCAGAAGATGAACCAGCTCCTCGTCTCCGTCACCCGCAAGCTCCAGGCCAATGTCCAAACGGTTATCGATCAGGTCGCCAAGGCCGGCGACTTCGAAATGGTCTTCGAAAGCGGAGGCAACACCAGCTCCCAGGTCCCCACCCTCCTCTACATCCGCGAGGCCACCGACATCACCGACACCGTCATTCAACGCCTCAACAGCACCGATCCAAACAACGCGGACGACCCTCCCCCCGCCCCCCCCGGCATCCCCGAACCCCTGCCCTCCGACCAAAC
>Ga0209702_10008740_pt1 | contig 11619 bp, 5 predicted proteins | sample FRY01_FD_187210 | JGI IMG/M metagenome (GOLD analysis project Ga0209702, IMG submission 187210) | Freshwater microbial communities from Lake Fryxell liftoff mats and glacier meltwater in Antarctica - FRY-01 (SPAdes) (version 2) | ecosystem: Environmental > Aquatic > Freshwater > Ice > Glacier... | reverse complement strand
AACGACGTAATCCAGATGCTCGGATGCAGCGCGGAGACCGGCGTAACTCGCGGTGACTTCTTTGCCCAGGAGTTCGGGCATGAGCGCTGCACCCTTGCTCAGTAGGAAGGCGAAGCCCTCCTGCGACGTTGACGTATCAGTTCGATCGACCATGTTTTCCGAGGTCGGACCGAGCATTACGTTGCCGAAGATGGTCGGGCTGATCAATACTCCCTTTCCTTTCTCCGTTGGTACCGGCAACACGATCGTGGGAGCCATGGGTCGGGTTAGTTTGTCAAAAACGAGCAGTTCTCCGCGACGCGGGACCAGGGTGAACCTGTCGAAACCAAACATCGAGTCGATCACGTCGCCACCGAGGCCTGCCACATTTACCACCCAACGAGTACGGATCTTTCCAGTGGAAGTGTTGAGCACGCTGGCATTTGGGCCCACCTCCACTCCATGAACGTGTGTGTTCAGCCGAATCTCAACTCCGCGTGATTTGGCTTCGGTTGCAAATGCCAGCGGTGTCGTCCACGGACAAATAATGGATTCATCGGGTACGGTCAGGCCGCCATGCACCCCTGGTCCAAGATCAGGAATGCGTGCATAAACCTCGGCTGTGTCAATGAGCTCACAATGAAGATAGCCGTTCTTCTCTGCCTTGCTCTTCAGACTAGGTAAAACGGCAAGCTGCTCCGCATCCCACGCAACGAGCACCGCACCGGTGTGCTCAACTGGAATGCCTGTTGCCAGAGCGTAAGCGCTAAGCAGCGTGTAGCCGCGCGCCACCATCGCGGATTCAAGTGATCCCGGAAGCGAATCGAATCCGGTATGAAGGATTGCGGTATTGGACTTGCTGGTGGCATCCCCTACATCGGAGCGTGATTCGATCAGTGCGATTTTCAACTCGAAGCTGGAGAGCTCACGCGCCACAGCACAACCGACCACGCCACCACCAATGATCACGACGTCATACATGTTCGGCATTCCCACTCAGTGATCGTTGCACGGTTGCACTCCACCGCGACATGAAGTCGTGTGCCCGGTCCGCACTCCACTGTGGTTCATAAATCTGTTCAGGGGTCCACACCGAAGAGAGTAGGTCGGTTGAGGGATCGATCGCGAGCTGCCCAAGGCGTGCGGCGCCAAGGGCTGTTGCGTGTGCCGACGGGTACACCGAGATGGGGAGTTGCAGCAGGTCAGCCTGTGCTTGCATGAGCACCCGGCTCTGGGTGAGCCCGCCGTCCACGCGCAAGGTTTGCAATGGTTTACCAAGATCGGCGGCGCACGCACGTGCCAGTTCGGTCACCTGCGCGGCGATGCCTTCAATAACCGCACGGATCAGATTGCCTCGCCCTGAAGCCAAACGAAGACCGGCGAAGCTGGCGGTGGCATCGGAGCGCCACCAGGGGGCAGCCAACCCGGCGAGCGCCGGGACAAAGTGCACGCCTTCACTGCTTTGCGCCGCTGCAGCATCAAGGTCTACGGCGTCGGTGAGTAAACCAAGTTCCTGGATCCAGCGGACCGCCGACGCCGCGGTGAATACTTGCCCATCAAGGCAGTATTGGGATTGGCCGCGGATGGTCCACGCGACCGAGGTTGTCAGACCGTTGGTGGACCGCGGAGCTTGACTGCCCGTGTTCACCAGTAAAAATGCCCCCGTGCCGTAGGTGCACTTGGCTGCACCAGCGCTCAAGCAATTCTCAGCGAGCAACGCGGCTTGCTGGTCCACCACGGTTCCACCTACGGCGAGTTCGGCACCGAACGCCCTCGTGCTCCCCACAACTTCGTCACAATCCGCAATGCGTGGGAGTGCTTCACCGCTAAGCCCAAAAATCTCCAAGAGGCCTGCATCCCACGTCCGCGAATCAAGATCGAGAATCAGCGAACGACTGGCCGTTGACACGTCTGTCACAAATGCGCCGGTCAACTGGTGCAGCAGCCAGGTATCAGATGTCGTGACAACGCCTTCGGTGAATCCTTGATCGCGCAACCAACGCATTTTGGGGGCAGAGAAATACGGATCAAGGACCAGGCCCGTCCTTTGCGAGAGTTCTTCGGAGTGGTCGCTGATTCGTTCACACACCGACGCCGAGCGGCTATCCTGCCAGACGATTGCGGGCGAGAGTGGAGCTCCAGATTTCGGATCCCAGGTGAGAACCGTCTCGCCTTGGTTTGCCAAGGCAACTCCGCTGACCGCAATCCCTGACTCAGCAAGTGCCCGCTGACCGGCGGTTATCACCGAATCAAGTAACGCGAGCGGGTCCTGCTCGACTCCGCCCCCAGGCAGGTAATCGGGGCGGACATTCACTTCAGCGATGGAGACAACGACGCCCGAGTCGTTGACCACGATTGCCTTGGTGCCGGAGGTTCCTTGATCGATGGCAAGGATACTCACGGACGTACTCTGACAGGTCTGCGCAGGTTTCTCATTGAAACCCTGACGTTGGCACGTGCACGCACTAATCTTGGGTGGCAGTGAATCCCGTCGCGGGTACCACCGCGGTAATCCGTATAACCGGGGCACTAACAAGACTAAGGATTCAGGTGAAGCGACGTTCACGACTGCAGTTGCTGATTGCGGCACTTCTCGGCGCACTGGTCGGGATACTTGCTTTGTTGACCACTCGAACGACATTTGCACCCTCGCTGGCCTGGGATGCAGCCGCCATTTCCTTTTTGCTCCTAAGGTGGCGTGACATTTGGCGTTTGGACGGCGAGGCGACGAAGGCGACCGCAGCCGACGAAGACTCTTCGACTCTTCTCGATGACTTTATCTTGATCGCTGCCGCTCTCATCGGCCTTGCAACAGTTGTACTGGTGCTGAGCAACCAAGTAACCGGTGACGAGGAAGAGGCTGTTATTCGAACGGTCCTCGGTATCGTTTCAGTTGTTCTCGCTTGGGCGGTCGTGCACACGGTCTACACCTTGAAATACGCACGACTGTACTACGCGGAACCCGAGGGAGGTATCGAATTCAATACCCCCGATTTACCCAGTTACGCCGACTTTGCTTACGTCGCCTTCGGGATCGGCATGGCTTTCCAGGTGGCCGACACCAATCTACAAACTCGAACCTTTCGGGTCATGGTTCTTGGCCATGCCCTGCTTTCGTTTCTATTCGCGACCACGATCTTGGCGGTCACGATCAACCTGGTTGCCGGACTCAACGCGTAGGTCAATCCATCCACTGACGTGTTCCGGTTTGGGCCGTAGGCTCAGGTCATGACACATGTGCCCAGTCGCGCCAGAGTCGTGATCATCGGCGGGGGGATCGTCGGTGCCAGCGTCGCTTATCACCTAACCAAACTTGGGTTCACCGATCTGGTGCTCGTGGAACAGGGACAACTCTCTTCGGGCACTACCTGGCACGCGGCAGGTTTGGTAGGTCAACTACGAGCAACAGAGGGCGGCACACGACTGGTGCAGTACTCGGCGAAGCTCTACCAAGAACTCGAGGCGGACACCGGACTCGGTACCGGCTATAAAGAATGCGGTGGCGTGACGGTCGCCAGAACCCCAGAACGAATGGTGCAGTTGCTTCGCACTGCCGCGGCGGCGGAGGCATACAACCTCGAGTGTGAAATCATTTCAACCGACCGGGCCAAAGAACTTTTTCCAGTCCTTGAAACCTCTGACTTGGTTGGAGCGATCTGGTTGCCCTTCGACGGCACCGCGAATCCCACCGACGTCACCCAATCCCTTGCCAAAGGTGCCCGGATGCGTGGTGCCAAGATTTTCGAACGCACCCGAGTGATCGGAATTGATTCGAAAGACGGAGTCGTTACCGGAGTGCGGACCGATTCCGGTGACATCGAGGCCGAGATCGTGGTCAACTGCGCCGGCCAGTGGGCCAAGGCGATTGGCACCATGTGCGGGGTCAATGTCCCGCTGCACTCGGCCGAACACTTTTACGTTGTCACCGATCAGATCGAGGGCGTGCATCGGATGATGCCGATCCTGCGTGATCCCGACGGATACACGTACATGAAGGAAGAAGTGGGTGGCTTGGTGGTGGGTGGATTCGAGCCAGAAGCAAAACCTTGGGTATCCCCCAACGCGATCCCCTACCCTTTCGAATTCCAACTACTCGAAGAAGATTGGGATCACTTCTCAATCCTGATGGAAAGCGCATTACAGCGGGTCCCGGCGCTTCAAACTACCGGAATCAAGATGTTCTACAACGGCCCAGAATCCTTTACCCCCGACAACCAGTTCATTTTGGGTGAAGCGCCAGAACTCAAGAATTTTTTCGTTGGGGCGGGCTTCAACTCCGTTGGTATCGCCTCGGCCGGTGGCGCTGGTATGGCACTCGCGGAGTGGATTGCCGCGGGTGAGCCACAGTCTGATCTGGTCGGTGTTGATATCAGGCGCTTCGCACCATTTAACGGAAACAACCAATGGCTTCGTGCCCGAGTGGGGGAAGTTCTCGGACTGCATTATTCGGTGCCATGGCCCAACCGCGAATTCGCCACCGCGCGGCCTTTCCGTCAATCACCCTTGCACGATCGCATTGCCGCGGCGAACGCGTGCTTTGGTTCCCGGATGGGTTGGGAACGACCAAATTATTTTGCGCCCACAGGGACCGACCCAGGGATTGATTACTCATGGGACATGCAGAACTGGATCCCCTGGGTTGACAACGAACAGCGCGCCGCGCGGAGCGACGTTGCGATCTTTGACGAAACCAGTTTCGGTAAATTACTGATCAAGGGTCGCGATTCACTTCGTTTACTGCAATGGCTGTGCACCAACGATGTTGACGTTCCCGTCGGAGGAGTGGTCTATACCGGTGTGCTGAATTCCCGAGGGACCTACGAGGCCGACGTCACCGTCACCCGGATCGCCGAACACGAATTTTTGTGGGTCACCGGATCAGCGTCGGTAATTCGTGACGCCGACTGGATCACCCGTCACGCAACAAGTGACATGCACGTCGAGGTCGTCGATGTTTCCGGTGCCTACGCGGTAATCGGCGTGATGGGACCGAAATCACGTGAGTTACTTAATCGCCTCTGCACGGCAGATCTATCACATGAGGCATTCCCCTTCGGAACTTCGCAACTGATTGACATCGGATTCTTCACGGTGCGCGCCACCCGGATCACCTACGTTGGTGAGCTCGGTTGGGAGTTGTACGTTCCTTCGGAGTTTGCCAACGCGGTCTTCGATCTATTGCACGCCAACGGTGGTGACCTCGGCATTCGCAATGCCGGCTACTACGCCATAAACGCCTTACGTCTTGAAAAGGGCTACCGGGCATTCGGACCTGAATTGAATCCTGATTACTCACCCGTTGAAGCCGGCTTACTGTTTGCAACCAAACTCAAGACTGATATTGACTTTTTAGGTCGCACTGCTCTCAAAGAACTGCGGACAGCCGGTCCCAAGCGCAAGTTGATCTCCTGGGTCGCTTCCGAAGGCGATGCGATGCTGTGGGGTGGCGAACTTGTCTTGCGTGACGGTGTTGGCGTTGGTCAAGTAACCAGTGCCGCTTTTGGAACCACGACGAACGCTTGTATTGGCCTTGGCTACGTTCGCCGACTCGACGGCGAAGCAATAACACCGGACTACCTGGAGGCTTCGTGGACGGTGAACGTAGGCGGTCGCATTGTGCCGATCACGGTTTCCCTTTCGTCCCCGTACGACCCAACGAATGCGCGGATCCGCTCCTAACCTGAATTCCTTCAGGAAAGGTGCGAACCCGCGCCCATTTTTCGCTATTACCCGTTACTACTAACTGTTGGGTGGCTGATGAAAACCCTTGTGCTCGTGCTCGAGGGCAATTTCATCCGCTGAGGAGACACCCTCTGGTAAGTCAATGGTCATCTTTGGTCCGGTGAACCACTTCTTCGCGGAGAGGTGCCAGAAAATCCACAGCAAGACCAAGGCGCCAATCGTCAAAATCGGTGCGTAGTTTACGAACTTCCATTCGAACGGCACCTCTTCCGCGCTGGGTGAGCCATTGAGCCAGCGCAACCATCCGGGAGTGCCGGCTGGTGTGAACGGCAGAATGAAGTAAACCGAGACAACAACGATCTCAATCATGGCGACCGGGGCCATCCACTTCCATTTGTTACCCAGGTTCCACGGACCTTGGGCGAAGTTGGAACCCGCGCGCCAACGCAGGTAGATCGGGATCAAGAAGGAAAGGAACAACCCGATCACCGCAACCGAAACCACCGCGTAAAACGCGGTGGGAACAATAATGGGTGCCTCTTCAGAACCAATATTGACCTCGAGTAGGGCCGGCAGGGTGATCACCATTGCAACTACCGCGGCCATGATCACGGCATTCGCCGGGATCTTGTTCTTGTTCAAGGTAGCCCAATATTTTGCACCCGGCACTGCGCCATCGCGACTGAAAGCAAACGCCATGCGTGAGGTGCTTGTCATACACGCGGTGGAACAGAACAACTGACCAAATGCGGAGATGAGAAGTACAAAGCCGACAACCCTTGCGTCCAGCGCTTGCATCAGAATCACGGCAACGCCACCACCACCGGCAGTGACAGCTTCGGGATCTTGTACGGCAAACAGGACTGCGAGCAGGAGGATCCACCCTCCGATTGCCGAGTAGAAAATTGACTTCCAAATTCCTTTGGCAGCGCCACTCGAAGCACCTTGGGTCTCCTCGGAAAGGTGCGCCGAAGCGTCAAATCCAGTGATTGTGTACTGGGTGAGCAAAAAACCGAGGGGCAGAATGTAGAACCAGAAACCAATTCCGTCGGTCGTCCCACCGTTAAGCCCACCAGAGTTATTCACCCGCATGCTGAAGACGTCTTGGAAGCTCATGTGGTTTTCTGGCAGAAAAATCAGAATGAGGACGATCAGTGACGCGCCAAACACGTGCCACCACACGGAGACGTTCGTGATTTTGTCCATGATTCTGCCACCCCAAATATTGAGGATCACCACAATGGTTAGGACAACAATGAACAACACGAAGACCCGCTGCAGCGAGTAACCCGCGGCCCATGATTCGTTCAGCGAACTGAGCGCTAGATCGAAGAAGGTCGCGCAGCCGTAGGCAACCGAGGCGATGACTGCAAGCAAACCGATCAGGTTGAGCCAGCCGGTGTAGTAACCCGCCTTTGGGCCACCCAGTTTGGATGCCCACCAGTAGATACCACCCGAAGTCGGGTAGGCCGAAACCAGTTCGGACAACGTAAAGCCAATAATCAGAATGAAGCCGGCGATAATCGGCCAACCGATCGAAATGGCAATCGGACCGCCGTTGTTCCACGCTTGACCAAATGTGGTGAAGCAGCCAGCCAGGATCGAAATGATCGAAAATGAGACGGCGAAGTTTGAGAAACTTGACCAGGAACGATTGAGCTCCTGCTTGTAACCCATTTCTGCTAGACGGCGTTCGTCGTCGTCCATGTTTGCTGCAATTGATGAACCTGATGAATCAGACACCGGACCTCCTCGGTTTGTGCGGTTGAGTCCGACCCCCAGTCGGACAGTGTTACCTCGAGTGTTTCTGAAATCGTTCTGGGCGGATGTTAGTCCCGCAGAATGGTCTCTGTTGTCCTTTTGTGAAAATTGATGTGGCCGGCTAAAAAGCGAACCCATATAGACGTGCCATCCGTTGCGGCAGATTCAGCGTGAATTCGCCGTACATCAATCTTCCGAGGCCACCGTTGTCATCAGGCGGTCCAACTCTGGGGAGTCGAACTCGGCTACCGCTCGGTCGTATTTTTCCATGCCCCAGCTCCAGTAGTCGAAATCCATGGGGCTGATCGAGTCTTGAATGGAGGCCCAAAGCGTCCATCCGTACTTGGACATCAGGCCCCAGATCCGGGCCCGGGCAATCTTGGCTGCGACAGCGTGCTCACCAAGGTCCTGCCAGTACTCCCGCACCAAGATTTCTAGGAGGTGATCGGGCAGGGTTGATTCACTCCAAATATTTCCCAACTCAAAACTTACCTCGTTATTGCCGGAGTATTCATAATCGATGATCCGGATCTGGTCACCTTCGTCAATGAAGTTGGCCGCGAGCAGGTCGTTGTTACACGGCACCGTGGGTTCTGGTCGAAGCTGCATCACCGTACGCATCCGTTCAACCTGCGGCATGAATTCAAGGTAGCGCTCGGGCAAACGAAATCCACGCTCAAGTACGAGGGCTAAGTACCCCGACTGGATGTCGAACATGTTGAAATCACAGACGAACCGGGGACCACGGTGCAAAACCCGACACGCCTGGGCAATTCGGGGCAGGTTTTTTTCCATCCCCACGTCAGCCGGGGTCAATGTCCGCCCTTCGATCCACCCGACAACGAGTACGCCTTGGCCGGGCAGGTAGTCGATCACGGGCGCCCCGGCACCTGACTGCGCCGCGGCGACCGAGTTGGCGTACTCCTGTGCCCGGTCAATCCTTAAAGAAGAGGACCCTGGATCAGAGACCCGGGCGACCACAATCCCTGTCGGCGTTTGGATCCGATAGTTACGATTCGTGATTCCGCCGTAAAGCGGACTGGCCTCGAACGCCAGCGCGAGCGCCGGGACTTTTCGCAACATTTCTGCGTCGGGAAGTCCCGTGAAAGCATCACTCACAGACTGAACCTTAAGGGTTTCGGCGCGATCCCATGCTCTCCTTCGGGAATCAATCACTATGGCGCTTCCAATTCGGGCTGGTACTGCTCGGGCAGTTCACCGGCCGAGGGGACATGCGGGAAACCACACGTGTCAGATTTTTAATGAACCTGCCACTGCAGAGAAAGGTCGCTGGCTTGTTATCATGTCGCGTGGAGCGCGGGGGGCATAAGAGAAACAAGTCGTTTCCAAGAGGTACCGGTCTTTTCGTTGTGCTGCTGCTCCTAGGCTTCGGAATGGCCGCACCTGCTGCCTCAGCGAGCACCCAAACTTCAGTGCTCCCCAAACCAACACCCATTTCCTGGGTTGAGTGCGACATCGCAGACGCCACCGCCTGCCCGACCTCACCCACACTCACCTCAGTCACTTCTGATTCAGGCCAGATTTTTGTTTCGTGGACTTGGGGTGATGAAACACCAACTCCAGTTGATGTGACCGACCTCGTAGTGCGCGTGAGTCCCGGTGGGCACGAGCTCATCGTGGCAGCAACGCAAACCAGTGCAAGTATTCAAGGACTCGATTCAGGAACTCAGTATTTCCTCACCGTCACCTCAGCAGCAGGATTGCAACTGGGAATTGCATCGGACCCACTGACGGCAACAACACTTGCCGCAACCGCACTTAAACCTCAAGCCACGCCCGGTGACGTCAGCTCCCTGATCGTCACACTCAAAGTTGATCAATCCACCAAATCGGTCGTGGCAAACGCGTCCAGTGACCTCGCGGTTGCAGGAGTGAACGTGGATGAGACTCAAGACCTTGGCGCCGGCAACGCACGAATTGAACTCTCAACCAGCGTCAGTGACTCTGACGCTCAAGTGTTGATCGCCGACCTTGAAACCGATCCGCGAATTGAATCGGTCGAAGTTGACCGACGGGTATTCCTCAACGCTTTCCCAGCCACTCCACCCAACGACACTCATTGGGCAAGTAACAACCTTTGGGGCTTGTACGGCGCCTACGGGGTCGGTATTGCCAGCAATAAAGACACGATGAACTCGATTTGGACAAGTACTCAAGGCGTCGGGGCGGTGGTGGCTGTTCTGGACACCGGCTCGACAGTGCACCCAGATCTGGACGCAAATTACGTTGCCGGTTACGACTTTGTCGGTTCAAGATCTCCTGTCTGTCGCACGGGAGCAACGAACGCTGATGGCGATTATGTTGCAACCGGAACCTACGGCGCGCTCGGCTGGGATAACAACCCGCTTGATCCTGGTGACTGGACCACCGTCAGCGGGGGCGGCTGCGCGGTAACAAAGTCAAGTTGGCACGGAACCCACGTCGCCGGAACTATCGGCGCGGTGGCCGACAATGGTCAGTACATCGCGGGTGTGGCTCCACAAGCAAAAATCCAACCGATTCGGGTTCTCAGTTTTGGTGGCGGGTACACCTCCGATATCAGTGCAGCCATCACCTGGGCGTCAGGTGGCGCTTTTGATGAGGTGACCACTAATGCGACACCGGCTGATGTCATCAACATGTCACTCGAGGGAACGGGGGTCTGCCCCACCGCGATGCAAACCGCAATCAATGCCGCAGTTGTCGGCGGCGCTGTTGTGGTGGTTTCAGCAGGAAATAGCAACGCTGACGCCTCCACGAGCTTCCCCGCAAACTGCGTGGGTGTGATCACCGTGGCTGCACTGACATCAACTGGAGCTCGCGCCAGTTATTCAAATTTTGGTTCAACCGTAGAAATCGCTGCTCCTGGTTCAGGTGTTTTCTCAACCATGAACACCGGAACGACTACTCCCGTTGGTCCAACAGTTATCTCGTACAACGGCACGAGCATGGCTGCCCCACACGTCGCCGGCGTGGCAGCTTTACTCAAGTCACAAACACCTTTAATGACGCCAGCGCAAGTTCTCTCCCAAATCCAGTCAACAGCATTCACATTCCCTACAGGAACCGGCTTGGATTGCACGACCAGCACTTGTGGCACGGGAGTTCTGCGCGCGAGTGCTCTCAACGTGCCGAGTATCTCGTCTATTTCACCCCCTTCAGGACCAATTGCAGGCGGCACCGTAGTAACCATTACCGGTTCGAATCTTTCTTTAGCGTCTGTCACCTTCGGTGGAACCAACGCAACGGTGACCGCATCGACCGCAACATCAATAACCGCTACCACCCCGGCTGGATCAGACGGAGCCGTAGCCGTTGCAGTAACAACTGCCGGCGGAACCAGTACCACAGCCTCGGGCTTCACCTACGTTTCTAAGCCAAACATTTTAACGATCTCACCCATTTCCGGGTCGGCTGCAGGCGGGACGTCAGTAACCATTAACGGCACGAATCTCTCCAACCCAACGTCAGTCACCTTTGGTGGTGTCACTGCAACAGTGAACGCATCAACCGCGACATCAATCACCGTCACCACCCCGGCGGGGTCAGCGGGGGCGGTCGCCGTTGCTGTCACAACCGCCGGGGGAACCGGTACCACCGCTTCGGCCTTCACCTACATTGCTGTTCCAAGTGGTGGTGGTGGCGGATCATCCTCTTCTTCAGATTCACCCAGCGGTGGGTCGAGCGCTACACCGGATGAAATTTCGGTGACACAACCTGTTCTGACGACAAATCAAGTGAGTCGCCCTGGTGAATTTAGCGTTGTTGACGCGGCGGGTTCACCCGTTGCATTGCGTTCAGCAGGTCTGGTGCCCACCGGTTTTAGCATCCAAGGATCGGACTGGGGAGTCACCGGTAACGGTGCGCTCAATTCAACCAACCAAGATCTGACTCCAGGGGACACCATCACGATTAGTGGTGAGGGCCTACAGAGACTGACAACCGTCGGCGTTTACATCTTGTCCGTGCCAACGTGGGTGGGTTCGGGAATTGTCGGTTACGACAATAAGTTCACCACGACTTTCGCAGTTCCTGCGCTATCCCCGGGTCGGCACACATTGCAGATCAACGTTGTGCAGAAAAGTGGCGTGGCAAATAGTCTCGCCGTTGGGTTTGTACTTACCGGGACCGCTGCGGCGATACGACAAACACCTAACACCGGTGGACCGGTCGACGTTGGAACCGCTATTACCTTTC
>Ga0209702_10008739_pt1 | contig 11622 bp, 11 predicted proteins | sample FRY01_FD_187210 | JGI IMG/M metagenome (GOLD analysis project Ga0209702, IMG submission 187210) | Freshwater microbial communities from Lake Fryxell liftoff mats and glacier meltwater in Antarctica - FRY-01 (SPAdes) (version 2) | ecosystem: Environmental > Aquatic > Freshwater > Ice > Glacier... | reverse complement strand
ACACTCACCCTATCACCACAACAGATCATCGCTCGGCTCTAACGTCGCAAGGGCAACCCAAAACCCGATATCCTCTGGGGTACTTGGGAGTTACCATAAATATTCATAAAATGTTCTCCAAGAAGCCCCAATATGCAGCTTCGGGCCAGCTAGGCCGGCAAGCGGGCGCCCGTCACTTGGCGGCGATGGCGTCGGTCTGCTCAGAACAGAAGCTGTCTGGAAACGAGGATCGGCGCCAGCTGGGTAAAGAGTACCCAGAAGATAGCTCCCGAGGCCAACGAGACGATACCAATCCCCCTAGAGCCCCGCGCGCCAGAGGGGGACAGGCACCAGATGGCAGCGGCCATGAACAAACTTGTCGAGACAGCGACACCGACATAGCGCACCGCGATGAAATAGACTCCGGCCCAGATTAGCCCCGCCATAACCGGCCAAGGGGACAAAGTCAGCACGGATTCCTCGGTCTTCGATGGGCGCAGCCGTCCCGCCAGCAGCGCGGCCCCGGCCCCAACAAGAACCCAATAGGCCACCATGGGGATCAGGTAATTCCCCACTCCCGGCCCAGGCTGCCAGGCGCCGTAACGGATATCCAGTAGCCCCGCGCCGCCCAGAAGCAGCAGCAGGATGGCGAACAGAACGTCGCGGTGGGCAGCGGTGTACAGGGCAATCATGCTGCACCGCCTTTCGTCGGCACCCGGTTGTCAGGGCGGCGGCTGCGCGTGAACAACCAGAACCCGATCAGCAGCGCCACAGTGCCCAGATAGATCCCCAGCGCTAGCGGGCTGGTCACCAGATGTGTCCAATCATTGCGGCCTAGCATCAGCGCTTGCCGCAGAGATTCCTCTAGACCTGGCCCCACGATGAAGCCCAGAACCAGTGGTCCCAACGGTACACTGAACCAGCGCAGGCCAACGCCCAGCACGCCGGCTGCGAGCAGCATCCAGACATCCTTGACCGAATTTCCAGCGGCATATGTTCCCAGAATGGCAAGCCCCAGCACGATGGGCAGCACAAAGCGTGGCTGGATCATGGCGAGCCGTGAATAGACCGGCAGCAGGACCTTCGAGATAATCAGATTAGCTAGGTTGGCATAGATCAGAATGATGAACAGGGCGTAAATGATACCCATATTGCTCTGCATCATCGTCGGGCCTGGCGTAATGCCCATCATGATCAGCGCGGCGCCGAACAGGGCGGCGGTGGCGCTGCCGGGGATGCCGAAGGCAAAGAGCGGGATGAAGGTGGCGCCCGCCGTGGCACTGTTGCCGGCCTCGGCCGCAGCGACGCCTTCCAGCGAGCCTTTACCGAAATCCTGCGGACGGCGTGAGAGGCGTTGCGCCAGGCCGTAGCTCATGAAGGCCGCCAGCGAGGCCCCTGCCCCAGGCAGTGCGCCGATGAATGTGCCCATGCCGGTGCCCAGCATCGTGGCGCCCAGCGTCGAACGGAAGGTGGGCCAGTCCATCTTATCTTTGGACGGATCATAGGGTTGCTCGGCGGCCTCTTCCTTGGTCTTGGTCTGCGCCAAACGGCGGGACGCCCAGAGCCGGCCGATCTGCACCATGATCTCGGATACGGCAAAGACGCCGACCAGCAGCGGAATAAGCCCTATCCCACCAGAAAGTTCCGGCATACCAAAGGTCAGCCGTTGCGAGCCTGTGATCGGATCACGCCCGATCATCGCCAGCATGATTCCCAGCGCGGCGGCGGCGATCCCGCGGGCAACCTGCCCCATGGTCAACGCGGCCACGAGGGTCAGCGAGACGACATAGAGAGCGAAAAATTCCACGGGTCCAAATTTCAGCGCCACCAGCGCCAGCGGAAGGGCCAGAAAGATCAGAATGAGGTCGCTGGTTGTATCGCCGATCAGCGAGGAATAGAGCGCGGTATGCAGCGCGCGGTTCGGCTTGCCGGCAAGCTTTGCCTGATAGCCGTCGATTACCGTCGCCGCCGCCCCGGCCGTGCCGGGGACTCCAAAGGTTATCGCAGAAATTGAGCCCCCGAACATGCTGCCCTTGTAGATGCCCACTAGCAGACCAAGCGCCGCAGTGGGTTCTAGCACGAAGACGAAGGGCAGCAGTACGGCAATCGCCATGTCGCCGGACAAGCCGGGGATTGCGCCGACAGTGAGTCCCACAAAGATGCCCAGACAGGCGAAAAAAATGACCTCGGGCGCGAACGCCAGCGCAGAGGCCTCGGCAAGGAATTCGATCATTTTCGTCTCCGGACGATTTGTAAAGCGGGGGTGCAGAACGGGCGCGCACGGTGGCGCCCGCCCCGAGTGATCACTCGTCGATCTGGTCCAGAATCGCCGTCAGGTTCTCAATGGTGGTTTGATAGGCGGTCTGGCTGGCCTCAGCGCCCAGCGGCTGCACATCGGTGCCGGTGCGGGTGCCCAGAGCCAATGCTGGTTCGCTTGCCAGCGCGGCGAGAATGCGCTCCTCTAGGATCGCGCGGCGGTCTTCGGGCACATCGCGGTGCGCGAAGATCGTGTACCATGCGGGCAGCACCACGTCATAGCCCAGCTCGCGCAGGGTCGGCACGTCCGGCATGGATGTGACACGCTCGGCGGCGGCCACGGCCAGCGCGACGAGGCTGCCGTCATCGACGCCGCCCTGAATGGTCGAGGGCACCGAGGCGCCGATATCGACCTGACCGCCCAGAACGAAGGCCAGCGCCTGCGAACCGCCAGTGGTCGGCAGATGGATAGTGCTGAAATCGGCCTCGGCTTCCAGCAGGATCAGCGGCAGATGCGGCACGCTCAGGTGCCGGCCGTGACCCACGCTGATCGTGTCCGGCGCCGCCTGCGCCGCTTCGATCAACGCCTCGATGCTGGTATAGTCGCTGTCGGCGCGGGCAAAGAAGATTGGCGCGACTTCGGTGATCTGCACCAGCGGGATCCAGTCCTCCAGCTCATAGCCGACGTCCTCGCGCAGGGCGGTCGTGACCAGCGGGCCATAATCAGTGATCAGCAACGTATAGCCGTCCGGCTCAGAACTGCTGACGAATTCGATCGCCTCCTGCCCGCCGGCACCACTGAGTGAGACGACATCAACGCGCGTGTCAAGAAACTCGCCCGAGACGCTGGATAGGATGCGCCCAGCGATATCGACGGCGCCACCCGCGCCGTAGGGGCTGACTAGACGGATCGGGTTGTCGCTGGGAAAGTCGGCAGCGGCGATGCTGGGGATGGCAAGGCTGGCGGCGCCGAAGGCGCTTGCCAGAGCGATGTTGCGGAATGACATAAGGGATCTCCTGTTGGTTTTTCTATTTTCGCCGTGGCCATAGTTTGCCTTGGCGGTATTTGATCTTGCGTGAGTCACTGGGCTGAACCGCCCTGCGAAAAACGTGCGCCGGTTGATAGAGCGCCCGTCAATAGTATACAATTAGTATTCACTTATCAAAGTTTTGCAAGAGGTTTTGAGATGTTTCCGTATCAGTTCCGGGGTACCTGCCTGATTGACAGGCAAAAGCGGGAGCCGCATAATAGAATACAGTCAGTATACATTATCAGAAGGAAACACTTATGCAGCCTGAAGGCACGAACCTTCTGCGCGGAAGCATCGACTGTCACATCCACGCCTGTCCGCATATGAACGGGCGCAGTGTAACGGTGTTCGATGCGGTTAGGCAGGCGGCCGCCGCGGGACAGAGGGCGATTGTTCTAATGGACAATTTCCAGAATTCCTCGGGCTATGCTGCGCTGGCGCAGGACGAGCTGGGGCATCTGGGGGTCGAGGTTCTGGGCGGCTTGATCCTGCAGCCCGCCGCCGGAGGTATTTCCTATGAGGCCGCGCAGATCGCCGTCGATTACGGCTATGGCCCGGGAAGTGGCGCGCGGTTTATCTCGCTGCCGACGCATCACACCCGCCATATAGCCATGCAGGAAGGGCGCAGCGCGCTGCAAGCGGAAAGCGCCTTTCATGTGCCGGACAGCGGCGATCTGCATAGTGACCTGCTCCAAATCATAAACCTCTGCGCCACATGCGGGATCGTCTTTGATTGCGGCCATGTTTCAGGCACAGAGGCCCTGCGGCTGACCGAAATCGCCCGGGCGCATGGTGTCCGGCAGGTACGGGTGCATTGCTCGGACCATGCGCCGGATATCGTAACAGCCTTGGCGGATCTGGGTGCTTACTGCGAATTTTCGTTCTTCGTACTGTCGCATGCCACGCAGGTCGGCCTGACCCATGCCGATACCGAGAAACACCGGATCACTGGTATGACGCTGGAGGCGCAGACCGCGCGCATCCGAGCAGCGGGCACCCAGGCGTTGGTCTCCTCGGATGCCGGGATCTCGTTGCTGGCGCCACCGGTCGAAACCTTCCGGCAGTATCTGCTGCTTTTGCGCGCACAGGGGTTCACGGACACCGAACTCCGCCAGATGAGCCGCGACCGCCCTGCAGCGCTGTTCGGTATCGACCTTGACGCGCCCCTTTCGAATATGGAATCGATACATGGATAAATTCGACATCGTCATCACTGGCGGCACCGTCGCCACGGCCTCGGACACGTTCCGCTGCGATCTGGGCATAAGGGACGGCAAGATTGCGGCGCTGGGAGCCGGGCTCGGCGCTTTGGCCGACGACGTCATCGACGCCACCGGTAAATACGTCCTGCCCGGCGGGATCGACAGCCATGTGCATATCGCCCAGCCCGCTGGCGAGGGGATCGTCATGGCGGACGGCTTCGAGAGCGGCACGCTCTCGGCGCTGTTCGGTGGCAACACTATGGTGATGCCGTTCTGCCTTCAGGAACGCGGTCAAGGCCTGCGCCAGACGTTGACCGCGTATCACGCACTGGCCGAAGGGGAGTGCTATACCGATGTCAGCTTTCACCTGATCGTCTGCGATCCGACGCCAGAGGTTCTGGGGCAGGAACTGCCGGCGGCGGTGAAGGACGGGTACACCTCCCTCAAGGTCTTTATGACCTATGAGAACCTGCGGCTGAACGATGCCGAACTGCTGGCCACCTTCGATGTGGCGCGCGAACAGGGCGCCACGGTGATGGTGCATTGCGAGAATGAGGATGCGATCCGCTTCCTGATCGAAAAACACGAGGCCGCGAACTTGCTGCGGCCTTCCAGCCATGCCACCACCCGGCCCGTTGCAGCGGAACGCGAGGCGACCCACCGGGCGATTTCGCTGGCCGAGATTGTCGATCTGCCAGTAGTTATCGTCCATGTCTCGAACGGTCAGGCGATCGACGAGATCGCGCGCGCGCGGTGCCGGGGCTCCACCATCACCGCCGAAACCTGCCCGCAGTATCTGGTGCTGACCGCCGATGATTTGGAAGGCATGGACTGGGAGGGCGCGAAATTCGTCTGCTCGCCGCCCCCGCGCGACACCGCGGATCAGGAGGCCTGCTGGCGGGGGCTGCGGGACGGGACGTTCGATCTGTTCTCCTCGGATCATTGCCCGTACAAATACGACAGCCCGCAGGGCAAGCTGAATCCCAAGGGAGCGAAGAATTTTCGGCATATCCCGAACGGCATTCCGGGCGTCGAGACCCGGCTGCCGATCCTGTTTTCGGAAGGGGTGATGAAAGGGCGCATCGATATCAACCGCTTCGTGGCACTGACCTCGACCAATCATGCGCGGACCTATGGGCTTTATCCGCAAAAGGGCACGTTGTCTGTGGGCTCCGATGCAGATATCGCGATCTGGGATCCGGAGCTGGACGTCACCATCCGTCACGCCGATCTGCATGACGCCGCAGATTATTCGCCCTACGAGGGGTTGGAGGTGCGCGGCTGGCCTGTCACCACCCTGCTGCGCGGCAAAGTCATGGTGCGCGACCGGGTTCTGATGGCAAAAAAAGGTGATGGGCGCTATTTTCAGCGCTAATCAGCCATGAAACCCGCTGGCACAAGGTACCACTATGGATAAGGCGTCCCCCTACTCCCCCAAGCCACGCACCGGCGCCCTGCCGGACATTGCCGTGCGCCGGATCACCGAAATGGTGCGCAACCGGCAGCTGATTGGCGGTGAGATCATTGTCGAGCAGAAGCTGGCTGAGCAGTTGGGCATCTCGCGCACTCCGTTGCGTGAGGCATTGCAGCGGCTGGAAGGCGACGGGATGATCGAGAAAGATCAGGGCCGCTCGTTCCGCGTTCGCCGGGTCTATATGGAGGAATACCTCCAAAGCCTGAAGGTCCGCATTCTGCTGGAGCCCGAGGCAGCGGCAGGCGCTGTGTGCCGTATTCCCGCAGCGGAACTGGCCAATGTGCGGGCGCAGCTGGAGACCCTGCGTCCCGTCACCCATATACCGAGGCAGCAGCATTGGGATTTCGACGACATCATGCACCGCCTCTATGCCCACCATTGCGGCAATGAGGTGCTGCAGTCGATCATCGAACGGCTCCGGGTTTCCACCCGGCTGTTCGAGATCGCTGATCTGGACGCAAGGTTCGAGGCCGATATCGCCGAACACCGCGCGATCCTCGATGCGCTGGACAGCGGCGTTGTCGCAGAGGCGCGCAAAGCCGTGCGTGCGCATCTGAGCAGTATGATGGACTACTCCCTGCGTCAGGTTCGCTGAGTCTTCAGCAGCGGATCCCGGTTCCAGTTCTTATAGATCAGGTACCGCGCCTTGCCGGTGCCGATGGCACCGAACCATTGCGGGCAATAGGGACCCATCCAGATCGCATCGCCAGCACTGACCGGATACCAGTCATCCTCCAGCCGGTATATACCGCCGCCGTCCAGCATGACAAGGCCGTGTTCCATGAAATGCGTCTCGACATAGGGCAAGCTGGCTCCAGGCTCGAAGGTCATGGTGTTGATTTCCATGTCCCATTCCGGTCCCTGCGGCAGCAGCTTTTGCACTTGCAACCGAGTATCACCCTTCAGCGCGGCGGATGGCACATCAGGGATCGTCGCCAAATGCGGCGCGGGGGGGTGGATACCCTCGCGCGGGGTGTAGGGGCGTTCTAGCACCAGCAGAACCACCGGCGCATCAGCCGTGATCAGCTGAGAGCATCCGGCGGGCAGAAAGGTGTAATCATCGGTGGCAAGGATCTTTTCACCAGTATTGAGAGCAAGATTCGCCGCCCCCTCACGCACCAGAACGAAGCGCTCCACTCCGGCGGCGGGCGCCTCAACCGTAAGCCCACCCTCCGAGCGGACGATGAACAGCGAGAACCCAGCTCCCATATCCGGCGTCACCAGATGTACCAGCGTGGCACCGGACCAGTCCGGCAGGGTGACGGCCTCGTGACTATCCGGCGCGATCAGCATATGCTGGGCGGCGAGGCGCGAGCGGGTCTGGCCTAGCGCACTCATCATGGGTTCGCTCCTGTGATCAGATTTGGGGTGGCAAGCGCCTGCCGCAGCCGGTCAAGTTCTGGCGTGGAAAGCTGGCGCATTGGGCGGCGGACGGTGTCATGCGGCATGCGGCCCAAAATCTTCAGGCAGGCCTTCAGCCGCGCGGTGGCCAGATTGGTCGGCTGGTCGCGGTATATGGCGACGGACAGCGCATAAATCGCCTCATGGTGCTGACGCGCGACGACCCAGTCATCGGCGCGGGCAGCATCATAAAGGGCCACGATAGTTTCGGGAATGACAGCAGCCAGCGACACTTGACTGCCCTGCGAGCCGATCAGATAGCTGGTCAGAAGATGTTCATCGCCCGATCCCAGCACCGCTACATCGGGCCGCAGTTCACTCGCCAGCCGCCATGTCTGTTCATAACTGGCAACCTCCCAGCTGCCTTCCTTGATGGCGGCCACCGAGGGCAAGCCCTCCAGCAGCGCCCTCAGCACAGGCACGGAATAGGACATCGGTCCCGCCGTCACCGGTCCCTTGTAGAGCACTAGCGGCAGATCGACGGCCTCGGCGATGGCGGCGTGATGGGCCAGCGCCATTTCAGGATCGATGCCCGAGGCCCAGTGATTGGGCGGAAACACCAGAATCGCATCGGCCCCGGCGCGGGCCGAGATCCGCGCTTCTTCCACCGCTCCCGCCGTGGATTCCGCCGTGACACCGGCGGTGAGGAAGCAGCCCTCCGGCGTATTGGCCCGGGCAGCCTCCAGCACTAAGGCGCGTTCATCTGGCGTCAGCAGATGGCCCTCGCCGGCATGGCCGTTAAGCAGCAAGCCGGAGATGCCGGGGGTTGCACTGACCTCGGCCAGATGCGCGGACAGCGAGGCCGTGTCGATCCGACCTTCAGGATCCATAGGGCAAACGGTGGCGGCATGGATGCCCCAGCGTGACAAAAGAGAGGGTTTATCCACGAGTTTGTCCTTGCAAGGTGGCTGTCGGCTGCGATGTCAACAGCCGATCGATGGGAAAAAGCGGCATGTCGGGTTCCTGCCCCAGAATGGCCTGCGCGATGCAGCGGGCGATATAGGGCCCGCTGGTATAACCTGAATGCACCGAGCCGCAGACCCAAGCGCCCTCGTATCCCGGCAGCGGACCAACGGCGGGCAGGGCATCAGCGGTCTCGGCCTCGAACCCGGTCCAGCTACGCACTATGCGCGTAGCCGCCAGCCCGGGGACCGCATGCACCGCCAACCGGACATTGCCGATCAGGCTGTCATGGCGTACCGAATGGGTGTTGAGCGCCCGGTCACCCCGGCCCTGCCAGCCGCCGCCGATTACGGTGGTGCCATGCCGATATTGCTTGAGCGACAGCAGACCGCTGGCGATGCCGACCACAGTGCGCATCACCGGCGGCTGACGTTCGGTCACCGCCAGCTGATTAATCAGCGTGCGGATCGGCACATGCAGGCCCATCCAGGCAAGCATCGGCTCCAGCCAGACGCCGCCGGCGAAGACCACCTGCCTCGCGCGGAGCGCGCCGCCGCTCAGGTGCAATGTGTAGCCGGTTTCCTCCCGCGAGACGTCTTGCACTTCCGTGTATTCGCGCAGCTCGACGCCCTCGGCCACCAGCGCGCGGCGGAAGGCAAGGCCAGTGAGATATGCATTGGCAAAACCGTCAATGGTGCAATGGCTGGCCATGCGGATGCCGGGATTGATGCCCGGCTCAACCCGCAGCGCCTCGGTCGGAGTCACCAGCTGGATCGGCGCACCGGCGGCCCGCCGGGCTTCGGCCCGTTCGGCCAGAAGTGCTTCCTCGGCTTCGGTAAAGGCCAGCGACAACCCTTCGCAGGAGACGACGCCAACGTCATGCCCAAGCCATTCCGGGGCGCGCACCCACATTTCATGTGCCTTGAGCGCATAGGGGATAAGCGCCGCCCTTGTCATCTGCATGGTCAGCGTACCTGCATTGGTGCCTGAAGCACCGCGCGCCAGCGCATCGCGATCAAGCAGCGCAACCTTCATACCACCACGCGCAGCGAACAGCGCGATGCTGGCGCCATGCACACCGCCGCCGATGACGGCCAGATCCATCATTCCGCTCATAGCGGCGCCGGTTTTGGCACGGGGATGTCGGCATAATCGAAGCTGCCAGCCATCTGGGGAATCTCCACTGGGCGCAGCGGACTGCGCGGGGTCAGTCTTTCGGCGCCGGGGCGCGTCCCGGGCGAGAGGCGCAGGAGAGCGGCGGCATTGGCGCCGCACATCCGGCCCTGACAGGGACCCATGCCCAGCCGGGTGAAATGCTTGAGCTGGTTGGCATCCTGCGCGCCATCGGCAATGGCTGCGCGCACTACGCCGGCTGTGATATTCTCGCAGCGGCAGAGGATCACGTCATCCGACAAGGCAAAGATGCGCCGGTCATCGACCTGCATCAACGCGCAGGAGGCGTCAGCGAACCGGTCCAGCCAGGGGTTTCGGCGCGACGCGGTGCCTGTCTGTAGGCCCGCATCCTGTGCGATGGCCATACCGGTGCGCTCGCCCTGATCCGCTGAGGGCAGTGCGCCGCGGATACCCCCGCAATCCCCAGCCACATAGAGGCCCGGGACAGAGCTGCGTCCACACTCATCTGCCTCGACCTGCCAGCCGCCGAAGGGATCGGGCCGCTGGCGGACACCCAGCAGGCGCAATATCTCATCACTGGGGACCAGCCCATTGCCAACAAACAGCGTATCCGCCTCCAGCCGCTGCGGGTCTCCGCCGCCGACAGACTGGATCGTCAATGAGCCCAGCACGCCGGCATCATCCGGTTCAGCAAGAGTGATTTCCGAGCGGCGATGAAACGGTACCCCCGCTCGGAGCAACTGCACCTGCCAGGCCAGACCCTGCCGGAAGGACGGCAGATGCTGCAGAAACCCTGGTAGACTACGCAGCCAGTCGAGGCTGCCGTTGTAATCCACCACTGCGACAGGCGCCTTACCGAGCTTCAGCGCCTTCGCCGCCACAGCGACCAGCAAAGGCCCCTGCCCCGCCACGAGGATCCGCCGCCCCGGCAGGAAGTTTTCCGATTTCAGCAGCACAGTCGCCGCCGCCAGACCAAAGACACCTGGCAGGGTCCAGCCGGCAAAGGGCACCACCCGCTCCTGCGCACCGGTAGCTATTAGCAGCCGGCGGGTTTGGACCAGCTCCGGCCCCGCCGGCCCTGCCAGCGCCACCTCGAAACCCTCATCCGACGGCGTCACAGACCATACACCAGCGTCAACGCGCATCGGAATAGCGGCCTTTTGCAAGCGCTGGCGCAAGGCTGCGCCGCGCTCATGATCGGCGTCTGCCACAGGGGTCACGCCCGGCGCAGGAGCACGCCAAACCTGACCGCCGGGCTGCTGCCCTTCATCCACGAGCATGACATCTAGGCCGGCTCCCGACGCAACCAGCGCAGCGTTGCCGCCGGCGGGGCCCGCGCCGATAACAATCAGGTCACGGCAGGGGGACGCTGGAGTGCTCACGCCGCCGATGCCCCTACAAGAACCACGCACATGCCGTCGCGCACAACGGTCTGGCAAGCGCGCCGAATCCGACCATCTATGAGGATCGCACACTCCTGGCAGGCACCCATCAAGCAGAAAGCGCCGCGCGGTGTACCAGCTGCAGGACTGTTACGCAGATGATATATACCTTGCTCTAGGAGAGCGGCCGCAACCGTCATGCCCGCTCGGCAAGGTGTCAGGGTTCCGTTCACATCAATCTGCATCAGCTTCTCCTGTGCCACTATATTTTTTAGTACACGATTTGTATACTAATTTGGCGCAAGGATCGCAACATTCATTTTAGCTTGTGGGATGCGCCATCCTGTTGGATGTCGTTCAGACCTCAGCCAGCAGTGCTAGCGGCGCCGCGAGGATTTTGCGCTGGCCAAGGCGCATTTTGAGGGGGTCCTGGGGCGTCTTTCTGACCTCGGTTCCCTTTTTACGAAATACGAGATTGCGGCTCAGGTCAGCCTGCCGATCACCGAGGACATCTTCGCCCATGTCTTTCCGCGTGAGCGGGGCACACGGCTGGCGCTGATCGAGATCGCGCAGCTTGAGGAGCGGCCTGCGGATGCCAAGGGCCACATAGACCGGCTCCTGACGCTGGACCCGACTGATCCGATTGTTCTTTTGTCGTTCGCAGAGCTGGCGCTTGATACGCCAGAGGATCACGCGCTGCTGGCCCGGGTCGTTGAGCTGACCAAAGCCATTTCGAACGAAACCCCAGTCGACACAGCGCTGCTGCTCTACCGGGGGCGGGCCCTGGCCGCGCTCGGGATGCCGGCCGGTGCGATAGACGTGCTGACGCTGGCCACCCGGCGACGGAAAGACCGTCCGGA
>Ga0209702_10008733_pt1 | contig 11626 bp, 14 predicted proteins | sample FRY01_FD_187210 | JGI IMG/M metagenome (GOLD analysis project Ga0209702, IMG submission 187210) | Freshwater microbial communities from Lake Fryxell liftoff mats and glacier meltwater in Antarctica - FRY-01 (SPAdes) (version 2) | ecosystem: Environmental > Aquatic > Freshwater > Ice > Glacier... | reverse complement strand
CTGACGAATCGTCGACCACTGCGTGTCATGTTCGTCAAGCGACTCGGTCACCAGGCGGACGGCGCGTTCTCTGAACTCTTTCGGATACTGTCTTGGCATAGTTCCATCCTCGTATAAAACACGGAACTAAACCCAGGGCGATTCACTCAGCGCTGTTCAACGCCGCTTTGGGAAACGTGGTCCATAGATACACCAGACCTTACCGACCGCAAACGAACGGGAAAATCGAACGCTTCCATCGCACCCTCACCGCGGAATGGGCCTACGTCCGCCACTACAACTCCGACCAGGCGCGAGCTGATACCTATCAAGCTTGGATACACAGCTACAATCACCACAGACCCCATACCGGCATCGGCGGAAAATCACCCATCGACCGCGTACACAACGTCAGTGGGAAGAACAGCTAGCAACCCTCGGCTGGGTCCACTGGCACAACCAGGATCGCCTCCATGGTTTCATCGGAGACGTCCCACCGGCAGAGTTCGAAGAGACGTTCTATGCTGAACACCGTCAGGCAAAAGCATTGGCGGAAAACACAACTCTGGGGTCTCCATAAAACCCAGGGCGGTTGATAAGGTTAGAGGGTGAAAAGGGTCGCGCTACTTATGCGGGGGGGGGTCTCGCGTGAGTCTGGACGGTTGCTGATTGCAGATCAACTCGGTAACTCTGCAAGCCCCTACGTAAATTTCTCCGCGTGCGCGAAGTCTGTCGTTAGGAACTTAATCGAAGCGAACCCCGATTATTCCTTTGACGTTTTTATCCAGAGCTGGGTACCCGATTTAGCGGCTCGACTCGAGGTTTTGTACCATCCCACAGCAACATGCCATGAAGACAATGGTACTTACGCAGGATTACTTCATGCCCTTACTCTCCGGAGCCTGCTAAACGAAGGCATCAGTACGATTGGACAGAGAAACCGGGGTTTTTGGAGTCTAAGAGAGCGTTACAAAGAGGCTTACGCTGGGCTCTCCTCAGCTCTAGCGCTCCAGAAGGCTGTCGAGCTGCTGGAACAGCGCTCTGAAGCTGAAGACTATGATTTCATTGTGTTGTACCGGCCCGATATCCTACTGCTTGAAAGAATCGATTTAAATCTATACGACAAAGAGTTAGTTTACTGCAACAAGTTTTCTGAACGGCTCGGAGATTTTCGCTGGATTTTCGCGCCAAAAAACCGGTATTGCTTCAAAACTTTGCTTGATTCGATCCCGCGAGGGAATTTCCACCGGCTTCACTACTGGATTCGAGACTACTTCGATGGGGAATTTACTCACGGCTCTGGCGCTGAGTACGTTTCTGACGAAATCTTGGCGGGACGAGACGAGGAAGTTCTCAGGCAGGTGAAACTCGTCGGGATCGCAGAAGAAAGATGTAAAGAGTACGGGGTGACGGCCGCAGAGTACGCTCGGTACTGTTGAAAAAACCCCGACTCCTTCAAGCTTGGGATCACCAGCTACGCAACCTCAGTCGGGGCCGAGTGCGCTCAGCGGGCGGGACGGAAAAAGCAGGATTCCAGCCCTCCTGGACTCACCAGTCGGCTTTGTTGTAATTGCAAGAGGGGCTCTATTTTCCTTCGCCCTTGGCACTTGGTTGGCCGTTTATCGTTGCCAATCACCGGTCCGTTTGCGGAGGAATTAACACTTCCCTCTGCGAAGGCTTTAACTGGATGCGCTTGGCGCCGAGGTACGCGCCCGCGGGACTTCGATTCTGGTGCGCTGATGTGTGACGTGCGGCCCCACCAGGCCAAGCTCTCTCACAAACTCGAACACGTTGACAATGTGAGCTGCGTCCCGGAAAGTGTGCGCTCCTGGCGTTGTCAAACTGCTTCGGTGTTGTCGACTCGTGCGACGGCGAGCGTGACTCGTTGTCCGAGTTCGGGGTCTACGCGGATTCCCAGCTCAATTTAGCGTAGCTGCTGGTGGCGGACGGGACTGATTTTAGAACAGGCGCCCCTGGCGGACCGTTGAAGAAGTTGAACTAGCAACCCTGGAATGGGTTTGGTGGTTGAATAAACAGCGTCAGCGTGACCGTCTGCGTTCAGGGCTTGACTATCGCACCTCAGCGGAAGTCGAAGCAGCGTATTACGCTAAACAAGACCCCGTGTTAGCGACCGCTACACACGGAAAGCAAGAGGAACGAAACCCAGGGCGACTCAGGCACAACCAGTTGGACAACGTTGCCGGGGAAACACCGAAATCGGCAGCTGTCTCTTTGCGTGGTTCTTTACTGTTCCGGGCAACTTTTACTACGTCACGGCGGAACTCTTCAGGGAATGCTCTCATGACAACAACACTCACGAACACCTTCCGGTGTTCACATGTTAGATGTCACCAAACCCTGCATCACTCCCGACACCCAGGCTCGCAGCGAGGACGGTGATGCCGACGCGTTGGCGTTCGGTTCGCGGCTCTTGGCCCGCGGGGTTCTTGGTGGCGGGGTTGAGCAGCGTGGCGTAAACCTCGCTGGCTACGTGATGTTTGAGGCGGTGCGTGATGCCCTGGTCGGTGAGTCCTTCGGCCCTGCGGTGGGCGGAGGAGGCTGTCGTTCGCGGTTCTTGGTGTCGTCTGCGCAGCGGCAAGATTCTGGGCAGGACCGCATTGGCTTGGCTATCTCCGCCGCGCGAAGGACGAAGCCGACATCTCGGCCTTTGCCGCATTCCCGCACTGGCACTGGCACTGGCACTGGCTGCATATAGTCACCGGCGAACCCGATCCAACGGGTTGACGAGGGAATCAAACGTCGCTCCGACGTCGTCAGCGTATTCTTTACCCCGGGGGCCTCGCCGGGACTTTCTGAGTGGCTCCTGAACAAGTTATAAGACGAATGAGAAGCAGCCAAGCCCCGTTAGCTCCCCGGAGCTTCTCAGCTCGAAGTGGACACGATGAACAACCCGGGTAAAGCTCCCAAGAAGAGCTAGAGCCCCCCGAACTCGCTGAAGCCAGAGGTCAGGCAACTGACCCGCAAGGTGTCGATCAACTGCAGCGCTCAGCTGGACGCGACCGAGGTCGAGCAGTCGATAGCCGCAAAGAAGCCCGGCCAACCTAGTCGTTGCGGTGCTTCTCAATAAACACATCGACCGGGAGTAAAAAGTCGGCTTCGGCCTCGATAAGTGCATCCTGATCCCAGTTCCACCATGAAATCTGCAGCAGCTCTTCCACTTGATTTTTGCTGACACGAAACTTTGCTACCCGTGCTGGATTCCCAACGGCCACTCCATAGGGTGGGACGTCCCTCGACACGACCGCTCTCGCTCCCACAACTGCTCCCGAGCCAATCGTTACTCCCGGCAGAACCACGCAACCGTCTCCGAGCCAGACGTCATGGCCAATTCTCACAGGTCCCTTCGATGAAGCATGCACATTGACAGCCGGGATAACGCGAAAAGCGCTGTTTTTCCAGTCAACGGCGCGAAATGGATATAAGCTGACGGCGGCCGTGTCATGATTTGCGAGCACGATTTTAACGTCGGCAGAGATGCTCACGAAAGACCCAATTTCTAAATAATCTTCACCGAGTCCGACAATTACTGGTGTCCCGTAGGTTCCCTTGCCAACGCTGACATTTCTGAGCTCCTGCTTTTGTGCCCATTCGGCTGTGAGGCCTCCCGTCTCTTCCCCAAAAATATGAGCTAGTCTCGTCGCTACTTTAGTAAGGGTTGATTTCAAGTGACGGCGCATGTTCCATCGTCTCATAACACCGCCTCTCTCCCAAGAGGTTGAAAGACATCTGTGGCTTTTTGTTCAAGAAAAATTTCCATCGCGGGAATTTCATCCACGAGCCTCAACCAGAAACCAAAGTCGAATTCCTGGTGGGAGACGGCGAAATCGTACCTCTTCCACCGCTCCTCCCTGAGGCTGTACTTCGGCCAAAAAAGATCTAAAGATGCAGCATCAACGATTAGAAACCTCGCAACGCAAGCCTCCCAATAGTTTCGCAGTGTCCATTCACAGTCCCACCCGGTCTTTTCGAGGAAACGTGTCAAGAAGTAAGCTTCACCTACCCTTCTTTTTTCCTCTGCTAACACTGTCTCTTTGGGGTCATTCACGCTCAAATTCTTCGCACCCCGCTGGTCAAAAGTCCCGTCCCAAAAGTTTAGAACATCAGCAGTCGCCCCAAACTGAAGCATGTCCGACAACTGGAACGGGTGAAATGCAAAAGAATTGAAGCTTGGAAAAATAATCCTGCTGGTCTGCGCAGTTGATTGGCTTTGCTCGAGCGGAAAAGTGGTGAGCAACCGCTTAAGGGTGGAAATTGAAAGCGGATTATGCAAACGCTGGTCAGATCTGGTTTTCAAGGCGTACTTGAGGCCGAGTTCCCGGGCACGAAAAAGACCTGCGTGAGAGGATTGCATCTGCAAGTTGTGGTTTGCGAGGCCGGCATGAGTTGGCCTCGCGGACAGCACAACATCCGCCCCCGCTTCGACTACTCTGTCAATTTCGCTGCCTTCCTCCTCGTCCCAAGTTGATAAAATGATGGTCGAACCCGGGAAGATTTTCTTATACAAAAGGACGGTCTCAAGGGTGAATCGGTGGGCTCGAATTACGGGACCCTGAATCACGATTGCAACCGAATCTTCGTTATAAAAGACTTGTTTAGGGTCAGTTTCTTGAACCCGTACGGGTCGAAGCCGGGCAGTCAAAAAATATTTCTGATTTGTCAAGGAATAGATTTCGTGACACTCGTGAGGAGAAAGTGCGAATCGCCCCAAGTGGACCAATGTTGTCCCTGCGGACTCCACCCATACCCCTCTAATCGACCTAAGGACAGCTCTAATCCATCGGAAAATTGAATTCATGCCAGCCGATTCCCTTTCGATTCGCTAATCTCCACGCCGCGAACACTGCGCTGGGACCTACTCGGCTCATCGAGCTGCCCACATCTAGTCAGAAGTATTTCATGAGTTGTGACTGGGGGCGACGCCTAGAGTGTACGGGTTCAAATCTGGTCGCAGAAGTGAAGTGTGTGCCCTCGACACATTTCCATATTCGGAAAGGGTACTGGCAAATGGTTTTGAGAAAGATTCAACCGATGCAAGAAATGATTGCAGATAATCGCATCGCCCCTATGATTGCTGATCCACTGCACCCGAACACTCTAAAAAATATTGTGTTGAATGCCGAAGTTTTCAATGAGATTGCGAGGTGCCTCACCGAAAAGTGAGCGCGTGGAGTGATCTGGTGCCTCATATATTTTGAGCGCGAAGGCTTGCGGTTATTGTGTGGGGTTAAGTCGTGTGATCGACGATTGTAAGGATGCCATAACGAGTTGGCGGGCCGCTATGGCCGACTGGGTTTTGTCCCGTGCGAGGAGAGTCAAATTGTGTTGAATCGCCGTGATCTGCCTGGTCAAATCAGCCGGGTTGACCCCAATAATGCGTTGTTCAACACGGTGAATAGATTCAGGCTCCAGCAGACCACTATTTTTGACCCGCTGCCAGGGAGTGTCAGGTCTGTCATAAACCCTCTTTCGTCGCCCATCGGTCGCAGTGCTGTAACCGGTGGGTTTCTTAGTGGGCGTGAAGAAGTTCAACCGCAGAGACACCACCGCCCATAACTGGTTAAGTAACTCCAACTCTGCGCTGGTGTCATAACGCCAGTAAAAGGCGTGTTTGCGGACCACATGGTTGTTTTTCGGCTCGACAGTGGCTTGACCATTTTTCCGGTAAGGCCTGGACCGTGTCTGTTCAATATCGTGTTGCTGCAACCACGCAGCGACACGATGGTTGATGAACTCCGAACCTTTATCCGAGTCAAACACTCGCAATACGAAAGGAAACCTGCCCTGCAACTCACCAGCAGCACGAACAATCCACTTCGATGCGTTATTGCGGATGGACTGGTTCTCCGTCCACCCGGTGACCATATCCGTCATCGTCAACGTGCGAATGAACTCACCGACTAACGTGGGGCCGCAATGGGCGACCGTGTCCGCCTCGATCACGCCCGGTGTGGTTGCTGGTGCGTCACCGGCCTTGCTCAACCCAATCGAGTTGCGCAACACCGGCGACGGTGTTGTTGTGGAAATACCACGCAAGCGCATCTGGTATCTGGCCGGTTGTAAATAACGGTCAATCGTGGCTGCACTCATCACCCCCAATTCAGCAATCGCTTCTGCAGTCGCGAAAGGTTTATCAACATCACCGGCTTCGACCATGGTGGGTAACCAGAGGGGGACCATCACCTTCACATATTTGCCGCAGGGAAACCCCATCAATGTCCACACATGCTCAAGAAGCAGGCGGGCATCATCGCTGAACCCTTTGGGCCTCAACCGGCGTTGATCCAGTTGCTCGGTGGGGTGTGGGAGAACACCACCGGTCAACATGCGCCGGGCAGTGGAGCGGCCCATCCCGGTGGTGGCGACCACTTCGTCCAAAATTCGGTTTTTGTCTGCCTTTGATGCGCGGGTGTAAGCGGTGCGGAGTTTATTGGTCACGTGTCGGCGTGCAGCCATCGGTATTTTGCCTTCCATAGAGGCAAGCCTGTACCCAGACGGTGGATACTACGCGCTCAAAGATGGTGAGGCACCGGCTCAATCCATGCGCTCAAAGAACCTGAGGCACGTCGGATTGTTGTATCTACTTGGCTGCCGACAGACGCTCGAGAGGTAGGAATATTGTCCGAGATCTCGAGCCGGGAAATTGTAACGGTGGTTCAGCAACCCCTACCAACAATTAGTTCGCAGGTTTACAATCCGGCAAACCTGATGCTTCAAGCCATCTCTGTGAGGAGCGGGATGGGCCGTGTGCTCTCTCCAAACGTAGTGAAGTGCCGGTCGGACGAATATTTCAATCTTTCGAAATTTGTGAACGATTTCAGGAAGCTTCCTAACAAACCCCTCTTTGCCAACTGGCTAGTTCGAGAGTGGGACCAACATCCCTTTCACGGCTCGGACCACCTGTTTGCTTCGGCTTCAACATTAGCTTTGAGCGCATACGACAGGATCCTCACTGCAATTGAACATAAAGATGAGGAATGGGCTGCCCTAATTACAGAGAGCCCCGCTCCGGAGCAGTTGCTCACGTTGGCGTTGTTGGCCGATAAGTTTGAAGTATCGTCGCTCTTCAACGATTACCAAGAAGGAAGGCTTTAGAGTGTTTCGACATTACTTTCGCCTGTGTAGCATCGAAGATTTGAAACCTTACGAAATTAGAGCCAACCATGCAGGCCTCGTAAACGTTAATGAGTTCCGAAAATATGCGTCACCATGGTGACATGGCAAGCCCGACCAGGCGACACGCAAGCCGTTCACTGATGTCGAATACTCGCATCACGTGAATGACGGCTGCTCGTCTCCTGCCCGGGCCTAGAAGTTTCCCTCGGCCAACTCCTTCAACACTGCTTTCTCAAGTTCTGCCTCCGCCGACAGCTTTTTCAACGCCAGGTTTTGTTTCTCCAGGTGTTTCAACTTTTTAGCGTCCTCAGCTTTCAAGCCACCGAACTGGTTACGCCACCGGTAATAGGTGGCCTCGGTGACGTTAAGCTGCCGCAACACGGCAGCAACATCACCGCCCTCGGCGATAATCCGGTCAGCTTCCTGAATTTTGCGAACTATTTGCCCCGGGGAGTGCCGTTTTCTTCTTTTGTTCGTCATAGTTATCGTCTTCCTGCCAGCCGATGCTGGCCGCAAGACGACTCTCATAAGTTATGGGCCTAAAAAATAGGGTCACGCCAATGGAATCTCGACAACCACTGGGAGTTGAGCAATTTCTCCAACATACGCCAGCTCAGGCCTCGATCGCCGCTCTGCCGAGGATTGCGTCAGACAATTTACTCAGCTTTTCGGATGCCAGCGAGGATCATGAAAAAGTTGCGGGCAATGCTTGCAAGAGAAGCTGCAGGACGATGACCTGTCAGGCTTCTTAGCTGCGGGTTCCGGTCTAGCTTTCAAGTCTGCGGCTTCTAGGAGAAGAATAGATAGAAACACCATCTAATTTTCGCATCGCAAGTTTCATCGAACCAGCCCTAGCAGACCACCCGAAGACAATGAGGGGCTGGGTTTGCCTCCCGTGGACCTGTCAGCTGCGGAGCCTGGGAACGCACTCGCAAAGCTAGGCCTGTCTCACTCGGGAGGTCTCGAGCGGGCTCACAAAGTCGCTTGGTGTTCAAAATCGGATGAGCTACAATTAACTCCGTGAGCAAAGGCCATTTCCCGCGGACTCAAATCCTAGCTCATCGCGGACTATGGGCAACAGTGTCGGAGCAAAACACCTTGGAAGCGTTCTTAGCCGCAGCTAGACTGGGGTTTGGAATCGAGCTCGATATTCGGGATTTCTTCGGCCAAGTGGTGGTGGCGCATGACTCTGCTACGGCGCCGGGCCTGGATCTTCAAGAGTCGCTTTCCGCCCTAAAAAAGTACCGTTTTTCTGGGGTACTCGCTTTGAATGTCAAAGCCGATGGATTGTCCGGTTTGATTAACAAAGAGGCGTTGCACCTGAACGCAATTCCGCACTTCTTCTTCGATATGTCTGTGCCGGAGACGGTTCGGTTTGACAACCTCGGTCTCGCTCGGGCTCACAGGGTGAGTGACCTTGAGCCGATTTGGCCCGCAAGCCATTGGCGCATCCTTGGAGAACAGCTCGTGGTGTGGTTGGATTCGTTTTCCTCCGACTGGTGGCTCGATAGTGCTTGGGAAAACCTGATCCCAGAAGGTTCAAACACATTCATCGTTTCGCCAGAACTACACGGGCGAGATCCGTCTAAGGTCTGGGAACGGGTCAGAGATTTGCATCAAGAAGGCCGTAGAGTAGGGATTTGCACCGACCATCCGGTTGACTTTCTTGCTTTCATGGGGTGAATAGAAATTTGAGCACTGAAGCCGTACTTTTTGATATGGACGGAACCTTAATCGATGCAAAGCTTTGGCACTATGAAGCTCTCAACGAAGCTCTGGGAATATTCGGTTTCGAAATAACTTACGAAGATCACCTGGACAGGTTCGATGGATTACCTACACGGAGGAAATTGGAAATCCTCTCGAAGGAATATGGTTTGCCTCAAAATCTCTTCCCTATAATTTCCTCCGTAAAGCAGGAGCGAACCGTTAGGCACATTGCAAAGTTCTGCTTCCCGAGGGTCGAGCAACTTTTGATGTTCAACTGGCTAAGAGAGAGGGAAATTAAAATTGCGGTTGTCACAAACTCCATCCGACTGACTGCGGAAGCGATGTTGGCTAGTGCGGGGGTCTTGCCGTTTTTAGATCTGCTCGTCACTAACGAAGACGTCGCGCACGGCAAGCCTGAACCTGAAATTTATCTCACCGCGATGGCGCGACTCGAACTCAGCCCCTCCCAGTGTCTGGTGGTCGAGGATCATGCCTACGGCGTGGACTCTGCCCGCGCGGCGGGCTGTCGAGTTATCAAAGTTTCTGAGGTCGAAGAAGTCAGAATCAGTCTCCTTGAAAGAGCTCTCAACCAAGTCGACCATTAGGGGGATGTGGTGTCTGTCCAAACAATTATTACTGCAGCCGGGGATTCTCGCTTGACTTTTCTTGGCTCGGGCTTCTCGGTGCCTAAAAGTCTCGTGAAGGTAAGGGGGCGGACGGTGATTCAGTCCGCATTGGAAAGTTACGCAGTGCGCGGTCACGACCTCACTGTCGCTTTGAATGCCGAGGAGACCCATGACTGGAAACTAGACGAGCATTTAGCGGCCCTCTTTCCGCAAGCGAAAGTTGTGAGAGTACCGAGCCAAGCCCGCGGCGCGCTCGCGTCTGCTCTTTTATCAAGTGAGGCCCTTGTGTTGGACCAGCCACTGGTGATTGCGGCGGGTGATTCGGAGATAGTTGGTGGGATCGGATCCCATATCGACGGTTTTATGCGTGACGGGGCCGATGCAGCGACAATCGTCTTTGAATCATCCGGCAAACGATGGTCCTACGTTTCAGTCGACAGCAGGGGACAGGTAGTGGAGGTTTCTGAAAAATATCAGGTCGGCCATATGGCCACAACTGGAGTCTTCTTTTTCCGGGAGGCTAAATCATTCCTGGACTCCGCGACATGGGTATTGATGAATAATGCCCATGTTGGGGGTGCGTTCTACGTATCATCAACTCTTAATTACCTCATCAGTAAGGGAGTCGGAATCTCCTTCAATGAAATTCGGCCAGTTGACTACAAATCTTGGTCGCTACCTGTCGATTTCGTGGGACAATCGCTCTAATGCCACGTGATGTTATCAGAGACCGAATTGAGAACTACAGCAACGGGTGGATCGTAGGGAACTTTGCTCCAGCGCTGGCGCATAGCGTCGAAGTCGAGGTGGCAATCAAGCACCTGAAGGCCGGTGACAGAGAACCAGAGCATTTTCAGCGCCAAGCCGTCGAGATTACCATCGTGATTCACGGAAGCTGCCGGCTCAACGGCGAAGTTCTCTCGGCTGGCGATGTTCTCCGTATACCAGCTAATGTTTCAGGCGACTTCGTCGCGTTATCCGACGTTGTTCTTTTGGTAATTAAAACCCCCAGCTTGCCGGGAGACAAAGTAGTCGGGAAGGCAATCACCATTGTCGAATAGCGGAATCCAGCTGGTGTTGCCCATGGCGGGTGAAGGCAACCGTTTCAGAGCTGTCGGTATAAACACGCCGAAGCCGCTGCTTGATTTAGGGGGCCTACGGATGTTTGAACTGGTCTTGACGAACCTCGTGAATCACAACGTGAGAAGCGTCACGCTGGTCGCGCGTAAAGAGTTTTGCCTGAAGGCTGAGATTCCTATTCTGGAGAGAAAATTTGGCCGCCCATTTCAAGTAATCGAAGTCGACAAGACGACCGGGGGTCCGGCAGAGTCCGTTCTTTTCGCGGAACCAATAATTGAAACTAGCGGGCCGGTGGTGATTGCCAATAGCGATCAATTCGTTGAGTTTGATGTCAACATTTTCTATTCAGCGCTTCTGGGCGGAAGCATTTCTGGAGCAATTCTAACGATGCAGGACAGCGATCCGAAATGGTCTTACGTTCAAATTGACGAAGGAGGAAATGCTGTCCGGGTTGTTGAGAAGGAGGTGGTCTCCGATCAGGCAACGGTCGGGATTTATGGATTTGCTAATGCTGGTGAGATGTTTTCCGCGATTTCCGACATGAACAGGGCAAACGACAGAGTGAGCGGCGAACTCTACTTAGCACCGTCTTATAACTATCTTTCCCGTGCCCGTGGCCCTGTTCAGGTGGTGGACCTGGGACCCGTTGGCCACGTAATGCACGGTCTTGGCACACCGCTGGACCTTAACGCCTTCCTTGCGAACGGCAGGGCCGCCGTTTTCATTGAAGATGCAAAAAGAAGAATGGTTTCGGAATGAGGCGTTCTCCCCAGAGCAGGAAATAAAGGGAATAAGTCAATCCGCGAAAATTAATGTAAACGATGTTTTGGGCCGTGACTAGCGGGAACTTGTATCCCGGATTTGTGACTTGCTCCTGTCTCGTGAGGTGATAAGTAAAAATTAGCGGCCCCTCGCAGATACTCTCTTCAAGAAAATCCCACAGCGCGCCGCTTCGCCTGGGAAAACCCTATGGACTGCCACGGTGTTTTCGGACAGTGGGCCCTCTTAAAATGAGGGTGTCACTGAAAGAGAGAACAGCATGTCCGCCACACGTCGACGTTTCGCCCAGGAGTTCAAAGACGAGTTATGTCGGGAGG
>Ga0209702_10008732_pt1 | contig 11630 bp, 23 predicted proteins | sample FRY01_FD_187210 | JGI IMG/M metagenome (GOLD analysis project Ga0209702, IMG submission 187210) | Freshwater microbial communities from Lake Fryxell liftoff mats and glacier meltwater in Antarctica - FRY-01 (SPAdes) (version 2) | ecosystem: Environmental > Aquatic > Freshwater > Ice > Glacier... | reverse complement strand
ATCGACGCACTGTATGGTATGTTTGAAGCACTCAAGCGGTTAAAACTACTAAGTGTTGATGTTGATTATAGACCACACTAAGCGCTTATTATTGAAATTTAAAACCACCTATGGTGGGGAGAAAAATCGCCGTGATGAGGGTTATTTTTTTGTGGGGTTTTATTAAAAGTGCTACTATTTATAGTTATAATGACGGTAGGTATTTTTGCTTATTGTAATTTAATACATATAATATGAAGAAACTAAGTAAAGAGCAAATTATGGGAATTGTACGTCATGCTTTGACATTTATTGGTGGTATTTTGATCGCTAAAGGATTAGTGGATGCAGGTGTGGCAAGTGAGATTATCGGTGGTGTCATGACATTAACTGGTACGGTTTGGTCTATTTTAGATAAATAATAATAAATAAATAATAAACAATACGATGAAATTAACAGAAACAGCTCTTCGACAGCTAATCAACAAGAGGTAAAAAGTGTTGTTAATGAAGGCTCACTTCTAGGTAGCATGGATCAACCTACAAAAGAATTATACAGAAAATACGCTAGCAAGATTAGTTTTCAGGGGGATATGTCAAAGAATATAACATCTCAACTAATGCTAAATAACACTATGGGTAAAGATAAGCGTGTAGCTGATTTGTCTCCCTCTTCGAAGAGACAACTAGAAATTGCATTACGTTGGGCTTTGATTTATGCTGAAGAAATGGAGCGTTAATTGTAATCAACCCTATCGATGAATAAATCAACTATTCTTATACAAATCCGCGAAGCTGTTTTAGCTAAATTAAATGAGGGTGTGATGGCTTACTTAGACATAATTGCACAAGAGTCTACTAGCTTTGATGAATTTGTTAATAAGGTTAAAACTGATCCTGACAATGATATTAATACGACTGGGGCAGCTGAACGAGCTTTCTTGCAACAAATATACGATCAAGCTCAAGATTTGAATGAGATCAGTGTTATAAGAGGTTTAGTTCGAAAGATGGTTAAAGAGGTGTTGGAAAGTAAAAAGACCTCAACGAGATAGATATAACAATAAAGCACATATAATATTGAACCGTCCTAGTGACGGTTTTTTTGTACCCTAGATTTATCGGTTCATAACTTTTATATTATTTTTATATAGCTGTTGCATATTCCACTTTTAGTGGTGATCTTTAAGTATATAAAAAGAGAGAAAGTATGAAGAGACAGAGTACGTTGGTGAGAGAGCAGCTATTGAGAGATCTAAATATGTTGGAGAGAAAAAACAAACGGAATGGGGTTTGGGATAAACACGTAAAGATGGTGTTTAGTGTGACGGGTTCTTACTCATTTGATGAGTTGGTTATCAAGGGTGCTGAGTTAGCAAATAACTTGGTTGTTAAGTTTAAGTAGATTGTTAATTATAATATAAAGGAAATATGATAAGAAGTTTAAAAGAAATGCCTCGCAAAGAGATGATTGAAATCGATTTATCCGGACCAGACGGTAATGCTTATAATTTATTAGCATTAGCTTCTATATTATCTAAATCATACAACTTAGATGGAAAAGCTATACAAAAGCAAATGATGATAAGTGATTATGATAACTTAATATTGGTTTTTGATAATTATTTCGGTGGAATGGTGAATTTGTACAAATAAAGTTGTTTTATTGGTATTTTATTCTGATCTTTAAGTATATTAAAAAGAGAAAAGTTATGAGTAGTGAATTAATTGGAAGTTTTATTTATCTGTATTTAATGGTTGTTTTTATAGCGGTAGGGTACCTATTGTGTGGACTATTGAATAGACTTAATAAACAAAATATAAGATATGTCAGAGGAAAGAAAGTCAAATAGAGGATTAGGACTTGGTACAGTGTTATTTCTTATATTCTTATTTTTAAAGTTAGCGGAGCTTGGTCCTGTACAATATTGGTCTTGGTGGTGGATTACCAGTCCTATTTGGATACCATATCTTATAATTGCTGTTATAGGCATCGTTGCAATTCTTATTGTAATCATTAGCAAAGCCATGGAGTAGTAGGTTTCTCTCTATTGCTACTATTTATATGAAAGGTTCTTCAAGTAGGAGCCTTTTATTTTATGCCCTATACATCTAATAAAAACATATGATAAAACTTAAATACATACTCTTAGAGGGTAAATTCGATGCTTATGTGCTTGACATGTCGCGTCGGGTTATTGATGCGTTTAAGAGTAAAAAAAACCTCAAACGAAAATATGAACTAACAAGAGGTGAAGAAACTGCCGAATTTAATCTAATAGTGAAACTACTAATTAGGCCTAACCAGGACTATTCGCACTCGATTACGGGAGGTGGTGATATGACCAATCTAACATTGGATATAGAATATAACCCAAACCACTTTCCTAGTGCTATGAATAACCTTGTTGCAGAAGTGAAGGAGGTTATAACACACGAACTCGAGCATGTTGGCCAACAAAATTTCGAAGATATGTTTATTGTCGATAATAAAAAATTCAACGACTACTATAACTACTTAACTAGTAATAAAGAAGTTCCAGCCTATGTTAAGGGATTAATAAAACGCGCTTTGACAAAGAGGATATCGCTAAATTCAGCGATGGAGGAGTGGTATCGTGAAAATATACTTAATTTTGAATATCACAAAGTACAATGGCAGAGAGTAAGGTTTATTTGGAAAAATTGGGCAATTGAAAATAAGAATAAGATTAAAAAATACAAATAAGGATCGAGTTAAAACAACCAATACCTAAAACTTGCGTAGATAGTTGTGATAGAAAATCAACTGGAGGTCCAATGAAAATTAAGGTTTTGGTGGGTATTCCAAAAACACAAGAGACGGCTTAGGACCGTAGTAGTTAAGGCTACTAGAAACCACTCCAGTATCGCTACCCGAGTGGTTTCTTTTTTTAAAGCAACTATTTATATAAGATGAAAGTTAGAGGATATATCCACCCTGAAGCAGCGTTTGCTACCATATCTGAGTGGAAACAAATCGCTAAGCAATTCCTAGCACTACAAAAGAAAGGTGTAGATACACGAGGCGGTATTATTGACTCAAACCCAGAATTAGCTAAATTACTTATTCAGCATTTTGGTTTTTTGCTATACGTAGAGACTCAGCGATATGATCTACTTACTCAAAAAAATGTATTAGATTTCATTGAGGATTTTGTTAATCACCGAGTGTGGGGAATGTGGAAGGAGTTTGAAACCTACTTCTTTGATAAGAAAAAAAACACGAACTATATTGGTGATATTAGGGTTGCATATTTTTACTCTCGTGGAGATATAGAGCCCTTTGTTTTATTGGATGATAATATTGTTGCTAAACTCTATGGTAATCTTGATAAGAAAGTTAAAACAATGCACTGGACTACAGAGCAGGGTTTAATAGATTTACAAGATAGTATTAATAACCAACACACCTATTCAATAAGTACTTTTACAAAGCAGTGGAAGCCATTCTTTAGAAAAGATAGTAATGTTTTACTAAAGCTTGAAGGTAATTTGAGGGGTGCTTTTAAAAGCGATGTTAAGAGCATTGCAACAGATCATGGGAATAGAGCGATCAATATGTTTAGACTTGCGTATCCAGGAGAGGTTAGTAATATGTGTTTAAATGGAGAAGATTATAGTGGAGGTGCTACTAGCTTATGGAATGAACTAATAGTTAAGCCAACTAAACTTATTGCATTTAAAAAGATGCAAAAATATTAAAATAACAATCATGAAAAAGTTTTTCACACAGATCTTTACGGATGAGAGGGGTAGTTTTTCTTCGAAGAGGTTTATAGGTATTATCTCTGGATTGACGCTGTGTATTACGATGTATGTTAATAGCTATACAAGTGGAGATATTAAGCCGTCAGACACATTAGTAAACGCTGTAGCAATGCTTTCTTTTGGGTGCCTAGGGTTAGCTTCTATTGATAAGGTATTTAATAAAAATAATAAAATAGACAAGTTATGAGCTTAAAGAATCTACAAGAAAAAATAGGAGTAACACCTGATGGTGTATTTGGACCTGGTACAATGAAGGCGGCGATGGCTTTCTTTAAATTAACTCCCTTTAAAGCAGCACATTTCTTTGCTCAAACAAGTCATGAGACTGGTGAATTTAAGTTATTTAGTGAGAATTTAAACTATTCAGCTAAGGGTTTACAAGGTACTTTTGGGAAATACTTCCCTGGTAATTTAGAAGAATCATACGCTCGACAACCCGAAAAGATTGCAAATAGAGTATATGCGTCTAGAATGGCGAATGGTGATGAGGCCTCAGGAGACGGTTGGAAATTTAGAGGCAGAGGTGCTCTTCAATTAACAGGTAAATCTAACTATGAAGCATTTGCAAAGTACTTAGGTAAGCCAGAAATAATGACTAATCCAGATTTAGTTGCAACGATATATGCCTTTGAATCAGCAATGTTCTTTTTTGAGCGTAATAAGCTATGGACAATATGCGATAAGGGTGTTGGTAGTTCTACTATTCTATCATTAACTAAAAAAATTAATGGTGGTACTAATGGATTAGATCATCGATCAAAATTAACAGCTAAATATTACAACTACGTAAAGTAGTTTTTGCATTGCATTAATTAGTTTTTTAATAAAATTTTTTGTATAGTTACTATAAACCTATAATAATAATAAATATGCAAAAAACGAAAACATTATTTGATCCCGTACAAATTGAAGATTGTATTTGGGGAATTGGTAATGCAATTAATACAATATATATAAACTCTAGTGTGGAGGAAAATGTGGTATTTTGTCCAATCTTAACTGGAGTAGTACCTTTCTTTGCTGAACTAAGTAGATATGTTATGATCGATCCATATGTAGAATACATTGGAGCGTCATCTTATAGTGGTACCGAACAGCAAGAAATCAAAACTTATAGAATGCCAGATGCTGACATCATCAAAGATAAAGTAGTTTGGTTATTTGATGACATTGCTGATAGTGGTAAGACGCTACAATACCTTAAGGATTTATTATTATCAAATGAATACAGAGCTGCAGAAGTAAAAACATGTGTTTTATTGAAGAAAAATACATGTCCTTTTCCAGTAGATATATATGGCTTTCTGTTGGAGGAGGATGCTTGGATTCATGGATTTGGATTAGATGCACCCAATGGTCGTGGTAGAACTTCTCCTGCTTTATACTCAACAACACTTTAAATTATGACAGTTTCATTTTATATACAGAATATCGATACTACAATTTTATATAAATATATAGAGGATTATGGTGATGAGGATGATAACAATGTAATATATGTAAGTAATCAACCAACTAATCCGCACGACATATTAGTCACAATAAGCTTCTACAAATACAATGAGTTGGTAGATTTAGAGTTGCTTGAGTGGATTTAATAGGTATTTACGTATTATTATGTGTTTTACTGTAAAATATATATAAATAAACACAATAATAGTTGTCTTTCTGGTTTTTTTTTAGGACCTTAATATAAATAATAATTAAATAGTAACATTTATGATTTTAACAATTTTAACAATTTCTAGTATTTTAACTGGAACATTATTTTACTCTTACAGAAAAGAGTTAAACAAAAGTAAAGATATAGAAGCTAAATTCAAAGCTGCAATTGCCTTTGCTGATAACTCTGGTACTATTATCTTAAAACTCAGAAAAGAGAAGAAAGAGTTACAAAACTTCATCAACACCTTAAAGAATGACTTAATACTCTCTCAGGCTCGTAACAAAGTAAATACAATTACAAAAACAGCTGAGAAAGCCTTAATAGATTTAGTTGCAGTAGAGGGTATAGATAAATCTAAATCCAAAAGAGATCGTCGCAAGAAGCCATCAGTAACTAAAAAATAATTAATGAAATGCTATAAACAGTTAGTACGATCTAAGTTTCTAGCAAAAGCCTTTGAGGAGCTTGCCTGTGCGCGTAAGAAATTACAAACTATGGAGGCTCCTCTTTTTGATACAAATTTTACCTACAACAAAGCTGATAGAAAGTATATATATGATTGCTATCTGGAGGATTATATGTTAATAGAGGAGTTGGTAGAGCAATTTGAATCTGGCCAGGAGTATAAAGATGTGGTATATTATATGCAGGAGAGTTATATATTATTCATATACAGTAGATCTCGTAAATTAATCAAGGAAGCAATAAGCTATTCCTTTAATGTGCATGGAGATATTCCAATACACAAATCAAGACATATAATACACGGTAAAGCTTGGTTTACTGCCCTAGTAGATACGAGAATGCCTTTCCAGGTAAGCTCTCCTAATTAAGTTGTAATTTTGGTATATTATTACTATAGTTAAGGTATATGGAAACTAAAGCAAAAACAATTACTCGAGCACAGTGTCAAACACTGCAGTGTAAGGTTTGCGGAACCGACGTATATAATTGCAGCACATCTGCAGATGCAGTAACATGTTCAGAGTGTGTTGTAGAATTATACTGGCTTCCGGAAGATGCTCCCAAGAAAAAATCAGTAGGATATCCTAAGGGTTGGAAGTTTATGAAAGAGTTTATACACCAAAACGGTACCGTTTATTTTAGGGGTGTTGAGCAGCTTGAGTTAAAAGGAACACTAGAACCAACAACAATATCAACCAAAGAAATAACACCAAAGAAGAGTAAAAGTCAAAGAGCTGCTGAGAAGCAAGAGGTGTTGGCTAAGTTTAATAAACTCAAAAAGGAATTGGTAAAAGAGACTCGATCAACCTACAAAAAGAAAATAGAGTTAGAGTTAAAGCGTTTACAAAAATTAATATAAGTTATGAATTTCACAGCAGAACAATTACAAGAAAACTTTGATAAGCTAATTAGCTACATTACTAAGCACTTCGAGGGTGATAGAAAAGATCAACTAGAAAGGTTGTACCGCGATCATGAAGAACGACTATTGTTGATGCCAGCGAGTGGTAATATAAATTATCACAACTGCTTTCCAGGAGGTTATGTCGATCATGTTATAAGAGTAATCGATATGTCCATTGAAATAAATAACATGTGGGCATTAGCAGGAGCAAATATGAATCACACATTAGAGGAGCTAATATTCGCAGCACTTAATCATGATTTAGGTAAGATAGGTACCGAACAAGCTGAGCAGTATATTCCCAATCCATCTGATTGGCATAGAAAAAACCAAGGTAAAGTTTACACTAATAACCCAGTTAACTCATTTATGACTGTTCCAGATAGAAGTTTAAAGCTATTAACAGATAGAGGCATACGTATTTCAGAAAACGAATGGTTTGGTATTAAATTACATGATGGATTATATGAGGATGCTAATAAACCTTACTTTATTAACTACAATCCAGAAAGCGCATTGCGAACAAATCTACCATACATATTACATCAAGCAGACATGATGGCTTCGCGAGTTGAAAAGGATTTATCAGCAAATACAACAATAAGCCACCAACCAAAGACAAACATAAAGCCAAATAAAAAGACTCCTGTAATTCCTGAAAACCTTACACAACAGGAGAGGGATGACTTAATGAACTTATTTGGAAAATTATTTTAACAATGATAGTAGTATTAATAGCATCTACAATCTTAAACATATTATTAGTTTATCTAGTTTATGTAAATTGGAAGAAGGTAACAAAGATAACCAACTACTGCGAATCCTACATTCGCTTTATCTCTATATTATTTGCGCGATTCACAGAGACGCGAGATAAGATTGAAGAGGTAGATCGCTTAGGTGCATTTAAAGCAGATGATGAGGTAGGTTTTATATTTAATGACATCAACGAATCAATCCAAGATTTGTATCAATTTATTACAAAATATGTTAACACAACAGAAAATAAAGAAGACGCGAAAGCCAAAGACTAAAAGATTATATTTCGGACCTGAGGTTGACTTGGAGATAATAAAGTATAATCAAACAGAGGACTTTCATGAGAGAAGTAAGATATACCAACAAGGTATCCAAGTGGCGTTCGAAAAACTAGTCGAAAACATTATACACACCTTCAAGTTTTATTATACTGGCGATCAAACGATGCCCCAAATGCAACACGAGGTAGTTAGCTTTCTAGTAGAGAAGTTATCAAAATTCAAACCAGACAACGGGAAAGCCTTTAGTTATTTTAGTATAGTAGCTAAGAATTTTTGTATTCTTAAAAACAAAAACAACTACAAAAAATTACTAAGTCACGATCGTTTAGATGTAGGGGGTGATCTTGTGATGGGAACAACGTATGTCGAGGTTCAAGAGAGGGAATTACAGTTAAGGGGATTTGTTAACAAATACGTAGATTACTGGGATGTGAATATTGAAGAGTCCTTCAATAAGCAGAGCGATAAAGTATTAGCATATGCTATACTGCATTTATTTAAAACAAGAGATTCAATTGAGTTATTTAACAAGAAAGCCTTGTACATTTATATTAGAGAAATGTCAAATGCAAATACTCAACAAATTACAAGAATGGTAAAGTTTCTAAAGGATAAGTATAAGGTTATGCATAATGATTATTTACATTTTGGGTATATACCTAAAGATAAAGTATACTAATGTTAGTTGCAGTAGGTAAGGAGGATTTAATAATCATGCTTGAATCTCAAATTGAAAACTGGAAAGAGATAGGTGGAGGTGCTAATTATGAGGCATATGAGTTTAATATTGAAGAGGTTAATAGGCAACAACTAACTGACTTGGGGTTTTTTGAAAACCGAGATTCATGGATAGCCGGAGTTCAAATAAAGAAGCTCACAACCTATCTAAATGAGATAAAACAAAGTTCCTTCATAAGGATCTAGCATTATTTTTGTTTACTGCTATTTATATAAAAGCAAACAACATGGATAAAGATAGTCTACTGTTTGGTGATAAGACATTTTCAGATTTAATGCAAGATGTATACACAAACACAAAGAAAAAAGAAACTCAGATTAATGGGTTAATTGATCAATTGAAACCAATGATCAAGAATATGACAGATGCTTCTATTATGGTACCATTAGTAAAGGAATATTTAGAGGTATCTGTAAAAAATGATGACAATCTAGTCAAATTAACAGCAATCATACAGAGATTGTTGATAAGTACATCTAAAACCCCAACAGACGGAGAGTTTGGTTTATCAGAAGCCGAGCGTATTCAACTCATGTCTGAAGCTCAAGAATTAATAGATAAGGCTTAGTAATGGGGATGTTTGATCTATATCAAAGTCCATATGGTCAAAATACCGGACCAGCGGGAGCCCCTAGACAATCAATTGTCCCGGCACATGTTATAGATGTGTGTATGGATAAGGATTCACCAATGTATGAAACACCAGCTGATATTGGTAAGATAAGATATAGAGATGTTGGTAATCTAAGCCCATTCCGAAGTAGAATAGAGGAAGATATAACGACAGAAGCTTATCCTATGGATAGAGCTTTAGGACGATACCCATTACCAGGAGAACAGGTAATGGTATTTGAGGCTTTTGGTGATGTGAAGTTACCAAACGGATCAACACTCCAAAGGATTGCATTTTACGCATTTAACGTAAATACAAACCACACAATAACTTCAAACCAAACACCATACATAATATCTAACTCAAACCTAGTAACAAATAGGTTTATTTCAAATAGTAGTGCAAAGACGCGTTTTGAGAGAAAGCTAGCAGAACCTAAAGAGTACAGAGATGGCGGTGAGGTTAAGATTTACCCACAACTCCAACCATATGAGGGAGATTTTATTATTCAAGGTCGATTTGGAAACAGCATCCGCTTAGGTTCAACTGCACCGAAAATAGAGAAAAAAAGAAGCAAAGACCAAGAAGCGCTACCATGGAAGAGCTACGGATTACCTGGTGATCCAATTATATCGCTACGAGTAAATAGTGAGTATGTAGTAGATGCTGACGATATGTTTGTTGTAGAAGACCCTTCTAGAGATCAAGGATCAATATACCTATGTTCAACTCAAAACATTGAATTGGAGTTGCAAATTCCAAAAAGAATGAAAACCTGGGAAGAGACTTATACAGTAACAGCTGGTTCCGATCAAGCTGATGATCAGATTAAATCAACTAGTAAATTACTAGAAGATTTGTATTCAAAGGTTGTTGAAATAGATGGGGATGTTCATGAACAACTATCACCACTGGAATTAGGTGTAGTTCCAACTACAGGAGGTCCAACGACAACCCAACCTACCATAGACATTGCAAGCGCTCTTGAGGACAGTGAAAACACAGATTAAATAGAAAACAACAACTAATTACTCCATGGCATATACTACACCACCAATAATAGAAAGCGGGTTTGCAAAAAGATGTAAAGAAATCGCTGATGAATTAGATAAGAACTACGAAAAAATAGTAAAAAGCTTTGTCGAGCGTTCACTTAAAGCATCTGGTGTCGAACCGGCTATTCGAGTTAGTACACTTATGAAGCTTGCTGAAAACTTTTTAATTCCACAAGTTCACAAATCTGAAGGGGGTTGGGGAGATCATCCAAACGACTCCGGAGGTCCAACAATGCGAGGTGTAATTTCATCAACCTTTCAAACAAACTTTAACAGGTTATTTATAGAAGCACCTAAGGCGGCGGGATTAAATAGCATAGCAATAAAGGCACAAGCATTAAAAAAAGATTTCCCAAATGTAGCTAGTGGTGCAAGAGGTGGTGAACATGTTAAAGGAGCTTTATATACTTTCTGCTCAAGTCCAAAGGTCGCATCTTTGTTTATCTGGGGATTCCTTTGTTCTTCTAATGGTGGTTATCCAATAGTAGTTATGGCGACAGATCCATGGTTGGGGTATATTCAATTTGAAATGACATGGGGAGGAGGTCCGGGAGCTGTGTTTGGTAATAAGAATAAAGCGTACTACGATGGTGTAGCTAATCTTCAATTCGGAAGAGGTGGTATGGGATCGACTGGGTGGGCAAATTGGGTTGCAAAAGAGCTAGGTCCAGATAAGGCACCAGAATTCGCAGCAGCATGTTTTGCTTCGCAGGTTGATTTTTTTGATAGAATAAGCCGTCCTGGAAATAAGAATAATGTATTCCGAAAGGGTTGGTTTAATAGATTAATAAACAACTCAACATCAGCGCTAAAGATGTGTATTATTATTAATGAGGTATTTAACAAGAACAGTACTGGTATGTTTGAGTTTAATGAAATTGAAAAAGAGTTTTTAACAAAAAAAGCAAAGATTTACGAATCCTTGACAATAAACTACCCCTCCGGAGGATAAAATATGCCAAAATTAACATACGCAGAGATACTAGAAAGTGTAAAGAAGGAGGGTGGTATAGAGGCCGCAATCAGTGGAACATCAGCGTCCGGAGCGGGTTTTGGTGGTGGTACTGATGATCCTAATAGTGCTGGCTTTAATTCACAAGATTTAGTAGGAAGAAGCATTGAGATAGCATTTGAACCACTTCCCGAGATAAAATTCCCTATGGAGGATTTATCATTCGCTCAAGGTGTAAGTAAAAAGACTGGTGGAGGGCAGGAGGCTGTTAAAGCACGTCTATCTATAAAAACCGGAAAAGGTTTATTTGTAAATAACTATACAAAGAAATCCGGACAAATTGTAATAAATAGTAGTCGTGTATTGATTAATGCAAACAAAGACTACCTAATGCTTTTTGGAAAAAATGTAGCAATTGCATCACCAGG
>Ga0209702_10008730_pt1 | contig 11630 bp, 7 predicted proteins | sample FRY01_FD_187210 | JGI IMG/M metagenome (GOLD analysis project Ga0209702, IMG submission 187210) | Freshwater microbial communities from Lake Fryxell liftoff mats and glacier meltwater in Antarctica - FRY-01 (SPAdes) (version 2) | ecosystem: Environmental > Aquatic > Freshwater > Ice > Glacier... | reverse complement strand
GACTTATGGTTTAGGTGAATTTGGCTACTCAGATAACCATGATGTAGTTGAGAAACTTAAACCACTCAACCCTTATGGAGATTCTAAAAACGACTTTGATAAATGGGCTTTAGCACAAGAACGTAAGCCTTGGCTATGGGTTGGTTTAAAATTCTTTAACGTATACGGACCAAGCGAATACCATAAGAAACGCATGGCATCTGTTATCATGCATGCATACAATCAGATTGGGAAACAAGGATTCGTCAATCTATTTCGCTCCCATAAAGATGGAATTCCTGATGGTGGTCAAAAGCGCGACTTTGTTTATGTAAAAGACATTGTGAAGGTTTGTGCTTGGTTAATGCACCATCGCGACAATTCAGGATTATTAAATTTGGGAACCGGTGAAGCAAGAACTTTTTATGATCTAGCGGATTCTACATTCAATGCTCTTGGAAAAACTGCGGATATTCGATTTATTGACACACCCATCGACATTCGAGATAAGTACCAATATTTTACTGAAGCAGATATGTCAAAGCTACGTTCTTGGGGTTATTCAGAGCCTTTTTACTCGCTTGAAGATGGTGTAAACGACTATGTTCAAAACTACCTTTTGAAGCATGATGAATAAAATGATGTTGATTTTTTTAGGAATGAGTTGTATCGGAATTAAACTTCACTATATTTGCACCCCTTAAAACTAAAGATTAATCGCCATGGCGAAAAAAGGAAGTCGTGTTCAGGTAATACTAGAGTGCACAGAGCACAAAACCACTGGCGTACCAGGAACATCACGTTACATCACAACGAAGAATAAGAAAAACACTACAGAGCGTATTGAACTTAAGAAGTACAATCGCGTTCTAAAGCGTGTAACCGTTCATAAAGAAATTAAGTAATCATTCTGCATCATGGCAAAGAAAGTAGTTGCAACCCTTAAGTCGGGTTCAGGAAAAGCATTTACGAAAGTAATTAAGATGGTTAAGTCGTCCAAGTCGGGCTCTTATGCTTTCAAAGAAGAAGTGGTTCATAATGACCACGTAAAAGATTTTCTTACTTCGGCGAAATAATTTGCTGTTGTAAAGATATTGGTATAAGCTTCTTCCCAACCGGAAGGAGCTTTTTTTGCTCACAGACATTTCAGTCGTAAACCCATATAAAATGGCATTTTTCGGACTCTTTTCGCGTGAAAAAAAGGAAACTCTAGACCAAGGTTTAGCCAAGACCAAGGAAAGTTTCTTAGGAAAAATTGCTCGCGCCTTGGTTGGAAAATCTAAGGTCGACGATGAGGTTTTAGATAATCTCGAAGAAATTCTTATTGCTGCAGATGTAGGCGTGAGCACAACTCTTAGAATTGTAGAACGCATCCAAACGCGCGTTGCCAATGATAAATTCACTTCGACCAACGAACTAAATCGAATCCTCCGCGAGGAGATTGCTGCCTTATTGGAAGAAAATCACAGTAGCGACCAAAGCGAATTCAACATTCCAAGTGGTATTAAACCATACGTAATTATGGTTGTAGGCGTTAACGGTGTTGGTAAAACAACCACAATCGCCAAGCTTGCATACCAATTAAAATCAAGCGGAAAGTCGGTTGTTCTCGGAGCAGCAGATACATTTCGCGCAGCAGCAGTTGACCAAATAAAAATCTGGTCTGAGCGTGTTGGTGTTCCATTGGTAGAACATGGAATGGGAGCAGATCCAGCCGCTGTTGCTTTCGATGCAGTGCAATTTGGAAAAACTACCAATGCTGATGTGGTGATTATTGATACTGCTGGTCGTTTGCACAACAAAATCAACCTAATGAACGAGCTAAACAAGATTAAGCGCGTCATGCAGAAGGTTGTTGCAGATGCTCCACATGAAATATTATTGGTGTTGGATGCATCCACTGGTCAAAACGCTATTGAACAATGTCGCCAGTTTACTCAAGCTACTGATGTAAATGCTCTTGCGCTTACAAAGCTTGATGGTACTGCAAAAGGAGGTGTCGTAATTGGAATCTCCGATCAATTTAAAATTCCGGTGAAGTACATTGGATTAGGTGAAAAAATGACAGATCTACAATTATTCAACAAGAAGGAGTTTGTAGATTCTCTGTTTAAGGATTAAGTTCAATGAAGACTAAAACACTCAAAAAGAACAAAGTAAACGTTGTAACACTTGGTTGCTCAAAGAATCTTTATGATTCAGAAGTACTCATGGGGCAACTCAAAGCCAATAAATTCGATGTGACGCATGAATCGACCGACGACGATGCTTCTATCGTAATCATCAATACTTGCGGATTTATTGATAACGCTAAGCAAGAAAGCATTGATACCATTATTCGGTATGCTGAAGCTAAAGCAGAAGGATTGGTCCATAAGGTTTATGTAACAGGTTGCTTAAGTGAGCGTTATAAGCCCGAGCTAGAAAAGGAAATTCCAGAAGTGGATGCATGGTTCGGAACGCGAGATTTACCGAGATTGCTTAAGACGCTGAAGGCAGATTATAAGCACGAATTAGTTGGCGAGCGACTTATTACAACTCCAGCACATTACGCTTATTTTAAGATTTCTGAAGGATGCGATCGTCCTTGTTCATTCTGCGCAATTCCTTTAATGCGCGGCAAGCATGAGAGTATTCCAATGGAAACTTTGGTTACTCAAGCAAGAGCCTTAGCCAAAAATGGCACGAAGGAATTATTGCTCATTGCTCAAGATTCTACCTATTACGGTTTAGATATTTACAAAGATCGCAAGCTTGCCGATTTACTTCGTAGTCTTTCGGATGTTGAAGGAATCGATTGGTTGCGTTTGCATTACGCATTTCCAAGTGGTTTTCCGACAGATGTTTTAGACGTAATGCGCGAACGTTCAAATATTTGCAATTACATCGATATGCCACTTCAGCATATAAGCGATAGTATGCTAAAAAGTATGCGTCGTGGCACAACCAAGCAGAAGACCATCGACCTAGTGAACATGTTCCGCGATAAGGTTCCAGGAATTGCCATTAGAACAACGTTAATTACTGGTTATCCGGGCGAAACAGAGAAAGATCACCAAGAAATGCTCGAATGGGTTACTAATAGCCGTTTTGAGCGTTTGGGTGTGTTCACCTATTCTCATGAAGAAAATACGCATGCATACTCATTAAACGATGATGTTCCTGCGGATGTAAAACAAGAGCGTGCCGAAGCCGTTATGGATATTCAACAAGGCATTTCTGCGAGTTTGAATCAAGAAAAAGTAGGGCAGGAGTTCAACGTTTTATTCGATCGAAAAGAAGGCGACTATTTCATTGGAAGAACCGAGTTTGATTCGCCAGAAGTTGATAATGAGGTTCTTGTAAAAGCTGAAGATCATTATTTGAGGATTGGTGATTTTGCTCAAATTAAGATTGATAAAGCTGAAGAATTCGATCTTTACGGAACTCCAGTCAGTTAGAAGATTCAAAAATTTTGTAAATTCCGCCATGTCGCCACGATGTCTTTCAATTCCCATCACGCATAGCGGAAAAATTCAAAAGCTAGTCTCAGATTACTTAAGCGAGATTCCTGAATTACAATCGTTCTATAGTTTTTCTCCCCAGATAGAATCATTTGATACTATCATTGAGGGAAAATCGTCCTTCAGCGCTTTACATCGTGAGGTTCTGGTGAAATCGCTTCATCAGCAATACCAAGAATGTGGTATTCAACACGAACTAGTCGATCAGCAAATAGATTCACTGTCATCAACATCAACATTTACAGTTACAACGGGTCAACAAACAGGCATTTTCTTGGGACCATTGTATACCACAATGAAAATTCTGTCGACCATTTCTTTAACAAGGAAATTGTCTGAATTGCATCCACAAAATAACTTTGTTCCCGTTTTCTGGATGGCAACAGAAGATCATGATATTGAAGAGATTAACAATGTTTGGATCGAAGGCAAAAAATATGTCTGGGAAACGCAGCAAAAAGGAGCGGCAGGTCGATTGAGAACTGAAGGCTTGTCGGATTTAATATCACAGATAACCTCACAATTTGGCGAATCGCCTGATGAATTCAAGTTAGCCGAAATACTCAAGAAGGCATATAGCTTTGAGAATCTAAGTCAAGCAACGCGATACTTAGTTCATGCCTTGTTTGGCGATTTTGGCTTGGTAGTTATTGATGCCGATCGTCAGGAATTAAAGGCACTTTTTGCATCTACAATTGAGCGTGATATTCTGAATCAAACGAGCTCTTTAGAAAGCCGAAAAGCAATCGAAACACTTGAGAAAAATTACAAGGTTCAAGTAAATGGAAGAGAGATTAACTTTTTCTATTTAGTCGATTCTTATCGTGAACGAATAGTGAATATTGATGAGGGTTTTGCTACGCAGGATGGGAATTATTCGTGGACTAAAGAAGAATTAGTTGCTCGAATTCAGCAGCATCCTGAAGAATTTTCTCCGAATGTGATGATGCGTCCGGTTTATCAAGAAACGATTTTACCCAATTTAGCCTATTTCGGAGGTGGGGCAGAAGTGTCTTATTGGTTGGAATTGAAGTCAGTTTTTGAAGCACATCATGTACAATATCCGATGTTGTTATTGAGAAATTCCGGGATGGTTTTGGATGCAAAAAATCACCATCGATATAATAATTTAAGGCTTGAATTATCAGATTTGTTCTTGTCGAAACATGAACTTGAACGTAAATACGTACTTCTTCATGGTGATGACGATCTTGAATTAAAATCATCCCAAGTACAATTAAATCAGCTATTGCAAGAGATAAGACGTATTTCTTCAGGCATCGATTCAAGCATGGAGCAATCGGCTGAGGCATTGTCAGCAAGATTAAATCGGGACGTGGATCGCTTTTCAAAAAAACTCATCCGCGAAGCGAAAAGAAAAGAGCGCAACACAGAAAATCGAATAGGTCAGTTGTATGAGCAATTATATCCTACTGGAACATTGCAAGAGAGAAAGGAATCTGTTATTGGTTTCATCAAACAAAACGGATTAAATTTCCTTTCAGACGTACTAATTGAACAAAATCCAATTGGAAATAAGTTCATCGTATTGCTATACTAAGATTGCGAATTTAGTTTCAAGCATTTCTATATCTTGTAGTTCAATAAATAACAACAAGGATGAGTCCACGTATATTGATTTTGCTGCTATCAACGGTATTTATTTTCACCTTTTCTGTTAATCTTCAAGCCCAAAACGGCTGTATTGAAGTAGAAAGCATTTTAGCTGATGCTTGTGATAATAATTCTACAAGTCCCGAAGGATTAAACGAAATGTTTCGATTTAGAACGGGGAACTTTCAGCTAAATATTTCCGAGATTTCTGTTATTAATGGATGGCCATGCCAAGGTGTAAATTCATTGCCGTTTAACGGATTTGTTCAGAATGCTGCTACTGTAACTAAAACAATAGAATTAAATGCCACTATAACCTCGTGTGGTTTGTTAGTTGAGCCTACAAATGGAGATATTCCACCAAATAGTAGAGTCTTAGCTATTACTAGTTATCAAGTTTTAGCCAGCTTGAATTCGTTTGCCAATTTATCTGATACAATATTCGTTATTTACCATCAACATACAGGTGAAGGGGGAGGTCATTTTTTAAATTACACGAATTTAGCTCCTCAGGACCAAGAATTAAGACTACAAATTTCTGGAGCTAATGCCTGTTTCGAATCGGTTACATATCAGCGTGGATCTTTGGTAAATACAAGCGGAGGTAACACTGCTCAAAATGGGGCAACGGTAACTTTCTCAATTGATGGAGTTCCTTCCTACAGCAATACCGGTTGCACTGCTCCAGTTGATGTATTTTCAGCAAATTGGACTCCACCGGGACCAATCTGTAGCACCAATCCTATCATTAACTTAACTAGCTTAATTACTGGAACTCAAGGAGGAACTTGGACTGGACAAGGTGTTGTGGGAAATAATTTTAATCCTGCATTAGTATCAGGTTCAGCAGATGTTACCTACACGGTACTTCCTCCCAATAATTGTCTTACAACTACAACTCAAATGCATACTATTCAAGTGCTGCAACAAGTAGATGCTTCATTCTCAGATCCAGGACCAATTTGTGGATCAACTGGAACTTTAGACTTAAATTCTTTATTAACAGGTACTAGCGGAGGAACTTGGTCGGGTAGCGGAGTAAGTGGTTCAACACTTAATGTTTCTGGCCAAAATGGTAATATTCAAATTACTTATTCAGTTGGTTCGGGAGCTTGCAGTGATGTCGAAACTCGAACCTTTAATATCATACAACTTAGTCCTCTTCAAATAACTGGCGAAACTCTTTATTGTAATGGCGAAGAAGCTGAACCCTTAACAACAATTCCTGATAATAACGCTACCGTTTTCTGGTACAATTCAGCTTCGCTGGATACTCCTGTTGGGGAGGGAAATGATTTTGTTCCACCAGCAGGACAAACGGCATCTTATTTTGCAGTTCAAAGTATAGGTAGCTGTAATTCATTTCCGACGCAGGTAGATGTAGAGTTTTCTATTGTTGCCATGCCTCAAGGCGATACTTTACTGACATATTGTGCGGGTGATGCAATTCCTTTGGCAACCATAACCGGTGTAGGGCAATTAAGTTGGTACACAGACTCTTTTTTCACAAGCATAGTTGCCACGGGAAATTCTTATCAATCTCCGGTTGGAAACATTCTTCTTTATGTAGTATCAAATTCTGGCAATTGTTTAAGTGAAGCATTAAAAATAGTCATCACTGAGATCCCTTTGTTAACAGCACAAATTTTGATTCCCCCGAGTACATCGCTATGCTCAGGAGAACCAATTCAGCTTCAATCTTCCGAAATAACATTTAATTCTTGGAGCAATGGATCAAACGAAACTAGTATTCAAGTAACTGAAGCGGGTACGTACACATTAACCCGTGAAGGTGCTTGTAATATAGCTGAAGATGAGATAGTTATAACTGGATTGCCGGTTACTGCACTATTTGAAGCTAGCCAAGATTCAGGCTATATCACACTTCCGGTTTTTTTAGCAGATTTTAGCATTAACGCTGAATTTTGTGACTGGTATGTCAATGATTCCCTCATAGTTTTTAATGCTCCAGGAACCTTGAATTTTAGTCAACCAGGAGAATACGACCTTAAGTTAGTTTGTAAAAATAGTTCAGGCTGTGCCGATTCGATGGAAATCGTAATTAAGGTTTTGAATGACGAGCTCGAACTTATTGTGCCTAATGTTTTTACTCCAAATGGTGACGGATTTAACGAGTTTTTTCAAGTTAAACACAATGCTGTAAAAACTTTTCAGGCAAGAGTATTTAATCGATGGGGTAAACTGATGTATGCCTGGGAAGATGTAACTTCAGGGTGGAATGGCAAGAACAATGACGACAAAATGCCTGACGGAACTTATTTTTACATTATCAACGGAACAGATATAAAAGATAATGCATTTGAAAAGCGCGGAACCTTGATGCTATTGGGTCAATAATATGCTTTATTATATAAATGATTGCTGCAATTGTCTATTTTTTATCAAGGGTTCTTTATATACAAACATCGCTAAATCAACTACATAATTTTAGATATTTAATGTGATTTAAGAAATGATTATTTTATTTTCGTTGCTCACAATCCCAAGTGCCAAAATTTATTTAATAACCAATTGAATTCATGAGATATACATTCAAACTCATTCTGTCACTCATATTAATTTCCTCAGTCAATACTGGTGCTTTTGCCCAAGGCGGATGTATAGAAATTGAAAGTATCTTAGTTAATTCATGTGCTCCAGGCAATGGAGCTCAAGAAGGCCTTAATGAGATGCTGAGGTTTAGAACAGGTTCAACACCACTTAGCACGGGTACTATGATTGTTCAATGGGCAAATACAAATTTACCATTTATTGGTTTAAGGCAATCTACGGGTACAGCTGCTACAACAGCTGCCTTTAATGCTACAATTGAATCTTGTGGCCTTTTATTGGAACCACCTCTTGGAGGGATTTTACCTCCTAATTCCAAAGTTTTACTTATCACAAGTTATCAAGTTAATGTAGCAACTAGCTTCTTCGAAACCTTAAATGATACAATGTATGTGCTTTATGCAGATGAAACTACGAACGCTGGACATTTTCTAAACTATGTGCCAAACGCTAGTCCTAATGAGCAAACTACGGTAATCTTTTTTGGAAGTCCCGGGGTATGTCAAGACCAAGTAACCTACTTTAGAACTCAATTGCTCACTACAGCAGGAGTAATTGGCGATCAGGATGGAGCAGTAGTGAATTTTTCTGATGATGGAACTCCTACCTATCTCAATAATGGATGTATTGCGCCTGTTAATACATTATCGGCCGCTTTCAATTTGCCAGCAATATGTAATTTAACACAAACAATTAACCTGAATTCATTTTTAACAGGTTCGCCAGGAGGAGTTTGGTCTGGACAAAATGTTACGAATGGAATTTTAGACCCTGTTGGACTTACTGGCTCTGTTGATGTTACCTACACTGTCGGAGTAGGTGTTTGCCAAGCAACTCAAACGCAAACAATCTTAGTAATTGGAAATATTAGTGCAGCATGGACAGCACCTGCAGAGTTTTGTTTTTATGGTGGACCAGTCGATTTAAATCAATACATCACAGGATCACCCGGAGGTTCATGGTCAGGTACAGGAGTTTTCGGAGTAAGTATGCTCAATCCAAGCGGAATTTTTGGAAATGCAACTATAACATATAACGTTAGCCAAAACGGGTGTAATGTGCAGACAACCCAAGAAGTGCCAGTTATATTCGTAAATGGTTTTTATTCAGCGCCTGCAACAGTATGTGGAACTTCAAATCCAATTGATCTCTCAGAATGGTCTGTAGATCTTACTCCAGGAGTATTCTCTGGTTTGGGAGTTAGTGATAATTTTTTCAACCCTGCTGGACTATCTGGACAAATTGAAATTACTTACACTGCAACTATTCAATCATGTACAACTTCTTCAACAAATACAATCACTATCACTGATGGTCCAGATGTTTCATGGAACGTGCCTGAATTTATTTGTGCTGCCGATGGAGCCGTAAATCTGAATACATACCTTACAGGTTTATCTGGTGGACAATGGTCAGGTCCTGGTGTTACGGGTAGCAATTTTGATCCTACTGGAATTGTTGGAAACGTAGATGTAACATATTCAATTGATCAATCTGGTTGCGAAGCTAGCTTAACTCAAACTATCCCAACTGGTGATCTACCTGCATTAACAATTACGGGCTCTGGAGTTTATTGTGAAGGACAAATTCCTGCCGCTTTGGTTACCACTGCTGTCACAAATGCTATTGTTACTTGGTATGATGATGCTGCTCAAACAACTTTACTTTTCACGGGGCCATCTTATACACCTCCTGCCAATGTAGATGCCACATACTATGCTTTCCAATCATTCGGACAGTGTGCGTCTGAGCTTAGTTCAGTTGATGTAGTTTACAATCAAAACCCGATTGCACCGACATCTGCAACTGAGATTGACTACTGTGCCAACGCAAGCATCCCGCAATTAACCGCTACTTCTGCCAATACTGTGCAATGGTATTCAGATGCCAACCTAACTAACTTATTAGCAACAGGAAATTCATATCAGCCAGCGGCTGGCACCACGCAGATTTTTGTTGCTGCTTCAAATCAAGGATGTGTTGGCAATGCCACGGCTATTTCAATTTCTACAATTGCATTGGAAACAGCTGACATTTCACCAAGCGCGAATGCTTTATGCAATGGAAATACATTAACATTAGAAGCCGCAACTTCAATACCTGGACTTTGGTCTACAGGGGCTTCTTCTGACCAAACAATTACAATTTCGCAACCCGGAACTTATTCAGTTTCAGTTACAGGTGAGTGCAACATAGCAACAGATGAAATAGTCATCGACGATAACACATCGAATTCGTCATTTACCGTTTCTACAGACCAAGGCGAAGCTCCATTATTAGTAACATTGGAAACTTCTTCATCTTCAATTTTATGCGATTTCACTATAAATCAAGTAAACGTAAACCCCAACAACTCCAATCAAATTACATTCACTCAGCCCGGTACCTTTGAGCTTACTCAAACATGCGACAATCAAGGTTGTATTAGTGAAACGATCAGATTGATTACTGTATTAGAGGGTGTTTTTACGCTTGAAATTCCAAATAGCTTCACGCCAAATGGAGATGGTTTTAACGACTTTTTCAAACCTAAACAAGCCTCCGGAATCCTTGAATACCGTGCAGTTATGTTTGATCGCTGGGGTCGGGAAGTTGTTCAGTGGCAAGGAAGCGCCAATGCGTGGGACGGAACCTTCAAAGGAAATCCTTCTCCTGATGGAGTTTACTTTTATGTTATCACAGGAAAAGATATTCAAAACAATGAATTCGAGCGTCATGGCTCAGTAACATTGATAAGAAATTAAGAATTAGTCAACCGCTTCCAGGTTTTCTAAACTAGCCAGGGTCTTCAGATTACCGAAGGTCACCCTGGCTTTGTTATTTTGGATCTCTTCTACAATACCTGTTTGATTGCCACTGAGCAGCTTCACTTTAGAGCCGACTTTTATTTGAAGGATTTTCTTTTCTAGCACTTTTGCCTTCAGTTTGGCTTGCTTAGCTTGAACCTTTTTATCTAGTTTCTTCTTCTTCTCGGCATTCAACATCCTGTTCAACTTAGCCATAATCAGCTTCTTGTCAGAAACTGTTTCCCATTCTTTCTGCAAATCAAGGAACTTCTTACCAATCTCTATGAACTTGATGTTCTCATCAGCGTGTAGTTTTTTCGACTCAACCTTTTTCTGAAATCGCTCAAAAAGCTCATCATATTTAACTTTGGCTTGATCAGCTTTCAACTGTTTCTCATCTAAAGCTTTCAAAATTTTTGTCAACTCTTGCTGCTCCTTTTGCAGTTGCATTAACATGCGATCTAAGGTAATTTTATCCTTTGATGTCATGTTCCGTGCACGGTTTATCAATGCTGCTGGTAGCCCAGTCTTTTCTGCTATTACGTATGTATAGGAGCTGCCTGGTTGACCCGTAACCAATTGATACATTGGTTGCAGAGTAACATCGTCAAATAGCATACAAGCATTCTTAACTCCTTCAAGTCTATCTGCCGCAATTTTAATATTCATGTAGTGAGTTGTAATCACGCCCAAAACTCTCCTTCGAGATAATTCTTCCAACATAGCTTCAGCAACAGCTCCTCCAAGTTCAGGATCAGTACCTGTTCCAAACTCATCAATTAAGATAAGTGTTCGTTTATCTGCAAATTCAATAAAGTACTTCATCTTCGTAAGGCGAGAACTGTAGGTACTCAATTCCATTTCAATAGATTGGCTATCGCCGATATCGGCAAAAAAGCGATGGAAGATGCCCATTTCACTTCGCTCATTCACAGGAACCATCATTCCACTTTGAAGCATCATCTGAAGGATACCGACAGTCTTGAGCGTGATTGATTTACCTCCGGCATTTGGACCACTAATAACCAATAAACGTTGCTCCGGATGAAGCTCGCAGCTCATTGGAATTACGGGTTTTCCATTTGACTTATTTTGAAGATACAAGATTGGATGTCTCGCATCAACAAGGTGCAATTGAGAAGTTTTTAGCACATGTGGCATACTCGCGTTGAGGTCA
>Ga0209702_10008728_pt1 | contig 11630 bp, 13 predicted proteins | sample FRY01_FD_187210 | JGI IMG/M metagenome (GOLD analysis project Ga0209702, IMG submission 187210) | Freshwater microbial communities from Lake Fryxell liftoff mats and glacier meltwater in Antarctica - FRY-01 (SPAdes) (version 2) | ecosystem: Environmental > Aquatic > Freshwater > Ice > Glacier... | reverse complement strand
AATAGAGGCAGTATATCAACAAATCTATTATTACAACAACAACAGAATACATACAGCATTAAAAATGAAACCTGCGGAGTTTAAGAAAGCGTATTTAAGTAATAATTTAATGAGACAAGTTGTTTAGTAAAAGGGGTACTTGACAAGGGACCATGGATCGAAACGCAGATATTTCTTCAAATAAAACAACATCCGCCCCTAACATCATAGGGGATGATGATGTCAAAGCGTCCCCGTAAATTTTTCTGAGACTCTTTTTCTCATCATCTGATAAAGTTTTCATTTCTTCCTCCTTTTGAATTACCCCAAATTTGGGGGCAAACTTCGATTGGTAAATCTTAAAATACTTACACATTTTCTGTGTGACTTACATTGCCAAAAGTACCCTATAGTGGTATAATTGGGTATGAATAAAATTAGTGTTAACTACTCTAAAACGACTGAGGCTAAGCGAATAGCCCATACATTATATGGTGTTTTAACAGGTTTTTACATTACCAATAAGTGGTATGTTTTTTCTTCTAAAATTGCTAAATCTAAGATGCAATCTGTTGTACTATTGCCAAGGCTTAATTACTCTAAAATTCAAAACACTATAAATGCTAAAAAATTAAAAGAAAAAAGAGGGGTAAAAGCTGATGACTCTGGTGTTTTTGTAAAAGATAAAAAGATAATTAGCTTTATTGAAAAAGAGTTGGAAAAGAGTGGACAGTTTTCTGCAATGTCAGACAAACAGCTAAACGAGTTTGAAACAAAATGTAGACAGATATTGGTTCCTGCAATTAAAAAGACAAAATTATTAATCCCATTACTTGCAAATTCTAACTTTAATATTACGGTTAAGCCAAGTAATTTTGGAGTATATTTATCTTTTGATAAAATTGAATACGATAAAGATATTAATAATATAGATATCTCAATTACATTAAGAAACGACCAAGACCCACAATATATTTTAGAAGGTTTAGCATCAAGCATTAGTAGACAGTTAGTTGAATTATACTCAAATTGGCGTGAAACCGAGGCAGTTAGCGACTTTTTTACTAAATATGTGTTTGGTTTTTCAGAGTTTAAAGGCACATTAGAAGCTGTAAACAAGATAGATTATAAGTTGTTAAATAAGTCAGTTGATTATTTATTAAGCATAAACGCTCCAACGGGGCTACCTTTAGAATATAATTTAGCTAGAAATTTAATAACATTTTATGGAAAAGATATTACTCCAATTTTAAGCCCATACGAGTTTAGGGTTTTAAAGGTACTAATAATAAACAGAAATAAAACTGTAACATTTGACCAAATATCAGATTATATTTACAAAGAGAATGTAGATTTAAAGTTTACGCTTTGGGGGATTACAAAAACAATACAAAGAGTACGAGATAAATTAGAAGAGTTAGGTGTGCCAAGAAGTGTTATTCAAAATGTAAAAGGTGAGGGGTTTAAGCTGTTGGGGTAGCCGTCCCAGTGTCGAAGTTGAAAAACCGATTTTTTAAACGTCCCAAAAAATGACAAAAGTGTTGGCACGCTTTGGGACAGGGTTCCGCGTTCAAAAGAACTGGCAATTTCGGGAGCGGGGCGACCAATTGACAAAAGTTAATGCGTTATGATAAAGTTAATGCATGATAGAAAGTGCATTAATTTCTGTAACAAGTCAAGGGCAAATTACAATTCCGGCATCCATTCGTAGATTACTTGGTATATCTACAGGTTCTAGTATTGCTATTGATGTAAAAGGTGACAATATAATTCTTAAAAAACCTAACGATGTTTTTTCTCGATTAGGTGTTCATAAAGATAAATCTTTGAAAGGGAAGTCTTTTGAAGAGGTTTTACAAATTGAAGAAAATGCTTTTGAATATGGGGTAAGCAAAAAGTTTGTAAAAAATAATGAAACATAAAATCCTTGATACAAATGTACTAGTTAGGCTTTTCATGCAAGACCATAAAGAGCAATATAATAAGGCAGTTAAATTTTTTGAAGATGCTACAAACAAAGAGTATAAGCTTTTTATCTCTATTGAGGTGTTATTAGAGTTTGAATATGTACTGCGAAGTGTATATAAGATTAGTAGAGAAGAAATTGCTAAAGATTTAAATTCATTGGATCAAACTAAATGTGTTTCATTTATTGACGAAAAATTAGTTCTAAAGGCAATTTTAATTTATTCCGTAGTTAATGTTGATTTAGTAGATATTACTGTATTTTTACGTTCAGAGATGTTGGGCTTAGATTTAGAGTTTTTCGATAAAGATTTTAAAAAAATTAAAAGGGTATATAAGCAGCTATCTTAAGGGGCGGTTCTGTTCTAGATAATTTTGTTTGAGACGGGACGTACTCAACGTCGGGCAATATCGGCACTGGGACGAACAGGGGCGACTAATTGACATAATCTAAATTCCAATATAACGTTTGTAAAGTATGAAACTAGTAATTGTAGAATCTCCGACAAAAATAAAAAAAATTGGTGACTTTTTAGGTAAGGGCTATAAGGTAATAAGCTCAGTTGGTCATATTCGTGATCTTCCTAAATCAAGCCTTGGAGTAAATGTTGAGAAAAAATTTCAACCAGAATACGAGTTAGTAGAAAAAAAGGCAGACGTAATAAAGATTCTAAAAACTGAAGGAAAAAAAGCAACAGAGATTTATTTAGCAACTGACCCAGACCGCGAGGGCGAGGCAATAGCCTTTCATATAGCCTATGTTTTAGGATTTAAGAATAAAACAAAAAAATCAGATAATTTACATAGGGTAACATTTAACGAAATAACTAAAGAAGCAGTATTAGAGGCATTTAAAACTCCTAGAGAGATAGATTTTAACCTTGTCGATTCTCAACAAGCCAGGAGGGTGTTAGATAGACTGGTAGGGTACAAGCTTTCACCATTAATTTGGAAAAAAATTAGGTACGGCTTATCGGCAGGAAGAGTTCAGTCGGTTGCAGTAAGGCTAGTTACAGAGCGCGAATCCGAGATAGAAAAATTTGATAAGAAAAAGTTTTATACTATAACAGCAAATTTAAAAGCAAAAAAAGATGAATTAAAAGCAACTCTGTTTCAGGTAGATGACAAAAAAGTAGAGCAGAAAGAAAAGTTTACGCTATTTGCAGGTGAATTTAGCTCTACAAAAACAATAATCAACGATAAAAAACATTTAGATCAAATATTAGATGATATAAAGGGAAAGGATTTTGTAATTACCGATGTTGATAAATCTCAGAGTCAAAAATCCCCATCGGCGCCTTTTACAACAAGCACGTTACAACAAGAGGCAAGCTGGAAATTAGGTTTTAGCCCGAAAAGAACAATGCAAATTGCACAAAAGCTATATGAAAATGGGCATATTACATATATGAGAACAGACAGCACAAACCTTTCAGCAACAGCAATTTCTGAAATTAGAGCGTATTTAAAAAAGAATTTTGAGCCAAAATACTTATCAAGTACCGAAAAAACCTTTGCAACTAAATCAAAAGTAGCGCAAGAAGCACACGAAGCAATAAGGCCAACTCATTTTAGTACAGAATTTGCAAAGTTAAAATTAACTCCTGAACAACACAAACTATACGAATTAATTTGGCAAAAAACAGTAGCAACCCAGATGGCAAATGCGATTTATGATAAAACCAGAATAGATATTTTGGTAAAGGGTAAAAGTGAGTACATATTTAGAACAAACGGCTCGATAATTACCTTTGACGGGTTTTTGAGGGTGTATCCCAATAGTGGAAAAGATGAAATATTACCGCAGGTAGAGGTTGGAGATACACTAAATTTACAAAGTTTAAATAACGAAGAAAAATTTATGTCACCACCTGCAAGGTACAATCAAGCAAGTTTAATTAAAGAGCTAGAAAAATTTGAGATAGGAAGACCAAGTACTTATGCAAGTATTATCGATACAATAGAAAATAGAGGGTATGTTGAGGTTGAAAATAAAGTGTTAAAACCAACTGATACAGGGGTTGTTGTTGTAAATTTATTAAAAGATCACTTTAACAAAATAGTAGATTTAGATTTTACTGCAAAAATGGAAAACGACCTAGACGAGGTTGCAAATGGTACAGTTGACTGGGAAAAAATGATGAAGGATTTTTACGTTCCGTTTGAAAAAGAGATAAAGCAGGCAGATAAAAAGATAAAAAAAGATGATTATACAAACTTAGGCAAAGCTCCAACAGATATGAAATGTCCGGTTTGTAAAAAAGCGATGATAGTAAAGCTTAGTCGAAACGGTAAGTTTTACAGCTGTTCTGACTTTCCAGATTGTACAGGATTAAGAGGAATGGATGGAAAAACAGAAGAAGATTATGCTAAAAAGGCTGAGACAAAAGAGTTTAAAGAAACATATAAACCAGCTCCAGTTACTACAGATGGAAAAAGTTTTATACTTAAAAATGGAAGATACGGCGAATTTTGGGCACATCCAGATTACCCAGAGGTAAAAGAGGCAAAAGAGGTAGAGTTAACAGATAAAAAGAAAGAAGAGTTATACGGAAAAGCCCCAAAGGCAAAAGATGGAACAACAATGATATTTAAAAAAGGCAGATTTGGCCCTTACTGGGCGCATATAAACTACCCAGAGGTAAAAGAAACGGTGAGGATCAAGCCGCCTCGCTCCCGAGATTGACTGTGCTTATGCATGCAGAACCCTGTCGCTAAAACCTTACCCCATTTTCCAAGCAATTTAATTACTGTTCGAACGTAGTTGAGAACTAATAATAAATCTAACCTTCTCAATGCGCTAGGTAAAGCTTATTCGAAGGATAATTTATTGTTTTCTAGTCATGTTGAATTTATTTCAGCATCTAATTATTGGTCAAACGGTAATCAATCCTTTATTATGTTCACAAAACCTTTTAAAACTGTTAAATTAGTAATATGAAAAATGTAACAGCTGTCGTTTTATGCGCAGGAAAAGGAACAAGAATAGAGCTAGGCGATAACTCTCCAAAATGCATTCGCCCAATTGGGGGTAAACCAATGATTCTATACTCAATCGAAACTTTAAAAAAGCTTGGAGTTGTTGAGATTATAGTTGTTGTTAACCCCGAAGATACATATACAAAATCAATATTAAAAGATTCAGTTAAATATACTTTCCAACCTGAGCCAAAAGGAAATGCTCACGCAGTTTTGCAAGCTGAAAAATCTGTAAAAACGTCATATACACTTGTAGTACAAGGTGATGATAGCGCGTTCTACTCTGTAGAAACTATCTCTGATTTTATTAATTCTTCAATAAAAGCTAAGGTAACTATGGGTTTTGTAACTGCCAAAAAGCCAGCACAAAAAGATTGGGGCAGAATAATTAGAAACGAAAAGGGAGAGTTTGAAAAAATAGTTGAGAAAGAGGATTTAAGCTTAAAACAGGCAAAAATTACCGAGGTTAATTGTGGCATGTACTTTGCAAAAACTGATTGGTTGTTTGAATCTATTAAAAACTTAAAACCAAGCAATGTTGGGAGTGGCGAAATTGTAATGCCAGACTTATTAAAAATGGTAGTAGATCAAGGCAAAAAGGTTAATGCATACAAGTTAGAAAATCCTGAAGAATCAACTGGAATAAACGATATAAAGCAGTGGGAGATTGCAGATAATAAGATGTGGATGAAACTTGAACAAATTCCAATAGTTAAAGAAAGTTTAAAAAGTTTAAATAGTAAAAAACCTGTAGTGCTATGGGATTTAGATGCAACACTTATTGATTCTTACAGATTAAAAAAAGATTTACTAGAAAAGGTAAAAGAGATTAGTGGTGGTGCACTTGGTAAAAACAGCAGTGTATATAATAGATTTAATAAAAAATATTTCAATTACAGAGAATTTATATCTTATATTTCTGATAAAACAGGTTTAAAAACGCCATTTGTAGCAAGAGAGCTTAACAATGTAATAAGAAATGTTGATGATTACCTTATTGAAAATACCGTAAAAGTTTTAGAAGATGATTCGTTTAACCATATACTAATAACCTATGGGCAGATGTATTTTCAGATGTTAAAGATAGAAAATAGCAGAATAAAAAAATATTTTAGAAGAATTTATTATACGCAGGTAAGTAAAGATTTTTTGTTTTACACTGATATGATTGAAACAGAGATTTTAGAAGCAACAAACTTAATTTCTGTAAATGATAAAAAACGAGAAAACATAGCATTTGCAAGTATACTACCAAACGTAACTATTTATGAAACAGTAGATATTGTAGATGGGGTGCTTAGTATTTAGAAAAAAGGAAATATAGACCTTTTAAGAATTTGTCATTCTAAATTTAGTTCAGAATCTTATTTATATACTTCTCAATTTCACTTGAAGAGTATATTCAAATATTAATGTTCGAGTTTATGGAGAACTTTTTTATCTACTGTTAAACTTACAAAATGATCACCGTTTTTACAAAAGGAACATTCGACCTAATCCATGCAGGGCATATGCGTTACTTAACCAAGGCAAAAAGTTTAGGTGAAAAACTAGTAGTTGGAGTTGTGAGTGATGCAAGTCGAGAAAGAATTAAAGGAAAAAAGCCAATACTAAATCAAGATTTACGACGTGAGGTAGTAGAAGGATTTAAACAGGTAGATGAGGCAATAATTGTAGAAGAAGATAATCTTTTAAAAACTCTTAAAAAGTTAAAACCAAACATATTTTTCACAATCGAAACAAATATTGAAAGTGGAGTAGTAAATAACGAAATTAAAGAATTTGTTAAAAGTTATGGTGGAAAGGTAGTTGTAGAGCCACCAGCAAAACCATATTTTACGGTTAAGCACATGGTAGACCGCATGGCAAAGCTAAAGATAAAGCAGTATATTGAAAGGTCGCTTGGAGCATTAATATTAAGAGTAAAAGAACAAGAGAAAGACTCTGTGTGTAATAAACCGGGGTTTGAAAATTTAATCTCGTTTCCACAAATTGATACATTAGAAGGAAATAAACACCTAGGAGTAGGCAAAACAATTTTACTTAAGCAGGTACAAGATATAAAACAAAAATCCACAAAGAAAAAAATAGTTTTTACTGCCGGATCATTTGATATATTACACATTGGACATATTAGGTATTTAAGGCAAGCTAGTAAAAATGGAGATATATTAGTAGTAGGTGTTGCAAGTAATACAAATATTAGGTCAAACAAAGGCGATGGACGGCCAGTAACAGACGAAGACAGCAGAGCCATGTTACTTAATTTTATAAAAGGTGTAGATTACACCATAATATATAACGACGTAATGCCAATTTTGCAATTATTAAAACCAGATATTTTATGGACTCCAGAAGAAGAATGGAACAGCCCTGAAACAAGCGAAGAGGGAAAATTTGTAAAAAGCTATGGAGGAAAGGTGGTAAAGGCAAAAAAAGGTAGCGACGAGGTAAGTGCAAGTAAGATAATATACGATTTGGCAGGTAAAAAAGTTCGACAGATATTTAAAAAATTGTTGGGGTAAAAATATGAAAGATTACACAAACTACGATGATGACTTAATGATGAGGGCAAGAACAAGTGGTGAATACGACAAAATAATGCAGGCACTAAGCAAAAAATGGGGAGATGGGTGTCCTTACTGCAAACTTTCTGAAAAATATATAGTAAAAGAGGTAGATGGTTGGGTGTTAACTTCAAATCTTTTTCCATATACCAATGGTCAGCTGGTAATAATACCAAGAAGACACTTAAAAAGTTTTGGTGATATAACAGGCAGTGATTGGGAATCAGTTCGAAAACTAATATACATAGGGATTAAATCGCTACAAAGAGTTTATGGTCAAAAAGACTTTAATGTTTTATATAGGCAGGGTAAAAATGCACAAGCTAGCTTAAAACATTTACATATTAATATACTTCCAATGGACGAAGACTTAATAGAATGGAACTATAAAGAGGTAACAATTAGCCCGCGAGAAAATTCAGAAAAATTAAGACAAGAGGTGGAGAGTAAAAAGTTTAAAGAGAGAGTTAAAGAAAGAATATAATTACAGGACGTACCTGTAATTATACAGGTACGTCCTGTTAAGGTAAAATAAAATTATGCCATCAAAAAATGCTATAAAGAATTATTTTGAAGGAGCAAATTACCATATATTTAATCGAGGTGTTGCTAAACAAGATATTTTTTTAGATAAACAAGATTTTCAATATTTTTTATTAGAAATCAAAAAGTTATTAAAACCTGAATTAATAGGGGACGATTTTGTAAATCGTTCGGAAGATATCTCTGCTGAACTTGAAATTCTAGCATTTTGCTTAATGTCTAATCACTTTCATTTTATAATTCACCAATTTAGTATCGATGGCTTGACTAAACTTATGAGAAGATTAGCTACGTCTTATTCGATGTATTTTAATCAGAAATATGAACGAGTTGGACCTTTGTTTCAAGGGCGGTTTAAGGCGGTCTTAATTGAATCAAATGAACAATTACTTCAGGAAAGTCGTTATATACATGCGAATGTTTTAGATTTACCTATGTATAATTTGGAGAATTTCAGTAGCTATATTTATTCATCGTATTTTGATTACGTTGAGAAGGAAAGATATCTTTGGTTAAATTGTGAGCCAATTTTAGGACAATTTGGTAGAGATTTAGAATCTCAGAAAGAGTCATATAAAAATTTTGTTTTAAGTTATAAAGATGAAAACAGGACGTACCTGTAATTTTACAGGTACGTCCTGTAGTAGACTATGGGGCTTAACGAATTAAAAAAGATTTATCCAAAGTTAAAAACCCACCCGCATTATTTTATGCGTTATACCTGTTTGCTTTGTGATAATAGCAAGTGCGGGTACAAGGTGGGGTGTAGCTTGGTTAAAGATAATGAAATTATTGCAGAAAATTGGAACGAGGTTTTAAAAGGACTTGATAAAAACGCTTTTGAAACAGAGTCATTATGGGAGTCAGAAAGTGCCTTGCATGCCGAGGCAAAACTTGTTGGGCGATTTGCCAAACAAAAGAAAGGTTTAAAAGGATTAGACTTATACGTTTCAACCTTTCCTTGCATAAATTGCGCAAAACTATTAACTCAGACTGGATTAAAAAAAATATATTATATGACAGATTTTAAGGGGAATTTGGGGTTAGGGGTTTTAAAAAAAGCAGGAATTAAAGTTATTAAATTAAAGCAAGTTGATGTTTGGGTGAAATAAACGTGAACATACTTTACAACCGCGCTCAAAAATTCAAAAATAATTAGCATGTCTGAAAAAATTACCTGGCCAATTTATTTTAAAGATTCGTTAATTGTTGGAAATATTAATTCTAATGTAGCAGTTGCTACCCTCTGGACTCCTAAAAAACTGTTCTCAGACAGGTTAGACAAATCAAAGTATTGTATTATAGGTCAGCTATATACAAAGCGTGGAGTAAATTTTTTACTCAGAAACATACTGGCAAATCCAAAAATCGATACCATAATAATTTGTGGTCAAGATTTAATGGAATCGGCAGTTGCAATTAAAGGGCTGGTTGCAAACGGAGTAGAGCAGCTTGATGACGGAAAGCTAAAGATAATAGATGTGGAATCGGGATATATTGATGATCAAATCTCTTTAGAGGCAATTGAACTATTCAGACAAAACGTAAAAATCGTTGATTTAACTGGAGTTGTTAAGTTTGAAGAGGTAGAGAAACAGGTGTTGAACAACTACACCTCGGGGGTGTTACTGTGGACTAAGCCTCAAATTTTTCCTGATCCTGACCCAACTTCTGCAGATTCATTTCCATCAGAGTTAAATTTGATGAAAATTGAGCGAAACACAGTGGGTACGGCATGGGTACAGGTATTAAAGCACATGTTAATGTTTGGGCGTGAGTCAGAGCCAGTGTTATTTAGACGAAACGATGGATCAATAGTTAAAGAGTTAAATAATTTATGTGTAGTAATTGATGATGAAAACCCCGATGATCCAAAAATCTATGATTATTTTAACTTTACAAAAACAGATTTAGAAAATTATTACAAAGGGTTTTTTAACCCGAAAAGACAAAGCGAAAGCTATACTTACGGCGAGCGAATATTTAACTATTTTGACGATTTAGTACCTCAAATATACGAGAAAAAGCTGTTTAACTGGTTTGGCGAAAGAACAAAAGAGTACCTAGGATTTGGAGGATATAACCAGCTAGAACATGCAGTTATTAGAAAATTAAAGCGATTTAAGTTTGATAAAGGGGCGCTAATTAGCCTTTGGAACCCATTAATCGATAACTTTACTATAAAAGACAGGCGTGAAGTGCCATGTTTGGTGCAATTACAATTTGCAGTGTTTAGATCAGGAGAAAAATATAAGCTACATTTAACTGCATACTTTAGAAATAACGACATGTACGGAGCGTGGCCACTTAACGCATTTGCCCTGCGAAAACTTCAAAAGCAGGTGGTTGATGCATTGCCCGAGGTTGATAGTATGGGGCCATTAATAACGATTTCAAGCATTGCACAGTTATACGAAGATACATTTGCAGAGGCAAGTAAAATAGTAGAAAAAAACGATAAATATTTTTGTAAGTTTGATGAACGAGGAAACTATACGATTGAAGTAGTAAAAGACGAGATAAGGGTTACACACTTAAGCCCTAGCGGGTTGGTTCTAAGAGAATATTTAAAAGATGGAAAAGATAATAAAGTAGCAATGAAGCTTTGCAACGAGATAATAAAAAACGAAGGAATAAGTGATTTAGGTGCAGCAGCAGATTTAGGAAGGCAACTAGCAAAGGCAGAAACCGCTGTAAAACTAGGATTAGTGTTTGAGCAAGACCAGCCGTTAAAGCAGGAATAAATTGTTATTTGATCTTGTTCAGAACTACCTATTGAAATTTACTTGTAGATTTGATATAATTACTATAGGTCAATCAAGAGCCCAAAACCTAGGCTCACCTCAAAATTGCAGTTCATTCACAAGGAGAAGACAGATGAATAAGGAACAAGAAGCAACAATCAATAGTGGAATCACTGGTATAGCAGTTTTTTGTGTAGTTTATGCTATTGGGTCAGTTATTTTTAATGATCCTATTTATGCTTTTATTACACTTTTTGCTGCGTTGTTTGGTTATACACTACATAAACAAACAAATCGGTATTCAGTGCGAAAAAATTTACACATTATCCAACCTCGTTTAGGTGTATGGATGGATTTTGTTTTCCTGCCCCTAGTAAATAGGTTGGCTACATTGTGTTTGCAAGTAATCAAAGGGCTGATATTTGTTATGCTGATTTTGATTACGTACTTTGTACTTCCCGTTGGTGGAAATATCATCGCCAATGTTTATTCTTCTAAAGAACTGTACCCCTTACTGAGTGCCATTAGTACAGGTGCTGGGTTAGGAGTGTTGTTTTTAGCAGGAAGAATGATTGGAATGTTCAAAAGATGGGGATGGAATAAGCTTTCATTGCTTGAAGGGCTAATTATAGTCTTTACCTTGATTGTATATTACCTGGCATTTTTGGAGTTTAATAGCTTCTAAAAAAATGTCTTTATTCCCCTAAAAGAGCGACTGTTTGGTTATTTGCTTACACTTTTCGGCTTAATGGAAAAAAAGTGTTGGTAAAAAACTATTTTTTAGACTTAAAAACCCAGTACCAATCGACAAAATTAATAAGCCGTTTTCTTGATAAACCTCTATGTGCATTTA
>Ga0209702_10008727_pt1 | contig 11631 bp, 11 predicted proteins | sample FRY01_FD_187210 | JGI IMG/M metagenome (GOLD analysis project Ga0209702, IMG submission 187210) | Freshwater microbial communities from Lake Fryxell liftoff mats and glacier meltwater in Antarctica - FRY-01 (SPAdes) (version 2) | ecosystem: Environmental > Aquatic > Freshwater > Ice > Glacier... | reverse complement strand
TCTTCTCATTCATTCCTCTTCTCATCCCTTCCTCTTGCCATTCCTTTCTTCCTTTCTTCCCTTCTCCCCATTCCCCGCTGTATGGCTCTTCCCGTTACATCTGGTATAATAGCCAAAGTGCTTCAAAACTGCGATGGACGGAGAATGTACGCCTTATGGATCAAGTCAAAACCATCCAGAGTTATCCACTTTTGCTGGAAAACTTCGGTCTTGCCGCAATGAGTGAACTGTTCGACGATTGGGTTGTCTACCGGAATTTGGAGCCGGTGGATCGACGGCTGAAGGGGCTGAAATCGGCCCGGGTGCAATTGGAACTGAATATCGATGGCATACCCCGCAAGTTGGACGATGCTTACGCTCAGGTGGCTCTATGGATGTTTGAAAGAGCGCAAAGCTTGCGCAGGGCTGATGTCTCCGAACTTCTATTTATTGGCGATACCCTCTCTGGTGATGGCAAAGCGTATCAAAATATGGCTGCGTTGAGCGGCCTGCCGGGAAGTTGTTTTATCGGTGGTGAAAAAGCCGATCAGGAAGCGTGGCATTCAAAAGACGAAAAAACTGGCATCTTTTCTGCCAACCGCTGGTCGAGCCTGGCCGATTGGCTGGCGCTGGAAAAGAGCCGCGGTCTGAAAATGGACAAAAATACCGTCGTTGTGGTGGATATGGACAAGACTGCCATCGGCGCACGCGGGCGCAACGATCGGGCCATTGACAGCGCCCGGCTCAAGGGTCTCTATCGCACAGTTGGCAGCGTGTTGGGCGACAGTTTCAACGCCAAGCTCTTCGAGACCCACTACGACCGTCTCAATCGCAGCAAATATCATAACGTCACCCAGGACAACCAGGACTACCTGGCCTATATGTGTCTGGTCCTCAACAACGATGACATTGACTGTGTGGACCTGCTGGCCTCTGTCGATAGCGGGGATATCTCCACTTTCCGTCAATTTGTGCGCTATGTGGAGACCTGTATTGTGGGCGGCGGACGGGTGAGCGAAGCCATGCGCCAGGTGCATACGGCTGTGCATACTAGCGTGCAGGCCGGAGACCCGACTCCTTTCAAAAGTTTCCGTCGTCAGGAGTTTTTGGCAACGCTGGAACAGATGAACAATGTGGCCGACGAAACTCCTCTGGAAGAGCGGCTGCTTCGGGAGATCACAATTACCCAGGAAGTGCGGGAGACCGGTCTCTGGCTGCGGGAGCGGGGCTGTCTGGTCATCTGCCTGAGCGACAAACCGGACGAAGCCTCGGCGCCCAACCACCCCACCCTGCGGGATAAATTGCCCATACACAAGGCGCAGACCCACGCCGTGGGTGTCAGCATTGCCGGCGCGTTGGCCGAATTGGCATAATCCCATCCAGCTTACTGAATACCAGAAGCCTTAACCGTAGTATAAGTGGTAAAGCAAAAGTATTCCGTTTCGTTCCGTGTTCTTTTATGACAAACAATTGGTAAATACCCTATGGCAGACAAACCGGAATCCCCAAAGCCGCCGCCACCCAACCGGCCACAGAATGGCGATAATAACAACAATAAAAACGATCAGGACCCGAACGATCGTTTCCGCCAGGCATTTAGCCGCAGTTGGGTCTGGATTATTATTGCGGTGGTTGTCCTTTTTGGCTATCGAATGTTGGCAAGTCCCCAGGTGAATCCCAATGATCTGGTCGGATTGAATGGGATTGCCGAGGCGATCCAGACCAATCAGGTCAAAGAAGTGGTTGTGCAGGGCGATGATGTGACAGTGCGGTTGACCAACAGCGAGCAACTGCGCAGCCGCAAGGAGGCGGGCGAAAGTCTGTTTGAGTCTCTCACGGCCTTTGGTGTTACAGAGACCCAGCTTGCCAAATTGCCCATCACAATCGAGAAACCCTCCAACGGCAACACGATTTTTAGTTGGCTGGTGATGCTCGTGCCAATGGTGCTGATCTTTGGTTTTGTCATCTTTATTATGCGTCAGGCCGGGGCTGGTGGACAGAACCGGGCTATGCAATTTGGCCGCAGCCGGGCACGAAAAATGGACGAGGCCGACCGACCGACCGTCACCTTTGACGATGTGGCCGGTTCGGACGAAGCTAAGCAGGAATTGCAGGAGGTGGTCGAGTTTCTGCGCGAACCCCAAAAATTTGCCGCGCTGGGCGCACGCATTCCCAAAGGCGTGTTGATGGTTGGGTCGCCCGGCACAGGCAAAACCCTGCTGGCAAAGGCTGTGGCAGGCGAAGCAGGCGTGCCCTTCTTCAGCATCGCCGGCTCGGAGTTTGTGGAGATGTTTGTGGGTGTGGGAGCCAGTCGTGTGCGCGATCTCTTTGAACAGGCCAAGAAAAGTGCTCCCTGCATTATCTTCATCGACGAGATTGACGCCGTGGGCCGACACCGGGGCGCAGGGATGGGCGGCGGCAACGACGAGCGAGAGCAGACCCTCAACCAGATTCTGGTTGAGATGGATGGCTTCGACAGCGACACAACTGTGATTGTCGTGGCAGCGACCAATAGACCCGACATCCTCGATCCGGCCCTGCTGCGCCCTGGCCGCTTCGACCGCAAAGTGGTGGTAGACCGCCCGGATCGCCGGGGACGGGAGGCCATTCTCAGAGTTCATGCCAAAGGCAAGCCCCTGCACGGGGATGTGGATATGGACACGATTGCCCGGCAGACGCCCGGAATGGTAGGCGCTGATCTGGAGAATCTCCTCAACGAATCGGCAATTCTGGCGGCCCGACGCAACAAACGCGTCATCGAGATGGAAGATATTGTCGAGTCCATCGAGCGGGTGATGGCTGGCCCGGCCCGCAAGAGCCGTATTCTGAGCGAAGAGGAAAGGCGCATCGTCGCCTTCCACGAGGCCGGTCATGCGGTGGTGATGGCGTTGCTGCCCAATACGGATTCCGTGGGCAAGATTAGCCTGATCAGCCGGGGACAGGCGTTGGGCTATGTGATGCCTCTGCCCAGTGAAGACCGCACCCTGCAAAGCCGGGCCGAGTTTGAAGATCAGTTGGCTGGTCTGCTGGGCGGGCGCGTGGCCGAGGAGATCACCTTTGAGGATGTGACGACCGGCGCGGCCAACGATTTGGAACGGGTTACAAAGATGGCGAAGGCGATGGTGACACGCTACGGGATGAGCGAAAAGCTCGGCCCCATGCAGCTCACTCAGGGCGACACCAATCCTTTTCTGGGCATGGACCTGGGCGAGCGTCGCCATTACAGCGAAGAGATCGCCCGCTTGATTGACCAGGAAGTGCGGCGGATTGTGGAGAAGGCCTATGCGACTGCCAGAGAAATTCTGACCACCAATCAGGACAAACTCAAGTTGCTGGCCGAGACATTGCTGGAAAAGGAAGTGATGGATAAGCAGGAATTTGAGGAATTGATGGGGTTGGCTGTACCCGCCTGATAGTCCACAGATTATGCAGATCTTCACAGATGAATTCAGAGGAAATCTGTGCTACATCTGTGAAAATCTGTGGATAGTTCGACGCTAGAGCGCGTAACAAAAAGAGGGTAGCCGATTCGGCTACCCTCTTTTTGTTACTGTGAAAACATCTATTTCTTCGCCCAATACACTTCAATTGAGGCCGTGCCCGCTTCTTCGAAGAAGCGCACCTGTACCGTGTGGCTGCCAGCGCTGAGAGCGATCTCGCCGTTCTTCTCCGTGGCTGGATGTACGTTCCAGTCGTCAATGACCAGTATACCGTCCACATAGAGCCGCACGCCGTCGTCTGCTTTGGATGTGAAGCGGTAGGTGGTCGCCTCGAATGTGTTAATGGATGTCCAGAGAGCGCTGAAGCCGTCGCTGTTCACGCTGCTATCCGGGCTGCCCACACCCCAGTCAAAGTGAATTTTGCTCTCCAGCCGTGTCACAACCGGACTGCCGCCCAGCTCTTTGTTGTTGTAATAGAGCGCTGTCCACGGCCCGCCGGTGATCTTCACTGCTGTTGCCGGTGGCATAGGCGTCGGGGTCGGTTGGGGATAGGCAGGGGGTGCGTAGCCGCTGGGAATCCACAGCTTTTGACCCACCAGAATCCGGTTGGCGCTGGTCAGATTGTTGGCTGACATAATGGCCCAGGCCGTTGTGCCATAGCGCCAGGCAATAGCACTCAACGTATCGTTGTAGGTAACCGTATACCAGAAGCCGCCAGACGGGACTGGCGCTGGCCCTACACCGCCCCCAGGAATGCAGAGGGATTGGCCGCTGTAGATGTGATTGTAGTTGGTAATATCGTTGGCAGACGCCAGTCTATGGGCGCTAACCCCATACCAGAGCGCAATCCCGGAGAGGGTTTCGCCGTAGGCGACCGTATGATAGCGCCCACAACTCCCGCTTTCTGTGGGGATTTTCAGCTTCTGCCCGCTGTAAATATGGTTGGCATCGGTCAAGCCATTGGCGGTCATCAGGGCTGAGACGGTTGTCCCATAGCGCCAGGCGATTTTGCTCAACGTATCGCCGGGTTGTACGGTATACCAGGTGCCGTGAGCCAGGGGCGCGGCTTCGCTGCTTTGGGCTGGCGCTGCCAGCCCAATGGCAGGCAGCGCTGCCAATAGAAAGAATACCAGCGCAAGAAGTGTAAATCCTCGACGCAATGAGAAAAGTCTATGTACTGTGCCCATAGGAAGTACCTTTCGCTAGAGGGATGGAACAAAATAGACTGCTGTTTCCTGCTTGATTTTCACCTCTTTTGAATAGATTGTCAAGACGGCTGAAGAAATCGGGTGTGCGTCCGGAATTGGAGATGGATTTGACTGATTTTACAAAACCGTTCAGGCTGTTACGGAGACAGGCTGCCCCAGACGAGTGTATACAGCGACAACGCGGCAACCGGCCTGTCTACTGATGCCCGTTCCATCCGTTCCATCCGTTCGATCCCCCGCTGGAAGGCCTCGTCGGGGATCAGATTCAGGGAGGAGATGTCGGTAGTTTCGTGTAGTGTGAAAATGTAATCCCCTGTGCCGCAGCCCACTTCCAGCACATCGCTGGTTTCGGAGAGTTGCCCCGTCTCCATCAGTACGGCCAATATGCCGGGGTGGACGCTCCGGTTGCGGGCATAGGCGGCGGGCGAGGGTGTCGTAGTTGAGGGGCATAAGTGAGCAATAGTGGGATGAGAGAAAATGCAATAAGACCAGTGCCGGTTGAGTAGGAGCCGCTTAAGAAAGCGGGGGCCGTTTCCCGCCGTATCGAAATCAAGCGGGTAGACTCGAAACTGTTCGTAGCCCCGTTCGCTTGATTTCGATACGCCTCGAATGACCCGGTGAATGCTTCGGTGAATGCTTCGGCTACTCAATCAGCGCTCACTGATCTATTCTTTGCACAAATCCTCGATCAACCGACTGTACACCTCCACCGCCTCTTCCAACTGGGCGATGTCGATCCATTCACCCACAGTGTGGGCCTGGGCGATGTTGCCGGGGCCGAGAACCAGCGATTGCATATACGCCTGATAGGTCACGGCTTCTGTGCCATAGGGGACAGTGACTGCCCGTTCTGCGCCTGTGGCCCGACAGGCCGCCTGGGCCAGCGGGCTCTCCGGGTCTGCGTAGAAGTGGGAAAAAGTGCGATCCTCCACTTCCAACCCGTGCGCTTTGGCCCGATCCACAACCATCTGCACGGCCTCTTCCGTGGCGGCGTTGGGCATCGCCCGCAGCCCCAATGTGGCGACCGTCTTGCCTGCGGTCACGTTGGCAGGCACGCCCCCGTCGTCCAGCACCAGATTGAAACCGTTGGTGGGCGGGCTGAATTCGTCGTTTTGAAAGCGTTTTTCCGTGCGGAAAACTTTCACCAACTCCGCCATTTCGGCCAGAAAGGGGGCAATTTTGAAGTTGGCCGATTCCCCTTTGTCCGTGCTGGTGTGGGCCGAGACGCCGTGCGCGGTGACGGTAATGCGTGCGCCGCCTTTGTGCGCGTAGACGGGCATCAGTTCCGATGGCTCGCAGACGACGCAGAATTCCGGCCAGCCGCCGGTGAGCAGCTTCGAGTGTTCTACGATAAAGTAAGACCCCACGTGGCCGTTCTCTTCGTCTGACGTGACGGCAATGAAAAGGGGTTTGCTCAGTTGCTCCGCGTCAAAGCGGGCCGCGGCCACAATCGTCGCGGCCAGAGGCCCTTTCATATCGCAGCTACCCCGCCCGTACAATTTGCCGTCCTTCACTTCCGGCACGAATGGCTCCCAACCCACATTGCCGGGTACAGTGTCCGAATGGCTGAAGAGGCCCAGCCCGCCGCTGCCGTCGCTGCGCCCCTTTTTCCCCACCACATTCACCTTCTCCACGCCGTTGGGGTCGATGTAACTGAGCATTTCGACGGTAAAACCAGCTTCAATCAGCACCTTTTCCAGAAACTCGGAGACGGCCCGGTTGCTGTGGGGCGTCTCCGACTCGAAGGCGATTAGTTGGGAGGTCAATTCTACGACGTTCAATGACATCAGAGACTCCTGTTGGGTGGGTGTCAGAAGTTCGACTTTTTCCGAAAAGTCGAACTTCTGAGTAGTTTATTGTGTCGCAAATAAGATGACAAAACGCGTGACCAGAAATGCCAACACAAGCCAAATGGCAACGATAACACCAGCAGCAACCCGGTTGATCGGTTTGCCCTGGCTGATGATTACCTGCGCTTTTTCCCGGCACTCATCCAGCACAGGAACGGGGATCATTTTGAGCGCAAGCGCGATACCGATAGGAACCAAAATGAGATCGTCCAAATAGCCGATGATAGGGATAAAATCCGGGATCAGATCAATGGGACTGAAGGCATATCCCACCACACAGGCGGTGAAAATTTTGGCATACCAGGGCGTGCGCGGGTCGCTGTAGGCCAGGTAAAGGGTATACATTTCGATTTTGAGTTGCCTGGCCCGCTGTTTCCAGTTTTCAAGCATTTGCCTGGTTCTCCCTCTGCCTCTGGATTTTATAACCACCCGGAAAGAAGGGTACTCGCATAGGCAAAGGCTTGCCGAGACCAATGCTGGCTGCTCAATGACGCTATATCCGTTTCGGTGCTATGCAACAGATCAGCGTTGAATTGTGTCTGTAGCTGTTCGGCAATGGACTCATTCTGGAGCAAAAGACTGCATTCGTAGTTGCTGTTGAGTGCCTTGCTGTCAAGATTGGCGGAACCAAAGAGTACCTGTCCCAAGTCATTCCAGGACGCTTTGGCGTGCATAAAGCGCGGCGTATAACGCCATACCCGCACGCCCGCTTTAACCAACTTGTGCCCAATCACATAGCTGGCCGCGTCGATTTAGATTGTCGAAGGGTTGAAGGATGGACGACATTCCTTGCCACCTGCACCTTTCGACTTGCAACCCCTTCGACTTGCAACCCCTTCGACTTGCAACCCACCACCCGCTACGTCAACTTCCCCCGCGCGCTGACCGGCCAGACCGCTTCCACCCGTCCATTCCGCGCGCCGACAATTTCGTCGTGCAGGCAGAGGGTATTGTCCCCGTAGCCGACAACAAAGTCGATAAAGTCGCCCACCCGCAGATCGGTATTGGCCCGGTCCAGCGTGACAGTGCCGTGTTCCGCAGACATTGACACTTGCACCACACCCTCCACGCCGATAGGCACGGGTTGGGTGATCCAGGCTGGGAGCGTCTTCCAGCCCGCATCCACAATAATCCGATCCGGTGCGGGACGGCTGCTGACCACCACCCGCACAAAGAGCGCGGATTGGGTGGGCGCGTGCCAGCGTTTGTAGGTGGCGTCGCCAAAAATCGCCCCGCCCGCCTGCATTTCGGTGATGCCGGGGATGTGGGCGGTGACGGTCATTGTGCCGCTGCCGCCGCAACTGACGATCTTCACAGGCAGCCCCGCGGCCCGACACATCTCTGCGCTGGAAAGGAGCAGACCGACGGCACTGTGGATACCCGCTTCCCGCTGCTCTTCGGGCAACGCCAGGACGTGTCCCTCCCAGGCCATCAGCCCGTCCAGACGCAGACCGGGCGTTTCGTGAATCTGGCGGGCCAGTTCGACGGTCGCCGCGCCCGGCTCCGTCCCGGCCCGGTTCATCCCCCCGTTCATCTCCACCAGCAGAGGAATCTCCACACCCGCGGCCAATGCAGCCGCGCTCAGACCGGGCAGTGTGGAGGCGTCATCCACCGCGGCAATCACATTCGTTTGGCGCTGGATGGCGGCCAGGCGGCGGTATTTGTGGGGGCCGACCGTCTGGTTGGCGATGAGAATCTCCCGGATACCCGCCGCGGCCATCACTTCCGCCTCGCCCAGCTTGGCGCAGGTGATGCCCAGCGCGCCCGCCGCGATGAATTTGTGGGCGATGGCCGGTGTCTTCACCCCTTTGGTGTGGGGCCGCCAGCCCACGCCCGCCGCCCGGAAATAGTCCGCCACCGTCTGAATGTTGGCATCTAAAACTTCCACATCTGTCCACAGAAAAGGGGTGTCCAGGTCGTCCAGCGTCGCTCCGATAATGCTCATTGCAATTTCCTATTCGATTCGGGTGGGTGATAGAGAAATCGTTTGCTGTGTGCGCCGCACCTGACAGGTGTGGAACGATCCGAAGGTGCGCGATTTCTCAAAAATGGGTGGTCACAGTGAAAAGAGATCAGCCGCGTTGTTGTAGAAAATATCCTCCACCTGCCCATCGCTCAGTTTCAGGCGGCGGCAGGCCAGACGCAGACTGCGCAGGGATTCCAGGCCGATGAGGACCGGGCGCAGGGATGTGTGGTTTTCCGACAGACTCATTTCGTCGGCATAGAGCCAGTGAAATGAATCACCGACGGCGACGCAGCGCCCGCGCAGATGGCTCACGTGGAAGTCTGTGCCGTAGAGCAACCGCCGGTGGCCGAGAACGTCCACAATTGCCTCAAACGCGCCCGCTTCGGTCACAGCCGAGGTGTCGCACCAGACATTTGGCAGCCCGGCCAGGCTGTGAATGCCCTCGATTGTGTGCCAGGGGTTGAAGCCCCGCGCCGCGTGGGCCAGAATCAGCCGCATATTCGGGAAACGCTCGCAATAGTTCCGGATGACAGACTGATTGACCGGATCGGCCAGCGCCCGCGCCCGCACCATATGCAGGGTGACAGTCAGCCCCATTTCGTCGGCGATCTGGGCAAACGTCTCCGGGAAATAGGCGGGGATGGGCGCATCCCAGGTGGGGCCATCCGTGCGGGCCATTGTGTGGTAGACTTTCAGCCCCACAAAGCCGTGGCGGTCCACTTCGTGGCGGATGAATTCCGGGTCGGTGTCCGGTGCAACAACCATCTGCCCCAGCGCACGCCGGCCAAAGGGACCACCCGCCTGCACTTCTTCCGCCACAAAACGGTTGTTGCTCTCCCGGTCGCCGGTAAAAATCAAACCAAAGAAGAGACCACCCACCACCCGCCTGCCGGGATGCAGCCACTCGCTGTAATGGGCGTATTCCTCGAGCCCCAGCCGTTCCGGCGCGTGGTGCAGATGGGGCGGAATCGTCCCCAGCGCGTAGTGGCTCTTGCGGAAAAGATGGGCGTGGGCGTCAAAAATGCGATCCGGCAGGAAGGGTTCGACTTCCCGCTGGAGAAACGCCCGATCGGTTTCGGTAAATTGGAAGTGATCCATTGGCTTCTTTCTTTGAACAGTGGACGGCAGACGGCAGACGGCAGACGGCGGACCGCAGTCTGCCGTCTGCCGTCTGCCGTCTCTTTACCAGGCCGTCCAGCCGCCGTCCACCAGAATATTTTGTCCAGTCAAATAACTTCCCGCATCGCTGGCGAGGAGAACAACCAGCCCCTTCAGTTCCTCCGGTTCGCCCATCCGCCCCAGCGGCACTTTGCCGTTGAGCCGCTCGATAAATTCCGGTTGGGAACTCCGCACCCGTGGCGAAGGGAAAGCGCCGGGGCTGATGGCGTTGACCCGCACTCGATCTTTGGCCCAATAAACGGCCAGATGGCGGGTCAGATGGATCAGCCCGCCTTTCAGCCCGTGATAGTTGGGCGGACTATTGATGGGCAGGCCAGTGTAGGCGTCCGGGTAGCTGGCGACGACGCCGTACATACTGGCGATGTTGATAATTGAGCCGGGTGCGCCCCGTTCCCGCAGGTGATTGACCACTTCCCGCGCCAGCAGAAAATAGGCCGTGACGCCCGCGTGATAGGCCCGGTCGAAGTCCTCCGCCGTGGCGTTGTCGATGCTGGGGGCTGTCGTGCCGTAGGCGTTGTTGACCAGCACATCCACCCGGCCCAGGCGCGCCACCACATCCGCCACAAAGCCGGGGATGTCGTCGGTCTCCTCCTGGGAAAGGGCCAGGCCGATGTGTCCGCTGCCCCGCAGCGGCCCGCTGCGGGGCAGTGTGGCGGCGAACTCAGCCGCGCGTTCAGCGTTCCGGCTGGTGACGACGAGCGTCGCGCCGGCTTCGGCCAGGGCGCGGCTCATCGCCGATCCCAGCCAGCCCGAAGCGCCGGTGACAATCGCCACTTTGCCCGTCAGGTCGAGAAGTTGATGGATGGAACGTTCAGTCATTGCATTATCTCCTGAGTGTGACGGCAGACCGCGGACGGCTGACCGCTATAGGAATGTCGTCGGATTGACCTCCCGCGGTCTGCGGTCGGTCGTCTGCCGTCTCTCCACCTCACCCCAACCGCATCCCCAGCAGATAGCCCCCGTCCACCGTCAGCGCCGTGCCGGTGATATAATCCGCGTCGTCGCTGCACAGAAAGGCGGCGGCTTTGCCGATGTCGGCGGGCGTGCCCAGGCGGCCCCAGGGCATCTTCTGCCCGCCCGCCGCGATCTCCGCATCGCTGGTATAACGCCGCTCGCCGGGGGTGTCGATCCAGCCGGGGTTGATGACGTTGACGTTAATGCGGTGGGGCAGCAACTCCGCGGCCAGCGTGCGGGCGAAGTGGTTGACCGCGGCCTTTGCCATATTATACGCGCCGCTGCTGGGAAAGGGAATCTGGCCCAGAATCGAGCCGGTGACGAGGATTTTGCCCCCAGGCCGTCCCTCGTTTTGCTGGCGGATCATCTGTTGCGCGGCCATCTGGCAAGTGTGATAGACGCCGAATTGGGCCACGCCGATCACCGCCTCCACATTCTCCCACGCCGCGTCAACGGTCAATTCACGGATGGAAAAAGCCGCATTCGCCACGACCACATCCACGTGGCCGAAGGCTTCCAGCGCGGCGGCGAATAGCCCCGCCACCGCTTCCCGCTGGGCCACATCCGCCTCGTGGACCAGCGCCCGCCGCCCCAACGCCCGGATACCCGCCGCGGCAGCGACCGCATTTTCCTCGTCGCGCAAGTGATTGATCACCACATCCGCGCCCTCGGCGGCGAGTGCTTCGGCGATCCCCCGCCCAATCCCGCTGGACGATCCGGTGATGAGGGCTACTTTATCGGTATAACGAGACATTTGGGTCTCCTGAATGGGGTAGAATTATGGCCGTTTGGCAAAAACGTGAAATGGATTTTTAACGCAAAGAGGCAAAGGAGCAAAGCCGCAGAGATGAAAGCCCCTCCTTTGCGTCTCTGCATCTTGGCGACTTTGCGTTAAAAATCCATTTCACTCTCGATCCGTATGGCCTTTATCACCCGCGCCACCTGTGCATCGAACTTGTCGCTATCCGTTTTCCAGCCGGTGAAATCCCCGGCCAGCCTCTCCTGGATGCGCAGCGCTTGCCCGCTGTATGCGGGGCTGAAGAGATAACCGTCCA
>Ga0209702_10008725_pt1 | contig 11635 bp, 14 predicted proteins | sample FRY01_FD_187210 | JGI IMG/M metagenome (GOLD analysis project Ga0209702, IMG submission 187210) | Freshwater microbial communities from Lake Fryxell liftoff mats and glacier meltwater in Antarctica - FRY-01 (SPAdes) (version 2) | ecosystem: Environmental > Aquatic > Freshwater > Ice > Glacier... | reverse complement strand
CTGCGCCTACTCCCCCCTCGCCGATTGCGGGATTTTTCGCTGGCGGCTTACCTGACGGGTGAGCGGGCGGCCCATGTCGCTGCGGCGATGGAGTCGCTGAGCCACGAGACGGGCCTGACGGCGCCGATGGTGGAGGAGCTGCTCTGCGCGGCGTGGCGATCGGGGGCCCGGGCGATGTGCGACGGGCTCTGTGATCGGGAGAGCCTCGCGATCGAGCGGCTTGAAGCTATGGACTCAGAGCGGGCCCGCTACCTGGCGGAAAAGCGCAGCGAGGCGGTGCTGCCCTGGCCGGCGACGGGATCGCTGGTGGATGCGTTCGCCCCTGAATTTGCAAACCCCGACGGGGGACGAGAGGAGCCGGCAGCTCGAACGGAGGCTGTCCGCGCATAAGCGCTGCCCGGGCGGGCGCAACAGCTATACGGCCCGCCCCCTCTCACATTTTTAAAAAAAGGAGATAACCAATGAGTGAAAAAACAGAGACAACACGGAAACCGGCGCTGCTGGTGCTGGATGTGGAGACGAGCGGGCTGGATCCCGCCCGCCATGGGATAATCGAGATCGGGGTGGCGGTGCTCGATGAGGAGATGATGCCGATCGCCTCGAGGTCGTGGCGGGTGAGGCTGTGGGAGCATGCGGCATGGGACGATGATGCGGAGGCGGTGCATGGGGTGACGAGGGAGAGTGCCTCGTCCGACCCATCCAGGTATGATCCGTCGTGGGCGCTGTCTCGGCTGATAGGCTGGATCTTCGGCTATTGTGGCATCGCGCGCTTGGTCGTGGCGGGGATGAACCCGGGCTTTGACCTGGGGATGCTGATGGCGTCTGCGCGGGCCTGTGGGATGGAGTCTGCGGTAAGGGATCGGCTGAGCCATCGCTCGGTCGATCTGCATACGCTGGCATGGGCGGAGGCTCGCCGATGGGGCTTTGAGGTGGATCGCGAGTCGCTGCACACGGATGCTATTTACGATATGCTCGGGATGCGCCCGGAACCTCGCCCGCACTCTGCGCTGAATGGGGTGCTGTGGGAGGCGGAGGCGCTGCGCCTGCTGCTGTGTCCGGATGCGTGCGAGCCGCTCCCGCAGTTCGCGATCGAGCCGGCGGCGGATGTGCCGCAAGCCACGACCGAGGCAGCCGCTGCAGCCTGATGCTACTGACTCGCCTAAACGGATGACTGAGCCACCCCAATCCCCTGACCCGATGGACCGCCTCTGGAGCTATGCCGATCTCGCGGCGCGCTGGGGGGTGGGCGGGCGATCAGCGCGCCGGATCGCGGCCGAGCTGGGCCTGAAGCCGGTCACGTTGGGGAGTCGCACGGTGCGCTACTGACTCGCCTAAACGGATGACTGAGCCACCCCAATCCCCTGACCCGATGGACCGCCTCTGGAGCTACGCCGATCTCGCGGCGCGCTGGGGAGTGGGCGGGCGATCAGCGCGCCGGATCGCGGCCGAGCTGGGCCTGAAGCCGGTCACGCTGGGGAGTCGCACGGTGCGATTCCGCCCTTGCTCGGTAGCGGCGGCAGAGGAACGCCGCGAGCAAGGCCCGAAACGCCGCGGCCTGCTGAATCTGTGAATCCCTCAATCCCTCAATCCCTCAATCCCTCGATGCCCACCCCCGAATCTATGGACCCTGATATCGACGCAGCGGCTGAAGCGGCTCTGGCTCTGACGGCGGAGCGGGGACTGAATGAGTGGCGGTCGCTCTTCGTGGCGACTCGGATGGTGGCGAAGCTGATGGAGCGGACGGGTTGCCGGGTGGGGATGGGCCTGACGGTCTGCGAGGAGATGCGCGCTCTCGCGGGGGAGGAAATGGCGCGGGTGGAGGAGGTGCGCAAGGCGCAGTTCGCGAGGAAAAGACGATAGAATTTTTTTTAAAATACGATGGAAAAACCAGTTTTGAAAAGATCGATCAGGGTCGGGGTGCCACACCCCCGCCCGTTGCTGGCGGATGCGCTGCGGGGCGAGATGCACGCCTGGCTGTCGGGGGCTGAGCCTCGCGACGGGGAGGAGCGTCTCGCGCTGATGGCGGCGTATGGCGCAGGTGCGTCGGCGATGGGCGCTCTCGTGACTGACCGCTTGGCTGCCTCGAGATCGGAAGGGGGGGTCTCGCTATGAACGCGGACGTGGTCGACTGCGCGCTGATGGTCTCGCACGGGGATTGTGACCCGGGGATCATCATGCTGGTGGCGATGGTCGCGGATGAGGTGCAGTCGCTGGGCCGGCTGCACCGGGCGGGTCTCTGGAAGGATGACCCGGCGGAGATGGGGGAGTGGCTGCGCCGGGCGAATGAACGGCCGCGCGGGATGAATACTTTCGCGGCGAAGGAGGCGGCGATGGAGTGGCAGATGTGGGGCGGGTGCACGGACTCGCTGCTGCGGACGCTGCAGGCACTGACGCCGGTGCGCCTCTCGCGGGCGACGCTGGTAAAGATGGCGAAGGAGCACTCGGCGTCGCGCCGGCCGGCGGGATCGACGAAACGGACTCGCCAGCAGCGGCGGGCGATGCGGAAGGCGTCGGTGCTGCCAAATATACAGGTGCAGCGGAGCAATAGGGTGTCTGCCTGAATCTACTATTTACCATTATGATGACGAAACAGGGACGGATGAAAAAACGATTGGAGCGCCGGCCGGAGAAGTTGCCGGCGGGGCTGCGCGGGATGGAGGCGATACGGGCGCTGCCGGATGAGGATGTGCTGGCGAATCGCCGCCGCCCGTCGCTGCTGTGGGCGAGGACGCGCCAGGGGATGCGCCTGGAGGGCACGCCGGGCGGGGATGAGGAGGACAACCGGGTGGTGAAGCTGGAGCGGGCCTTTCTCGACGGCCGCCTGGTGCATGGGTGGGAGGGCACGGTGGAGGCGATGATGAGGATCGTGGGGATGAAGTCGCAGGGCTGCATGATGGCGATCCAGCTGAATCTGGCGATCCGCCGCAGCCCGCTGCTGATCCGCACGAACGGGCCGCAGCGCTACATGATCGTGCAACGGGGTCTTTGAAAAAACGAAGGGCCGAAGCGGTTCCGGCAAAATAGCAAAACAACTATATGAATACTACTGAAAATATCGACTTGGCGCTGCTGCGCGACTCGGGCTGGTTTGCGAGCTCGGTGGAGGTGCATAGTGGGGCGGGGACTGGCCCGGGGGCGGTCGCCTACTCGGTGCGGACGCCGCTGACTGAGCTGCTGGAGCGGGAGGCGATGGAGGAGGATGGCTCGGTGGAGTACCTGGAGCAACGGAAGCGCTGGATGGTGGAGGGGGCAGTGCTGATCATCCGCGAGGCGCTGGGCTCGAGCTCGCGTCTGGATCTGGTGGACACGGGCCTGACGATCGCGGTGTGGGCCTGGGATATCGGCCTGCCGCCGCTGGATGAGATGAGCCAGGAGGCGATCGGGGAGCTGGCGGCGCAGACGAGGGCTGCGATCTGCGCGAGGCACAAAATCAAAGCGGAGCGGAAGAAAATCAAGGCGGGGGCGAAGGCGACGAAGACGATGCGACAGAAGCCGGCGGCGATGGTGGAGATCTACCAGTACCGCGCCCGGGGGAATCGCAATCGGGCCCGTGAGGGGATGTCTGAGGCGCTCCGGAAGGTGGGGTGATGAATTATGAATACCAACAAGAACTCCATCTCCATGCCTGCTGAAAACTCTAACGAATGCCCTGCGCCGATGCAGGCCATCCCGAATGACTGACATGGAAACCAGAAACAACAGAGTAGAGGGCGGGGCTTGCCTGTCGCGCCTTGTTCTGCCCCGGTGGGTCCGATTGACGGAAGAAGGGCATGCCCGCGTCCACGAGGAGTATCTTGCGGCCTACCACGGAAAAGCCTGCAAAGAGTGGCCGTGGTTCTGCCAGGTGATCGACTACCACGAAGGCTGCGCGAGAACGAGTCTCCACCAGACGTGGCGATCGATCGCGATCCGCGCCCTAATATTTTTGGCGGAGAAAATCGCCGCGATCAAATCATGAGAGCCCAAAGCAAAACGGACCGCCGCCCGAAAGGGGAGACCGGGGACTCTGTCGCACAACGGCAGGCGGTATTTCTCATGTCCATTTCCATGCAGAACACCTAGTTCTAACACAATTAAATTTTCCCGCTTCATGCAAACCGACCTCTAAACCTCTATTTTCCAACTGCTCACCACTCAATTTATCTATATGACTACTCTGGCCCCTGACCGACTCACGATTACGCAGCTCTCTCCTACGGCGCTGTCGGCGAGTGCGCTGAATCCGCGGAAACGATTCCTGCAATCGTCTCTCGTGGACATGGCGGACTCGATCCGAAGCAAGGGGGTGCAGGTGCCGCTGAAGGCCCGCCCTCGAGGGGGTGATGCGGCGGAGATCATCTGGGGGGAGCGGCGCTGGCGGGGTGCGATGCTGGTATACCAGGGCTACGACGATGCGGCGGGCAATCACTATGCGCCGCAGCCGGATCTGCTGATCCCGGTGATGGTGGAGGAGATGTCGGATGAGGAGATGTTCGAACTGATGATGCTGGAGAATCTGCAACGGCAGGATCTGGCGCCGTCTGAGGAGGGGGCTGGCTATGCGCGGATGATGGAGGACTGGGGCCTCTCGACGCGGGATGTCTCGGCGCGGCTGGGGGTGCCGCAATCGCGAATCACGCGGTTCGCGCGGCTGCTGCATCTGCCGGTGTCGGTGCGGGACCGGGTCGATGCGGGGGATCTGCCGCTGTATGTGGCGCTGGAGGCGCTGCGGGTGCCGGCGGAGTGGCTGGGGGGCGATGCGAGGCTGGAGGCGCTGCGAGTGGCGGAGGAGGCGGGCTCGGCGGGGCGGGGCGGGCGCATGAGATGGTGGAGGGCCGATTCCTGCGGCCGGCGCGTGAGGCGGGGGAGTGGGAGTCTGAGGATAGACTGGCGGGCCTGGAGGCGCGCTACGGGGCGGGGGTGGAGCGGCTGCCGTATCGGCTCTGCCGTGAGCTTTTCCCGGGGGGGACGACGCTGCTGACGCCGGTGACGGCGGGACATTTCGTGCTGGGCGCGGCGATCCCGAAGGCGCCGGTGGTGCATTTCCCAACGGCGCTGTCGTGGGCGGAGATGGCTGAGATGTGGGGCGCGCCGCGGTATGTGGCGTGCGACGGGGAGATGGGGGAGGTGCTGCTGACGCGGGCGGATCTGGTCGCGGAGGCGGCCCGGACTCGCCACACGTGGGAGGTGGAGGTGGTGCGGGATGTGGTCTCGGGCTCGTGGCGGTGGCGGTCGACGGAGGCGTGGCTGGCCGATGGCGACCGGGTGGCGCTGCTGAAGCTGTCGGGGGTGGGGGATGTGCCGCAGGGCTATGTGGCGGGCCGGATCTATGAGGTGCACGCCGGTCGTGCTCTGGAAAGTGGGGGCGAGGGCGAGGGCTGTGTCTTCGACTTGGTGGATGGCCGCGGGGGCCGGGCGGTGCCGCTGCACGGGGCGACGGTGACGCGGCTGGGGGTGCTGGAGGTGTCGCGCTGCCCGTTCCTGCCCGGCGAGGGGCGGGTGGGGGTCGATGCGCTGCGGATGGAGTCGGCGGATGCGGAGGCGTCGGCGTCGGCGGCCTCGACGGCGCGCCGGGCGGCGATGGTGGAGATGCTGGGCCGGGCTGAGATGGCGATCCGCGGGACGGTGGCGGCGACGGGCGGACACGATGGGCTGCTGGCGCAGGCGGTCCATTTTCTGGCTGTCGCGGGCGCGGTGGGCTGTAGTCACGCGGATCATCCGGGCAATCAACTGATGGCGCTGCTGGAGCTGCCGGAGGAGGCGGCTGAAGAGGCGCAGTTCTCGACTTGGCAGGGTCTCTCGGGCGCTGATGCGTCGCGGGCGGGGGTGGAGAGCTTCGCGGTGTGCGCGTGGCTGGTCTACTGGCTGTCGGTCTATGAGGGCGATGATCTCGCGAGCTGTGATAAGTGGCTGGCGGTGGTGGCGGGGTATGGGATCTAAACACACTACTTACCCATGGATCTACTCTCTCGAGCCCGTAGCTATCTCTCGCGCCTGGATGGTGCGCAAAGTGGCGCAGGTGGTCACGATACGACTTTTAAAGCGGCTGCGGCGCTGGTGAAGGGCTTCGACCTTTCTCCGGAGGATGCGATGCCGCTGATGGAGGATTACAACGCCCGCTGCTCGCCGCCCTGGTCGCTGGCTGAGCTGCGCCACAAGCTGGTCTCGGCCTCGTCGGCTGCGGATACGAAGCCGCGGGGCTATCTGCTGAACGGGGAGAAGCGCAAAGCGGAGGCGGCGGGCGTCGCCCGTGAGCCTCGCAAGGTGGTCGCGCCTGCTCGCTACGATGTGGCGAAGCTGAATCTGTTCGCGAATGGCTGCCGGGATCGGATCGATAAGGTGTGGCTGGCGGAGCGCTCGCCGCTGCGGGTGGAGTGGGGCAATCGCCCGGGCCTGGCGGCGGATGTGCTGTCGTTCCTGTTCGAACGGGAGGATCTGGTGCTGCTGTTCAAACGGCGCTGGTCGCAGGGGGACTTCGGGGTGTGGCGCGCCGGCGGGCTGCGGCTGGGCCGGGAGCGGGGGGTAAAGGCGGTCCGCTCTGAGGTGCCGACGGAGTCGAACGCGGGGATGCTGCTGATGGCGGCCCCGGTGGATGGCTCGTGGCGGATCGTCCCTGGTCAACTGGATAAGGATGGCCGCCCGAAGTGGAGCCGCCGAAACTCGGCCTGTGTGACGCGCTTTCCCTATCTGGTGCTGGAGTCGGACTCGGCTCCGCTGGATCTGTGGCTGCGGGCGCTGGCGCTGCTGGAGCTGCGGATCGCGGCGGTGTTCTCGTCGGGGGGGAAGTCGGTCCATGCGCTGGTGCGGGTGGATGCGCGCTCGAAATCGGAATTTGACGACTGCGGGAGACTGGTGGCGTCGGTGCTGGAGTGCATCGGGGCGGATCCGCAGGCGCTGAAAGGGCTCCCGATGTCGCGGGTGCCGGGGGTGAAGCGGCTGGAGTCGGGCGGGATCCAGGAGCTCTGGTATCTGGATCCGGACCCGCAATGGCGACGAATGATGGATCTGCGCAAGGTGCGCACGGTGGAGTCGGGAAATGTAATAACACGCACGGGAGGCGGCTAATCTGTATCTATGGGAGACAATGGGAAACCTGGTGACGCGGCGCTGGCGCTGCGGGAACGGCTCGCGCCTGTGGCTGCCCAAATGGGCTCTCGGGCGGAGCTGCCGGCGGGCGATGGCGCTGATGCGCGAATCGCGCCGCAGGTGAATCTGAACTGGTCGATCGGGCAACGGCTGGCGCGGGAGATCGCGCAGCTGACGGCGAACTGCGGGATCTATCTCTACGGGGATCGGGTGGTGACGATCGACGAATGGTCGGGCTCGGCGGTGCTGATGTCGTCGCGGCGGTTCGGCTCGTGGCTGGAGAAGTGGATCGAGACGGTGAAGCCGGATCGCTACGGTGAGCTGCGCCCGACGACGATGGGGAATGAACTGGCGAAGCAGGTGATGGAGGCGGACCAGTTCCGCGATACGCTCCGCCCTCTACGGGGTGTGCATCCGGTGCGGATGCCTGTCCTACGCGAAAATGGCCGGCCTGAGCTGCTGAAGCCGGGCTATGATGAGGCGACGGGGATTTTCACGTGTCGGGGCCTGGACTACGATCTGGAGATGACGCTCGAGGCGGCGCGGAAGGTGATTTTTCACGAAATGAAGGGCTTCGGGTGGGCGGATATCGGTCCGGAGGGACGTGGCTTTTACCAGAATCGCTCGGTGGCGGTCCAGGTGTGCTTTATGCTGGGGAACTACTGCCGGGCGTTCTTCGGTGAGGGGCTGCTGCGGCCGATGTCGCTGCTGATCGCGAACCAGCCTGGATCCGGTAAGGGGGTGCTGGCTCAGATGCAGCTCGCTCCGATCTACGGGATGGTGAAGGTGGCGCGTAAGCCGAAGGATGACGCGGAGTTCGATAAGAGGTTGGACACGACGGCGCGGGGCTTTTCGCCCTATCTGCTGCTGGACGATATCGGTGGCGGGCTTTTCTCAAATGCGCTGAATGCGTTCATCACGACGCCGGTGCATACGCTGCGGGGCATGAACACGCAGGAGGAGCTGTGCGCCTCGAACGTCACGCAGGTGATCGCGACGGGGAACGGGATCAAGACGAACCGCGATCTGGATCGGCGCTCTCTGATCGTGGAGCTGCACGAGGCGGGTGACATCGGCAAGAAGGACTACGATCATATCATCGATGCCCGCTATCTGGCGACCCCGGAGGTGAGGGCGCGCCTGCTCTCGGCGATGTGGGCGATGGTGCGGGAGTGGGACGCCAAGGGCTGCTACCGCGCTGAGCGTGGCCGGCCGTCGTTCGAGGTGTGGACGGCACTGCTCGGGGGGATGACTCGCGTGGCGGGCTTCTCTGATCCGCTGGAGGAGCCGCTGCTGGGTGCGGGCGGCGATGAGGAGACGGATGCGTGGCGGAGCTTCCTCGCACGAGTGGCGGGGGAGGAGATCCTGCCGGGCGAGTCGGGGCGGATGTTCTCGGTGCGTGAGCTGCTGGAGCTCGGGAAAACGTGGGAGGAGCAGGATGGGGCGACTTTTTCAATGGATGACCTGGTGGGGCACGCTCGCGATGCAAACAGGGCATTCGGTAACGGGATGAAGAAATGGCGGGCGAGGGAGATCATCGACACGCAGGGGCGCACGATTCAGTTCGGCAAGCGCCGCGAGGCGACGCAGCGGGGCTACACGTGCGAGGTGTTGCACGATCCGAAGGCGACAGCCGCTCAATGATGCCGCACGAAGTGCGGGATGACTCAGGGCGCACTGCGGTGCGCCCTTTTTATTGAACTTAGCGGAGCGAAGGGAGATATGCCGCCGGAGGCGGCTGCGGTGCAATGATGCCCCCGGGCAGGCGCTGTATGCGCGCATTTCCCCGTCCTCCCCCTCCCACACCCTAAACGTCAGTGAAACGACGACGTAACGTCATTTGAACGCTGTAGAACGTCATCGGGCAAAAAGATGAGTCCACAAAGGGGAATGGGAGGGGCTGCTCATTTTGGAAATGACTTTCCAAACGTCACGGGTGACTTTCTATTTTTTCAAACGTCATCGGCCAGAATCAAGCATTGGTGGGCCTTGTAGAGTGTTTTGTGACGTTGTGACGTTAGTTTTCCGATATTGAGAGATTAAGTTGTAATATGAGTGGGGGGGGTAAGGAATCTTTTGGCGTTCCTGGGGGTCTCTCCTTGTGGGCGACAAAATAATAATGGTGAGAGGGGGGCGTTTTTACTATTTTAACGGTGGGTTTTTGACGGTTCGGGCGTTTCTGTGAGCGGATCGCTTAAAATACCGGTAGGGGTGGTCGTTTCGGAGTCGGGACGGGTGAAATATCCCCGCGATTTGGCGGAATATGGCGAGATCTACGGCAAAAAAGAGGTCTCGGTCCGGGCCTGGGTGCGGCTGGGTAAGGCAAAAGGGGAGCTTCCGCCGCTCGATGCACCCTCTGAGATGGTGCTCTGGTGGAAGCGGTGGATGTCGCACCGGGTGCCGGATCGTCTCGAGCGGCTCGCTATCTCGGCTTTGAAGCCCGATCTTGTTCTCGAGCCGGAGGTCGCGGCGGCGGAGCCACCCTTGAAACCGGAGCCTGCCCCGCCTGTCCTGGGCGATTCCATCGATCTCTCGACCGACATGGCGGGCTCGGCGGGTGATTCGCTCGACCGGCTGCGGTCGGCCTCGGCTCTGTGCTTTGCCCAGTATCAGGCGGGGCTGAAGGCTGGCGACCCAGCCCGGGCGGATCTGTGGCGCAAAGACTGGCTCGCTGCCGAGGAGAAGCAGCGGCATTGGGAGAAAGACATCAACAAGATCCTGCAGGATCGCGGTGAGCTGGTCCGCATGGCTGCTGTGGTCGGGAAACTCTCCACCCTGGCCGGCACGTTGCGCAGGAACTTTATCGGAGCCATGAAATCCTTTGGTCGAGAGGTCGCTCCGAACCTCACTGACGATGAGATCGATGCCTACAGTGATCCGCACATTCAGGACTGCTTCCGCCGGCTGCGGGAAAATGAGCTGTCCGCCGCCCTCCGTGGATGATCTCGACTCTTGATCCCGAGGCCGATCTGCTACTCGATGTGTTTTGTGGTGCCTTCCAAGGCATGCCGGAGCAGCCCGTGTGGGAGTGGGCCGACGAAAACGTCTATTTTTCCGAGAAAATGGCGGCCGAGGCTGCCCATTACGACTCCTCACTGACCCCGTGGGCGCGAGAGTGGCAGGATCTCCCGCGCTCGAAGTCCGTCCACGAGTGCGACGTGATGAAAAGCTCCCAGTCCGGAGCGACCGAGGCAATTCTCAACGCCATCCGCTGGATGCCCAAACACAAGCCCGGGAACGTGGGCTACGTGATCAACTCCGCCTACAAAGCCAAGCGCATCGGTAAGGTCCGCCTCCGCGAGACCCTCCTCGAGTGCGCCGCCGATCAGGTCAGCGACGATCCCAACGACGCTGCCACCTGCAACATCATCCTGAAAAACATGGAGATCACCATCTCCGGATCAGGCAGCCCCAACGCCTTCCGCGAGACGTGGTATAGGCTCGGCGTGCTCGACGAGCCCGAGGATCACGAGACACAGGGCGACGGCACCACCAGTTACGACAACATCCAGACCCGATTTACGACCGTGAGCGACGCCCTGCTCTACGTCATCGGGAAGCCGCAGGAAAAGGGCGGGATCATTCACCGATGTTTTTTGAAAGGCTCGCAGGAAAAATACCTCGTTCCCTGCCCCCGGTGCGACCGGCGGATCGAGCTGCTCTTTGAAAACCTGCGCTTCAGCCATTGCAAAGACCTCGTCGGGACATGGGATCTCGAGCGCGTCATCGACGATACCTGGTATGAGTGCCAGCTCTGCGCCGGCCGCATCGAGGAGCGGGAAAAGCGCGACATGGTCCAGCGCGGGATCTGGGTGCCTACGCCCGCCCGATTCCGCGAGACCCTCGACGGTCGAGCCATCCAGGCCGAGCCCGGCGTGCGGTCATTCCACATTAGCGACCTCTACAGCCTCTTCCCGAAAGTCCGCTGGGGCATCCTTGCGAAAAAGTGGCTCAGCGCCTACAAGACAGCCCCCTCCATCACCGCCCAGAACGCCTTCTCCACCGAGCACCTAGGCCGGCCCATCGAGCCGCAGGAGATGGGATTCCGCGACGGCACCATCGAGGCCCTGCAGGGCGGCATCGTCGAGGAAGTCGGCGGGCGAAAAGTCGTCCTCGGCGCCGCGTTCAAGCTCTGCTACGAGTTCCACGAAGAGGTCGGGCCGCTGCCCATAGACGATGTCGACTACCTCAGCATCACCGGCGACCGGCAGGGCGACTGCATCAAGTTCGTCGTCTTCTGTTGGAGCAAGCGGGGCGAGGCATTCCCGATCGACTACGGCGTCGTGCGCGACGAGGACGCCTTCCTCGAGATGCGGCAGCGCACCTACCAGCCCCACACCCCCGGCGCGGGAAAAGCCTTCCGGATCTTCGGCGGGCTCATCGACTGCGGGCACAATCCAGGCAAAGCCATTTACGAAATGTGCGCGAAAGCCCAGGCCCTCGGCTGGTACATGTATCCCAGCCGCGGCGAAGGCCACAACTCCGAATACAAAGGCCGCAGCGTCCGCCTCGTGGAAAAAATCGACTTCACCGAGTCCGGCCAGGCCGTCGATCGCTGGGCCTTTCACGA
>Ga0209702_10008724_pt1 | contig 11636 bp, 11 predicted proteins | sample FRY01_FD_187210 | JGI IMG/M metagenome (GOLD analysis project Ga0209702, IMG submission 187210) | Freshwater microbial communities from Lake Fryxell liftoff mats and glacier meltwater in Antarctica - FRY-01 (SPAdes) (version 2) | ecosystem: Environmental > Aquatic > Freshwater > Ice > Glacier... | reverse complement strand
TCGGCTTGTTTCAGTATCGCCAGTATCTGGCTGTCGCTAAATCGTGATTTTTTCATGCAGAATATCCTCTTGCCCTATCATGAGAAAATTCTACTTTAGATGTCAGTTATTTTTGGGGATGATTACCGCCGGAAGACGCCGACTTGCAGAAAATCAGGGAAGAACTGGCCGACGTGTTTGCGTATGCCTTTCTACTTGCTGATTCCTGTCAATTGGATGTCAAAGACATCGTGCTCGCCAAAATAAAACAGAATGAAGAAAAGTATCCCGTAACTAAGGCTAAGGGCTCGGCCAGGAAATACGATGAACTATGAGTACGCCGCCAACTGTTGAAATCAATCGCTACCCCTTCAGAGAGGAACATCTGAAGGAAGTACGCGCCAACAATTTTGCACAGAGCTTTTGGCCACTTGTCTATGTTTTGAGCGATGACCATGAGCGAAAAGCCTACGTTGGCGAGACTGCCGATGCGGCCTCACGTATGTCTACCCACCTGAAACACAATGACAAACAAAAACTGTCTGTTGTTCATCTGATCGCAAGCTCCAAATTCAATAAATCAGCGACATTGGATATTGAGTCCAATCTGATTAAATATATGTCCGCCGACAAGAACTTCGTGTTGCTCAACGGCAACCTTGGGTTGGCAGATCATAATTACTACCAGAAAGACGTACTTTACTCGGGTCTTTTTCGAGAAGTCTGGGATCTATTGCGCGCGCAGGGCATCACTCGGCACTCACTTGAGTATCTGGATAATTCGGACCTTTTCAAATATTCCCCATACAAGTCCCTGTCAGCAGATCAGCGACAAGGACTGTTGGGCATCATGCACTCGCTGACGGACGACTCTGTGCGCAATCTGGTAGTGCAAGGTGGCGCCGGTACCGGCAAGTCTGTGCTGGCTATATATCTGTTTAAATTGCTGCAGACGGAAAGCGATGATTTCAACTTCCGGGAATTTTCCAACGAGGAAGCAGAAATCAAGGACTTGCTGTTACGGCTACGCCACAAGTATGGGCCGACACCTCGTATGGCGCTTGTCATCCCTATGGCATCGTTTAGAGCCACGCTTAAAAAGGCGTTCGCGAACATTGCGGGATTGAAAGCCAGCATGGTCATTGGGCCGTCTGAGATGGCAAAACAACATTACGACATTGTGCTGGTAGATGAGGCGCATCGCTTGCGGCAGCGCGTAAATCTCGGTGCTTACTATGGAGCATTTGATAACACTTGCCATGCTTTAGGTTTTGATCGTGACACATGCAGTGAGCTTGACTGGATTCGCAAGCAATCCGATAAGGCCATATTTTTCTATGACAGCGATCAGACCATCAAACCCTCTGATACCCAGTCGAACATTTTTTCAGCGTTAAAAATCTCGCCGGACACCCAAGTGCAGCAACTGATCTCACAGTTTCGCGTACTCGGCGGCAATCCTTATGTGAAGTTTGTGGATGACCTGCTGAAAGTTCGGTTGACTCAGGCAGAGCAACATATTTCTAAATCGTACGAATTTAAGTTATTCGATTCCTTCGGCGAGTTTCGAAACCAGCTACAACAAAAAGAGAAAGAGTTTGGGTTGGTCAGGATGATTGCTGGGTACTCCTGGCCCTGGATATCAAACAAAACACCGACTCTGTTTGATATCGAGATTGAAAGCATTAAATTGAAATGGAACAGCACCAGCTCAGACTGGATTAACGCAGATAATTCAGCGAACGAAGTTGGATGTATCCACACAACACAAGGGTATGACCTCAATTATGCCGGTATAATTTTCGGCAGGGAGATTAGCTATGACAAGATGCGGGGAGAAATTTTTATTCGCCCCGATTTTTATTTTGACCGTAATGGTAAACAATCCATAACCGACCCAAATCAACTGAAACAATATATCCTGAACATTTACAAAACCATTATGCTGCGAGGTATCAGAGGTACATTTGTTTACGCCTGTGATGCTGATCTGCGCGAGTATCTGGCAAATTACATTCCGCGCGCAGGAAACGTATCGAACAAAGTCGTCAAGCTGAATCCGGTAAAAATTCAGCCCTATGTCAATGCGGTGCCACTATACGACCTCATCGCAGCCGCTGGAAACTTCAGCGAGCAGCAACAGGCAGAAATAGTTGATTGGATCATGCTTCCAGAAGGGATGCGGGCAGATAAAAATTATTTCGCGTGCAACGTGCAGGGCGAATCCATGAACAAAATAATTCCCAATGGCTCTGTATGCCTGTTCCGGACCGATCAAGGTGGCAGCCGGAATGGAAAAATCGTGTTGGTTGAGCACGCAGATGCCGTTGATAATGACAGTGGTTCACACTATACGGTGAAGGACTACGAAAGCATCAAGTCGGAAGATGTTGAAGGCTGGGCGCACCAGAATATTTTGCTGAAACCGCGATCTTCAGATCTGTCCTTCGAGACCATAGTCCTGAGTGGGGAGGACTCCGACCGATACCGGGTTGTTGGGGAGTTTATACGTGTTCTGGACCAATGATTAATCTTTGCGCCTGAAGGGGAAACGTCTGTGAAATCGAGCTCGAACCTGTTTCATTATTCCTTGTTATGTGCCTTGCCTATTATTAGATATGCACATAGGCTATGCGCAAATGAGACTGCTCCATACTGGAAGGTCGCCTTCAGCTTTCGATGCGTCAGGCACTTTCCTTATATGTCTTGCAACGATATCAAGCAGCCATCGCAGCTGAACAATGCCAGCGTGGTCGCGAACACCCGCTACGGCTGCTGAAGTCTGACCGAAAGAAGCTTTCCGGCCTGGTCAGAGACGAGGCAGCCAACTGATGGACAGTTTCCACTAGGACAGCGTAAGTTTTTAAATATGGATCATCAGCCGCCCTTCACCCTGACCCCAACCATCCTCAACCTGTGCACACAGATTGCGGAAGCTGTTGGGCGCCTGTCGGTGCTGGAAGAGCAATCGCGCTCCTTGCACCTGCGGCGCATCAGTCGTATTCGCACTGTGCAGGCCACCCCACATGTCACCCCGCATGTCACCCCCCAAGTCGCCACGCTGCTGCGGACACTGAAAGGCGAGATGAGCCGGGACGAGATCATGACAAAGCTGGGCCTGACTGACCGCAAATCCTTCAGTCAACGCTACTTGCAACCAGCCCTGCAACAAGGTCTGATTGCAATGACCCTGCCCGACAGCCCCCGCAGCAGGCTGCAGCGCTACCGGCTGAGGGCAGAACAACCACTTGGACGTTGAACAACGACACCGCAACGGCTAGCGCACGAGCACATACAGCCTGTTATGCGCGCTGTCCAGACTGTGCATTCGCCTCACTCCATGGGCGAATATCTTTGAGCTGTTCCGCAAGAACTGCCTCGCCCACTTCTGTGTCGAAAGCCCAAAAGTCTTTAGTCAAGTCACTGTAAGGTTGTGTAAAAAAAACCGGTCGGTATCTATTGTGTAGTCTGAATTCATTTAACTCGCGAACGGTACAATACAACCATGAAACGAAGACAGATATTGATAGGGGCTGGGGTGCTTGCCGCGTTACCGGTGGCGGCCTCAGTTCATTATTTGATGGCTGAGGACGAAGGCAGTGCGAAAACGATGGACCCCCGCATTCAGTCTCTTCAGGATGACTGGAAATCGCTGTTGCCAGCTGATGCGAAGGTTGCCACCTCCACTGACCCGCTGGAGTTGAGCGAAGTGGAATGGCGTGAGCGTCTGGATGATCAGGCATTCAATATTCTGCGGGAAGCAGGTACTGAACGGCCCAATAGCAGCCCTTTGAATGCCGAGACACGACCTGGGGTGTTTGTATGCAAAGGCTGCGATCTGCCCTTGTTTACCTCTAAGATGATGTTCATGAGTGGTACGGGTTGGCCGAGCTTTATTACCGCCATCCCCAACCACCTGGAAACCCAGCCTGATTACAAACTGATACTACCGCGCACCGAATATCACTGCGTGAAATGCGGTGGTCACCAAGGACATTTGTTTGATGATGGACCGCCACCCACAGGTGATCGTTGGTGCAACAATGGTGCGGCACTAAGGTTTATTCCAGCCTGAACAACCGATTTTAACTGGTTTTCCGTGGCCCCTAATTTGCCCCATCGACCATTCGAACCGGCGAGCTGGAAGACTGGGTATGGACAATTTTCCAAGCCTCATCCATCCACCGGAACAGATAGGTTCCGTGACCTCGGTTGTGGATGTCTCGGCCATCTGCTGTTCGCAACTGAATGTCTGTGTCCACAACGGCCCAGGCGAAGTCGCCCTCAAAGTGCGTCTGAATGTTCGAAAAGCCCAGGCGGAGGCCTAATTCAGCCTCGGGCTCGACATGGTTTTCAACCAGATCCTGCAGCCCCACATTCTCTCCACCGCCTTCGAAGTAACGGGCGCCTTCCCAGTCAAGAAAATGCGTATAGAACGGACGACCGTCACCTTCTTCCCATCCTGCTCTGATGTCCTCCAGCGCCTCCTCCAGCGCGGCTGCGTCTTGAGGTGGCTCGCCCGTGTCGCTGGGCGCACACCCCGCCAATCCGACCACTATCGCAACTGCTCCGACGATAAATCTCAGCATAGATCTTTCTTCCTTTATTGGTTGATTAAACTGTATTGCACTATCGAGCCAGTCTGTTTCAGTATCGCACGATTGCTCTCGCCCTATCTTGGGATTGAGATCAGCCCAGCGAATCTCGCCTCTCAGTATTTTGGCCATCCTTCCAGCTCCTCAGACAATCCTTCGTCAGCCATAGCCTTCTCAAAGGCAGGATCCAGCCTGGCACACTCCTCCGCCAGGCGATTACGTTCAAGCCGCTCCAGCTTCTCCAGCACAGCCTCCTGAATGGCGCGGCTACGATTGCTAAATACCTTCCGCCTCACCAAGGCATCGACCTTGGCGAGAACGCCTTCCTCAATGGTTATGGCGATTTTTGTCTGACTCATGACAGCTACCCTCAACGGTATGATGAATCATCATACTCCCGGGTTAACACCCAGGCGAGGCGGCTTTCGAACCGGCGAAACCGCTTGTTTATGGGCGGATATTAATGAGTGGGGCTGATTTCAAGGCGTTGATATCTGGGCTGCCCGTAATGAAGCAACAGATTTTGAGTTGTTGATGCCACTGCGAAATAAGATCTGACAGCGCACACTCATCAGATCGAGCTGCCGTCAGGAACGGCACTGCGGCGGACGCAAGATTTCCTCCTAAACGCAAGGCTTTTGCCACATCAAGACCAGAGCGTATGCCACCCGAAGCGATTATAAATAAAGACCGATTAATCGATGGGTCGGTGCTGAGTGCGATGAGAGCCTCGCTCAGGGTAATACCAAAATTATGAAAAGGCCGGCCCAGATTCTGAGCGGACGGCGCAGTCGCCCTCTGGGTTTCAATCGCTGCCCAACTGGTGCCCCCTGCACCAGCTACATCAATAAATTGAACACCAATCTCAAGCAGAGCTTTGGCAGTGGCAGGCCCGATACCATGACCCACCTCTTTTACGATAACAGGGACCGGACATAACTTGACTAACTCAGCGATTGCCATCTTTATTCCGCTCCAGCGGGTATCCCCGTGCGGCTGCAGCGCTTCCTGGAGTGGATTTAAATGCACCACCAGCGCATCGGCCTCCGCAATTTCCACGCAGTTAAGGGCGCCGCTTATGCCACCGGGCTCACGAAGTTGAGCGCCACCGATATTTGCCAGAATAGGAATAGTTGGAGCTAATGCCCGCAGCCTGAACGCTTTTCGTTGCTGGGGGCGCTCCAAAGCGATGCGCATCGAGCCGAGCGCCAATGCAATATTTGCACTCTCGGCAGCCACGGCAAGGCGTTCATTAAGCCTCTGAGACTCTTTGGTGCCGCCACTCATCGAGGCAATCATAAGAGGTTGCGACAATGTTTTCCCAAGAAAACTGACCGTGGTATCGACCTGTTCCAGATCAATTTCCGGCAACGAGCAAGGCTCAAAACGGACATCGGCCAGGCCATTAGCCACTGTCATTTGCACGCCTGGAGTGCCCGCGATGGCGAGATGCTCGCGTTTCCGGTCACTGATATGTTTAGAAGTCATACGTTAACCCGCCAATGCCGGTGTTGATGAGGGAAGTACCAATCAATTAGCACCATGTGCGGTACTGTCAATGCGAAGAGACCAACAAAAAACATCATAATTGCGGCGGGCGTCAGGTCAATGTGGCGTGCGTAAAAGAAATAGACCGCGCCAGCAATGCATAACGTTGCTAAGGTAAACAGAAGCATATCCCTGACTGCGTGACGCGTGTTTTGCGCTGAAAAAAACACCCTGAACATATGCCGCCGAGCATGCCAACCGCAAAAGTAGAGACAAAGTGCCCACAGCGGAGGAAAGCAAATGACAAGCAAAAAACCAAGCAGCCATTCTATACAGACTCGTCGGTTGCGATGTCGGAATTCGATGATAAGGTGTGTCAGGCTAGCAATAGCCCAAGGAACAAACGCGCAGAACAGCGCAATCTGCACCAACTTTAAGTCTGTTCGCAGGTAATCAAAAAATACCGCTGTGGTTTGCCAGTGGATAGTGGGAAGGCCAACTGCCCAAAGACCCCCGCGGGCTACTATCGCCAATACCGGTTGCTTGTAATGCGTATCGACAATATCAGAACGTCCAAAGTGCACAGCACTGATGACTAAAAAACTGAGCATGGAAACCGTCGGAAAGCGAATCCAAATACCTATGCTCGCCAATGCAATGACCGCGTAAAGCCCAAATAGAATGATCGATTCCATAGTGTTTCGACCCACTGATCTAATGACATAACCATCCAATGCTCCGTGGGGAACACCAAGTAATGTCATTAACAGCAGCGGTAGCAAGATATGTGTTATCTCCATTTTCGACCTGACAAGCTCTGCGCGGCAGCTCGCATGAAAGGCATTTTAGGCGCCACAGCAACGGTTCGCCAACATGGCCCCCATCCTCCAGTATCACTCAGAAAATGAGCGAAATCGTCTCCGCTCAAACGTTGAGCCATCGCCATAAATAATTCGATGAGTCGCTCTGGTTGTTGTTTTGCCACCAGCAGAAATATCTCATCCATCCAGTTAGCTCTTGCCGAGTATGGCGATTGCGTGTGTGGGTAAACGCCTGAAAGTACCTGGCTAACGATCTGATCTGTCTGCCGCTCAGTCCCGACGAATGCGTATCCGGTGGATGCCCGCGCAGCTCCGCCGGCCAATCCACAATTTGTCAAATTTGGTTCAATTGGTATAACTGGCCCCATGGGCAGTGTTCCTGCCTCACTTTGTGTGTCATCAGAGCTTAGTTCCATGCTGAGATTATCTTTTACCCACTGACCCACGCAGTCTCGGTAGGCCTTTTCTGGCTGCCCTTGCGTGCTGAAAGTAGTCGCCTCTACTAACAGCTGACTTGAAGATAACGGGAGAACATAAATGAACGTAATGCCGCCGCGAGCGATCTGCTTTACATCAAAGTCCATCAGAATAGGTGTCGATATTCCATGCGCCCGCGACAGATCGATGGTGGCACCCCAAAACTGTTGCTTTAATGTGGTCTCGGGTATCCGGGGCGGACGGGTATCGACGACAGTTGCTGCGGTTAACGTTTCGGATTCCAGATGGATATCGTAGTTTGCGGGGTTGACTTGAATGTTGGTAACAAGGGTTTGTATGCGCTGACATCGACTTTGATTTAACTGCTTTTCCAACTGTTCTTTGTACATCTTCGCATCCAGCGACACGTAGCTTTTACAGCTGGCGCGCTGGCTGACAAAACCAGAATTTGCATGATGGAAACTCCAGGATTGCCAACTGTGCATCAAGAACGGCGAGCAAGTGGCAGGCTCCTTGGAATCCGCCCAGAAACTGATGCGCTGATTGCGACAATCTTTGGGACCGACCAGGGTCACTCCGATGCCGGCACTGCGGCTGACAAGCTTAGACGCCAACATCAAGCCCGCCAACCCCGCGCCCAGGATTACGATGTCAGTGGGCCTGGTCATCGGCATATGCCATGCCCTCCAAATACCGGTGCAGGGCTCTACTGTGCGCCGAGTCAGGCTTAAGTTTACTTGCTGTGCATAAGCGAATCATGGCGGGCAATGCGCCGAGCGTAATCAGCAGCTTTTGGGCTCCCGACACAATGACTCTACCCTTCCACCAGGCATATTGCCTGGCGCGCAGTTTATGGCCGATTGCGCGGTATAAAATGGCGGCCAGGTAAATAGCGACTCGGCTGCCACGAGGAAGATAGATTAAACCTGACAGAGCGGACTTATAAAACTGTTCAGCCCGCACCAGTTGGGCGTCAATAGCCTCAACGACTTCATGGCGTGACTCGTGCTGCGCAGTACGAAGCATTTCTACAGGCACATCAATCGGCAGATAGCGCCTGCCTAGCGAAGCATCTTCGAGCACATCTCGGCAGATATTGGTTAGCTGCATGGCAATTCCAAGATCAATCGCGTAGGGGATAGCTTCGCGATTGCGCACACCCAATACAGCACACATCATAATCCCGACAGTGCCAGCTACGCGGTAACAGTACCGATCCAGGTCGCGCTGCTGACGAAAAAAAACAAGATGCGTGTCCTGAATGAGGCCCTCTATCAACATGGATACGGCTTCGGCATCAACGCCCAACTGGATAAGTTGCCGCCACGCTGCGGATACCTGATGACACTGTGTTGGAGCCGATTGTGCAATTTCTGATTTAATCTGCTCAAGCACACATCGCCTCAATTCGTTGCCTTTGCCGGGCTCGTCTGCAATATCATCCAACTGCCGGCAGGACGTATAAAGTAAAGCCGCCAACGCCGCACGATCTTTGCCCAGAAAAAACGCTGCCCAGTAAAATGTTTTACCGTGCGTTGCGAGGGTGTTTAGCGCCTCTTGCCTGAGTGCTGATGAAACTGTCTGCTTACTCATCAATGTTGTCTTTTACGTCGTAGCACCATTCAATAAATTCTCCACTACCTTTGCAGATGAGAGCACACCGGGTAATCCAGCGCCCGGGTGAGTGCCCGCACCGGTAAAATAGAGATTGGGTATATCAGGATCACGATTGTGATAGCGAAAATAGGCTGATTGCGTGAGAGTTGGCGCTATCGAAAAGCCGGCTCCATGCTCAGACCGGTATCGAGTCTTGAAGTCATCTGGAGTCATCCAGAATTCTGCGCAAATACACTCGTCGAGCCTTGGCAGAATAGTGTCGCTCAAGGCCTTTACGATGCGTTCGCGGAGTTTGGGTCCTTCGAGCTGCCAGTCAGTCCCGGAAAGCAGGTTGGAAACTGGGCACAGAACATAGAAACTATCGCACCCCGGCGGTGCAAAACTTGGGTCTGTAGCCGTTGGCCTATGAAGGTAGAGAGAGAAATCCTCGGGGATAATATGTCGATCGAAGATATCAGCCAATAATTCTTTGTGTCGTGGGCCCAACCAAATTGTGTGATGAGCGATATCCTGATAGGTTCTTCGGGTACCAAAGTACAGAACATAAAGCCCCATGGAATACTGTGTCGCAGCATCGGGTCTGCGGATCAATTGCCGTTTCAAATTGGAAGGCAGCAGGGATCGATAGGCGTGCGGAGCATCACCGTTGAATATAACGTTGTCAGCTTCGATAAGCTCTCCGCCGTTGAGCGCAACTGCACAAGCACGCCCTTGATCAATCAAGATCTGGTCAACATCACTATTGAGCCTGATGACAACCCCCTCCTCAAGCATCAATTTCTCTAAAGCATCGACCAGGGCGCCGGTTCCACCCATACAAAAGTGGATGCCCCATTTTCTCTCCAGGTAGTGTATCAGCGTGTAAATCGATGTGGTGGTATAAGGATTCCCACCGACAAGTAACGGATGAACCGAAAATATCTTGCGCAAATGCTCGTTTTTAATGAACTTGCTCACGAGTCCATAGACCGTACGGTAACTCTGTAATCGAATCAGGGCAGGTGCCTGTTCCAACATCGAAGATATTCGGGTAAACGGTTGACTGGACAGTTTGTCGAACCCCAGATTGAATATTTTTTCGGACAACTTGAGCAGCGCCTGGTAGCCCGCAACGTCACCTTTATCAAATCGCGCAATTTCCTGCAAAGTGTGCGATATGTCGCCTTTGTAGGTAAATGTGCGTTTGTCATTGAAGTAGAATTCGTACCAGGTATCGAGAGGGACCAACGTGGCATAGTCCTCCATGCGCTTATCAAACAGTTCAAACAACTCCGCAAACAAAAAGGGGGCGGTTATGACCGTGGGCCCAGCATCATGCCTGAAGCCCTCTTTTTCAAAGACCTGTGCTCTGCCGCCTAATCGATCCAGTCGATCCAGCAATGTCACATTGTGCCCGAGCGCCCTGCATCGCAAAGCGGTCGCAATTCCTCCAAATCCAGCGCCAACAACAATGCTATGGGTCAACGATTCGTCTCCCTGCCAGCAGGGACACAACGATGGACATTGTTTACTTCACGCGCCAGCCATTGTTGAAAGTCACTCAAAATGTCCTGTATTTGTGGTGCTAGCCGCGACAGGGCGTTATCAGCTGCATTGAAATGAAAGGTCAACTGTTGCAATGCTTGTCTATAAGCGTCCGATTGTTGCACACACCTCCACCATTCCTGCGTTTCTCTCGCATCGGGTAACCGCCCCCCCGACCGGGTTTGATCATTCCAGCGATCGAACAGCGTTTTCACAGGTGCCGCAAGCGTGGCACTGAAACAGGCGAGTACGGCGTTAGGACGGCCCTTAGCCAGATCAGAACACAGCGTGTCTGTCCCAAAGGTTTCATTAAAATTGTGAAGGTCATTAATTATCTGGAAACAGATAGCTGAATGGGAAAAATACCGCTCGACGCTGTTTTGATGGATAGCATAGCCGGTTATCGCGGCGGCCCCCGACATTGACAAGGACAGAAGAGGCGCTGTTTTTCGGACAGCGATATCGCTGTACTGTGACCAGGACGGATAGCCGACGGCAAAAAATTCACTGGCTTGGCCACCGACTGATGTGATAACGCAGTCGCTGAACAAGTTTATGGTTTGCGGCCCGGCCAGTGCGGCGAGTCTAAACCCAGCTGCGATATAGTAATCGCCTAAACAGACCGCGATTGCAGCGCCGTATTTTTTGAAAACCGTTTGATTTCCTCTGCGCAAAGAATCCTCGTCGCAGAGGTCGTCGTGCACCAGCGACGCGTTATGGACAAGCTCGACAGCGGCAGCCCAGCTGATTGCTTTATCGAAATCAGCACCGAACATTGATGCCGACTGAAATGCCAATCTACCCCGAATTTTTTTGCCCTTTGAACTCAAGTGCTCCACAGACACGTGGCGCAGCGGTTTAGGAGCGTCTATGGTTACCTGTCGAATTCTGTCAGCTATTAACTCGCACAGCGACTCGGCATTCAGTGGCATATGGTTTACATTTTTCAAGGCCGCAGCATTCATAGCGTATTCTAAGTTTGGTAATTGTAAACGTTATACGACTCAGCTATACCTTGCAGATCACTTGTCCGTAACAAATTTCCCATCCAAGTCTTTTTCTATTAAAAATTTGCCTCTTCAGAAGAATCTGTGGGCAGTTTTTGGCACAGGTAACGCGCCAAGCGCATGATACAAGGCAATCTCAGCGGCATGATAGGTTCTAAAACCATACG
>Ga0209702_10008723_pt1 | contig 11639 bp, 8 predicted proteins | sample FRY01_FD_187210 | JGI IMG/M metagenome (GOLD analysis project Ga0209702, IMG submission 187210) | Freshwater microbial communities from Lake Fryxell liftoff mats and glacier meltwater in Antarctica - FRY-01 (SPAdes) (version 2) | ecosystem: Environmental > Aquatic > Freshwater > Ice > Glacier... | reverse complement strand
AGCGAAAACACCAGCGGGACATTGCACACGACGACAATGCGCCCAATGAGGTCGATTTCAAACACACTGTTGGCGATGTTGCAGCGATTGCACATGTACTTGTTGTTGCGGACGTCGTGACGGAAGGTGGGAAACACGTTCTTGTTGGCACACAGCATGCACACGAGCAGCGTGCTTTGCCGGTGCATCTGAATCTTGTTACAGTCCCAGCTGGCACGCAGCGCCCTTGTCTGCTGCTGTATAAGCTCCACAGAGACCTCGTACACCTGGATGAGCTGCATGTGGTCCCACAGCACATTGATGTGTGTACTCGCACAGAGACCTCGTACACCTGGATGAGCTGCATGTGGTCCCACAGCACATTGATGTGTGTACTCGCAAAGTGTTTGCGCTGGCAGTACATTTCAAACACGGAGAAGAAGCGAGTGTGCGGCACGCTTCCGAGGGCCTCCATACACAGTGGTGTGTGTTCATTGTCGGTTTTTTTGAGGCGGGTAGTCGCATTGCTTGCAGTGACGCTGGTGTTGTACATTTCGCTGTATCCGCAGTGCAGGCTGTTCTTGTTGTACCGGCAGCAGCGCTCAAACATAATGTGGCATTTGGGCGCCAGCTCGTCCAGGAGACGCAGGATCGCCTCGGTTGAAATGCACTTGTCCGTCTTGGCAAATTCGAGGTTGAGTTCGACTCGGAACTGCTGTCCAATGTTGAAAACATTGGTGCCCATCACATTGATGTTGATACTTTTGATGTATTTGGTTTCGGGCAGGGCGTTGACATTTTGAATGACGTAGTAGATGTATTCCATGAGACACATTTTCACGAGCGTCTTGTGCCGCAGGTAAAACTTGTTGCGAGCCTCAAAGGAGCCGACCAGAAGTTCCCGAAAGAGGCGCATGACGCCGACCCGCACCTCGAAATTCACATCCTTGACACAGACTTGCGGGTACAGCGACAACATGGAGGGCATACACCACTTGAGCAACATGCACAGCGTCCTGTCGTTCTGCTCGGGCCAGGCGTGGTCGTGCTTGACCCGTCGCGGATTTTGAAAAAACGGTATGCACGATCGAATCAGGATGATGAGGTCGTCTTCGTATTGCTTGGTGGGCATCATGCACTGATGCAGGAGAATTGTGATGTCAGGCAGTACCCCCAAGTGCACGCACGTTGCTGTTTTAGTGCCGAGGTGGCACTGGCTGTGTTTATGAGACTTGCGGGGGTGGCGGTGCTCTGTGGGCTCCAGATGCATGCTGTTGATGCAGCTGCCGCCCGACACGTTGAAAATGCGGGGATAAATGTCGACATAGCACTGTAATGGCAGCGCGCGCTGCATTTGCCATCGTGCGTGACAGTCGCCGAGGCGGATTTTGTTTTCCATGTTGTTCACAAAAGTGTGCATTTTTTGCCTGTGTGCACAGCTTGTCTCCACGTCTACTGGTGTGGCTGCAGGGCAGGTTGGAGTGGTGGTGTGAGAGTTTGTGCAGGCATGTGGCAGCCCCTCGAGGTCTGGGTTTCTGTTGTCAATGTGTGGGTTTGGGTGTTCTTGTGCCATAGACGGCGACGATTCGGCGTCGTCATCCTCGACAAAGACGTCGTCCTCGTCGCGGCTGTCGTGACTGCCTGCTGCATCGCGCTCCTCGTGCATCGCTGGACAATCACCCTCAGAACCGTAGTGTTGGGTCGGGTAGCACGTTTGCATGTCATTGACGATGCAGAAAATATGCTTGGCCTTTTTCTTGGACTTTGTCCACATACACCCATTCTTCTGCACCCCAAGGGTGGTGCTGAACGAACCCAGCTTAGAAAACACAGACGACGAGGGGCTCAACAAAAATCCACCTCGAGCTGTTTCATGTATAGAATGTTCTTGTCCTTGTAGACGCTGTACGCATTGCGCTGGTGTCGCACGATGGGCATCGGCAGGTTCTGTATGGGCCCGCCCGGTGGACAGACCAGCATCGCCGACAGCCGATATTCCCCGGGCTTAGAGTGCTCGTTGTAGAAGCGCTGGATGAGGCCGTTGACATGCACGCCCGAGTGCACAATGTCGTAAAAGAGTACCTGTGTGGTGGCACGTGAGCACGGCAGACACATGCCGCGATGGGTCTCGTTGCGGGTCTCCCACGGTAGGGTGTACTCTACGCCGATGAATGGCTGTGTCGGGTCGATGTGCATACACTCGCAGTCCACGCCGCGCACACACGGTCGCTCGTTTCCTCCTACGCACTGCCGAAGAAAAGTGTCCTCGTACGACTTGGAGACACTGCGGATGTCGTTTGTGTATGTGATGTTGTGTGGACACACCCCCTTGAGCGTGGCGCGGTAACTGCTTTCCGTCACGATCTGCTCGAGGTTTTTCGTCATGCCAAGCAGCATCTTGTCAAGTTTGTCGGATTTCATGGGCAGCACGGGCAAAAATTGCGCTATACAGCCTTTAATGAGCTGGTTGCTCGGCACGTCGCTGGTGTAGTTGCTGACACTCTTCTGCACCGCCACTCGTTTGTCCACCGTGCTTGGCAGTTGTACGGAGTCCAGCGCCGTGTAAATGTCTTGTTTGCGGGTGTCCAGGTTGGTTTTGTGGTGTTTGGGTGCCGGCCCGCCCTGCGCCTGTGTACTGGTAGCTTTGTTGACATTGCTGCGCTTTCGCTTGCGCTTCTCCACATCCATCTTCGAGTCCTCGCTCGGGGTGTTTTCGATCTTGACATCTTTCCACGACGACGGAATATGGCTTTGCATTTCGCCAATGAGTCTTGCCCACGGACGGCGTCCCCACCCTCTCTCCCCTCGTGTAGTGCGTGACTTTGCTGTGGCTTTGGGCAGTAAACGACTTTGTTGGGCATTTCCTTTTTTCGACGACGAGCGGTATATATGTAGCAGGGTCGCCGTGACCCACCCGTAATCCCGCGCCATAGTATATTATAAAGACAGAGCATTGTAGTGCCTATGTGCACACGGCATAGTAGCCATGACAGTTCCTGATATTTTGTGTATGTGCAGCGGCCGACGCGGTATGCGGCAACGGTTTGCTCGATACCGACGAAGAATGCGACGATGGTAACGTGGTAGGTCTGGATGGTTGCAGTCGGTGCAAGCTGGATCCCTTTTTCATGTGTCGGGGAGCCTGGCGCAGTCCGCATGCCCCACATGAACGAGGATACATGGTGAGCTGCATCTTAATTTTGTCTCTCTCTGTCTCCCCCTCTCTGTTCACCGTGCATTTGCCTGTGCATCACGACGTTGTGTATCTACCTCTCTCTCTTGTGATTCTCGTGCTGCTTTTGCACTTAGGTCGATATGGCGACGCTGCAAGTTAGCAGCGAGGTGGAGGCCTGTGCTAGCGACAGCCGCAGCACTACTACGGCAGTACACACGGGGCTGCTGTTGGACGACGGCTTTGTTTGTCCTGTTTCGTTTTACTGGGAGCCGTCGCGCTGGCTGCGCTGGTTCGATGCAAACGTGCAATTGTCGTCATTGCCGGTCGCCGGCTACTATTGCCCGTCCGTGTGTGCACAATTCCCGACACCAGCGGGATACCAGATGCAGCAGTGTCAGCTTGTCGACATGGACGAGTGTGCGGCGGCACAACATGCAGGTGCCAGCATATGCGGACTGCATGCTACTTGCATCAACACTCCAACACGCACCGCAACCGATCTAGGAGCGCCCGACCCACCACACGGGACCCTGAATTCCACCGGCTACCTGTGCATTTGCCGGCTAGGATATTTTACCGTGCAAATGTTTCCGACGGCGTGTCACGACCGTGGCTTGGAGATGGCCTACTTTATGACCGAGGAAGCAGCATCGTACAGCACGCATCTACCCCTGGCCAATGATACCGCCAACACTACCACACTACCCCCAGCGATCTCCACAATGTATCGACTCAAGACCGCCCGGCAGCTGGTCCTCGCCAATATACAGGCGCTTGTGCCTGGCATCAACAGCAGCGTTTCGCTGAGCGTTTTTGCTGCCTCGTCTGTGTTCACCGACACCTCGATCACATTTGAAACGCCGGGCACCTCCAGGGTGTGGAAAGTCAGCATGCGGCTCGCCTCGGCGTTTGTACAAATGCAGGACTCCACGCTCAAGCGGATGGCTATAGTGATCCACGACACGCTGCTGGGCGCAGGCGTCATGGTTGATTTTCAGCTGCACACGCAGAATATATGTAATGGTGACGACAGCACGCTGCAAAACGTGTGTTCGGACAGCGCTATGTGTGCTGTTGCCGGTATCGGGGCTTGCACACAGAACGTGGCCTATGTGCAAGCACACCTGGTGCACACCAACTCCGGTGCAAACAGCGTGGACTCGCAGTCGGCTGGGTTTGTAATGCGGTCGGTGAGGTTCAACATGGCGACACAAGAGTGGAGCCTGCAGCTGCAATTTGAGGACCGCCAGGACGGGGCGCGACGTGTGCTTTTCGTGTCCAAAACGCGACAACTCCACGGCGTGACAGCGTATTCGGACCGGATGGATCACGCGTGCGCTTCGCACCAGGCGGGCGGCCAGTCCATCTCCGACACGGAGAGGCTGCAACAGTGCTTCAGTGGATTTGCCGACACTTTCCACGTTTTGCAGTCGTACACCGACAACTTTGCCACTACAAGTGGCATCACGGCGCAGCAACTGCAGAGACTACAGAGTGGTTTCAGTGGATACCAGGATTTTTCAACTGGGTCATTTACAACGCTCCCATCCGCCACGGCACACGAGGCTGCGTTTGCCGACCTCTCACACCACGACCCATCGGTGGCAGTGGCTGCAGGGCAGCCATTACTGGTGACGCGAACACGCCTGGTCTGGGTCACTCTCTCGTACGACGAGGTTGTGCAACTTGTGGGCAAACATACCGCACACGGCGCGGACAACAGCAACAAAAGTGTCGAGTTTTTCGTCGGCATGGCTACCATGAGGGTGGCGGATGGCCTCTTGTCCACGGTGGTGACCACGCGGGACATCCTGACGAGGATAGACAACAACTATGTACTGACGCATGACACCACCGACGCCAACCTCGACAATATGGTTATTCCGTTTATTGCCGTCTCGCTGTTTAATGTGCACAGTCGAAGCATCCCAACCTCCTCATGGGGTTTCATCCGCTATGACATCAGGCTGCCCCCGAGTGCCGTTGCTGCGGGTATCACTTTTGACCAGGAGGACGTGATACCTGTCGACTCTGTGATTGGGTCCATTGCGTTTTTCCAGGACGACCCGATAGACACAAACGCATACCCCTGTATTTTCAGACCTTCTGTCGACAGTTACGAGAGCTTTGCGGCGCAATTTGGCTGCAGCGACGCGATTCAGAGTGTGAGTCTATGCTTATGTCGCACACCCGCACCATCCTATGCTACTGCATACATGTCGTGCGTGCTCACATGTACAACATGCATTTCATTTGCACCACTGACCCTGCATGTGCGACACAGATCTGCAGGCCGATCTTCTCGCAATCAAACAGTCGACTGGAGTACACGTTTCCGCTCGGGGCGTATGTGCTGGACGACGCAATCGACACACAGAAGAAACTGTTCATGAAATTCGTGCTGCGGATGCGCACAGCCACACAGTCGCGTATGCGCAAGTATGTGAGCACAAGTACCGCAATCGTGCGAAATGGCGTGCAACAAAGGTGTAAACCGCCAGTGCGAGTCGACAGCAGCTTGGCGGACATTCTGAGGTTTGACATGCTGGATGGTCTGCTACTGACGGACTCGCAGCTTGGCCAGACGGACACCACGTTCTTCCAGAATATCACTGGGGCGGAAAACGCTGCCAGCACCATCAACGTGAATATTGCGATGCCGCTCACATTTTTGCTCCGGATCGATGATGGTGTTCTCGGAAGCACTGCAATGGACACGTATGGCATCGACGTGGTCTCAATGTTTACCATGTATTTTCTTAGTAACGTGAAGAAGGACAGCATGCTGAGCCTGCTGCGCACAGGGCGGGGCTTCACACAGTTTGAGGACGGCAGCATCGACCCCGACGACGAGCTATTGCGGATATGCCCGCTGCACCGGATTCGCGGGGTTTATGGGTGCATTTCCCGTTTCGAGGTGCAGAGTGGCCTCTTCGAGTTTGAGAGCGCGTCTGTCTTGCCCATTGCCACAGACGCGGATGTGAATGCGTTCGCTTCGGCAACGTGGGCACAGGCTCAACGCACTGCATCTGCGTCCTTTGCGCACGATTTGCGCACACACACCGGGTCTGTGCGTAACAACTTTCACATCAATGCAAAAACCCGCCAGGCCTTTGTTGTTTCGCAGGATGTCCCATGGAGCGAAGACGAATTTCGAAATGACCCGTCTCTTTCGCATCTGCAGTACCCACAGGTGAAAATGTCCCAGAACCCCCTGTTACGTCTGTGAGGTGCTATTTTGCTTCATCCCCGGGCCCGGAATTGACAATGTGTGTTTGGTGGTGTGTGCACTGGTGTCGGTGGCAGCAATACACTAACCTGAAAATGCCACGCTCGTGTGCTGAGCAGCACTCTATCAGCGTGTTCTCTGTCAATTTGGACGTCTCGAAGCCGGTCTCTGGCGTCACGGAGCCGCTGATCCAGCTGACCATTTCTGCTGTGTTTTCGACCAACTTGCAGCTTTTTCATGTGAACACAGCCAACCGTACGCGGCAGATTTGTGGTATCATGTCAGCCGTCACCGGCGTTGGTACCGACAACATTATACTCCGTGCAAACACAGGACCGGCGACCTTCACCGACACTGGAACCTCCAAGACGTCCTTTCAAATTGTGTTGAGTATGCTGCGGCATAAATCGGCGTACCAGGAGCAACGTGTCCACCGGCTCGGGGTCCATTTGTCGCAACCGGGAACACGAGTCCGCGTGCGAGTGGACTCCATGTTGCAAAAAATGGTGGAGACGTGGACGTTGCAATATGTTCCCGGCTATGAATTGTCGATTGTGGCGGCCTCGGTCCATTTTGTGACGAGTGTCTTGAACAGCACGGCACAGCCACCGTCGTCGCCGCATCGCAGGAGGCTTTTAGGGGTATCAGACTCCACAAAAGCACCACTGCGGCGCGCGGCATCCACTGCTTGGAACCAGACCTCGACGTTTTTCCTACGCTCGCACGATATGACGGATAACTCCGACAGCATGCTTGCGTTCTTGACAACGTCGGGGGACTTTTCGCGGATGTGTGTGTTAACTGTACGGTACAGTCTAGCGTCATACTGTCGGCTGGACGAAACGCAAATTTTGGAGGAGATGAACGCACTGCTCGCCGAGCCACTGCGTATGGCGTCGGGCGGGCACATTGTGCGCTGCAAGCCAGTCGCCATTGCGCCAGCAGAAACCATAGCGTGCCCGTCAGCGCCACGGTTGGATTTGCCGCCCACATTACGCCGCAGCGGGGGCGGTGGCGCAAATGCGGACTTGCTGTTGCACGTAGAAATCATTGTGTATTCCGATGCCTCCGGCAGCTTTACCCTCTTGTCCACACCAGAGCTGCAGAATGCTGGGGTGTCCAAGATCAACATTATTTCTACCAAGAGAACGCGAGACAGTGGGCTCGCTGTGTCGCTGGATGCCAGTGGATTTCTCTCGGACGGATCGCTGCAACCGCTGCCGTATCCAGTGGCGACGTCTTCTTCGTCCACTGCCGCTGTAATTGCGGGGGTGATGGCGGGACTCCTCGCCGTGTCTTGTGCTGTTTTTGCATACTTGCAATGGCAGAAGCACCGGCGCCAATGCATGTCTGCACACGCTGAGATGCCTGTGCAATACACTTCCATGCCACTAGTACCGGGCGGGTGCTCATGTATGCCACGGGTCGACAGGACGTCCTCCAGCATTGCGGCCTTGCAGATGGACCATCCGTTATATGCGAGGGTGGGGTTGCATTTTCCGGGCCATGTCTACGCGATGTGACGCGGCAGAGAGGCGTAGGCGCAGAAGGACGAAAAATGGTGGTCGATGTAATACAAGAGACAAAATACACAAAACTGCACTACCGTGATGCCGACAAACATCCAAACTTGGTGTCCATGAAATATGTTTTGGTTTTCGCACGTCTGTAGTATTTCACACATGCCACGACGCCGGTGTATGTAGGTGTGTATATGATGTATATATATACGAAGTCGTAGCAGCGGGTACGCAGCATATGCCGTCAGCAGGGGCATATGTATGCCTGTCGTTAACGCTGCTGCTCGCTGGGGTGCACGACACATGCCACCTTGTGCATGGCGAGGATTTCAGATGCATCTCCCCCGATCCACCCATTGTCAAAATGATTTTCAGCATCCATGTCATTGCACCCCTCCTACATCCAATGCTACCAATTTTGCGGAAACGCAGCTGCGTTTCGGAGACACCGCGCATTAATGTGCGCATTGCCACGCAACAATTCAACCTACTCAACGCCACCATTTCAGTGGAGGCGTGCCGGCACATGTATCGCAACCTCATTTGCACGGACCTGAAACCCGTTATCCAAAACGAATGCCATTACGCCAACTTGATCATGTTTGCCGCCGCCGAAGGCATGCCAGAATGCATCACGGACTCGGATTGCGCGGCCATACACAACCGCTATGAGCTACCGGGACTGTGGTGTGACTGGGCCCTCGAAATGAGGCAAGAGCTCTGTGTGGCGCCAATGAATGCGAGTTTTGTCGACTCGTGCGCGTCCGACCCAGACACAAGCACTCGCATCCGCACGGCGTGTGTCTTAACCAACGCCGTATGCGCCTTTGTGGTGAAAAATATCTTCTTCCTGGCGCCAGTCACCGGAATCACCATGTTTGTAGTGTCGTTTACCGTCATTTATATTACACATCCAGCGACTGTGCATCGGTAGACGTGAGTGCACTACGTGTGCTATTTCTGGAACTTATCGCGCTCCGGACCCCTATTTGGCACAAGAACGCGTTTGCTTTGCGTTTCTCAAACTTTCCTGCAAAGCATGCCACGCGACGCGATTCGCACGTGTTTCGACCGTTTCCAGCAAGAAGTCCGCGACGAGATCGAGCAGCACAGGTTAGACGAGCGGCAGCTGCAAGCCAACACCATAGCAACACTCAACAGCGAGATTGCGTCGCTGCACGAGGAGAAGAGGCTTCATGGTGTGTGGATCAAGGAAACCGAAGAAAAGACGTGTCGCGACCAGGTTGCCGCTACTGCCGCTACCGTCGAGTTCCGCCGAAAGATCAAACTGCAAAAACTGCAGCATGAGGCCAGTCTAGTCAGCATAGCCGAAAATACGCAGCTGCTCAAGGGCAAGGAGCGCGACTTGGAGTCGATGACAGCTACGGTGTCGCAGCTCAGGACAAGTATTGCAGCCAACGAGCTGAACGAAATCCTCATGAATGACGCCATCGACGGATATGGTGTTTCGATCGAGCTGGTGGAGATGGAGGTTGACAATGTGCGTGTGCGGAATCGGCAGATGAGCGACGAAAACAAAAGACTCAAGGAAAGAATGGGCGTGCGCATGCGCGAGCAGGAGAAGGAGAGGGCGGAAATTGCTACATTCCGGCCCAGGATGCTCGAGATGGCGGAGCACATGGTGGCCGAATACAAGAAAATATCGAAGCAGATTGTCAAGATCGACGAAAAGCAGAAGCGTATCATTGCCGAGAAAACCGCCATCATCGCGCAAATGCTGTCGGCATCAACGAAAGAGGACGGTGTAAAGAAACGCAAGTGCCCGTCGCAGGCTTCCAGCACCGTGCCCGATGGCGCCGAATGCAGTGTGTGATACAAGACGGGGGAAATACAAGTAGTCGCGTGTCAGTAGGTAGTGTAGTGTACGGGATGAGATATAATGGAAAATATGTTTATGTTGTAATACAACTGGTTCAAACGCGTTGATTGTGAAACTTGACATATTGCAGCAAGTACTCGCGTGTCAGTAGGTAGTGTAGTGTACGGGATGAGATATAATGGAAAATATGTTTATGTTGTAATACAACTGGTTCAAACGCGTTGATTGTGAAACTTGACATATTGCAGCAAGTACTGGTGCGACACCGTCTGTCGGAAGGTCCGCACCTTGGTGCAAATAGTTTCAAATTCAACGGGGGGCATGTCGATGCAGCCTTCTCCGTACTCGTTCACCAGGTCCGAGAGAGAACGTCGAATGACAAACGGAGAAACATCGTTCTTGTCGCCGGCGGCACCTCGTGCCTCTTCAAAGGCCAGCACCTGGGCTTCGGAGGCGACAGCGATGGTTGCTCTGGGGTCTGTGCCGTCGTGCGCGGCAGGGTGTCTGTCGCTGTTGGCATCATGGCTGTCCTCAAGGCCCAAGACATTGTCCGCGGCTGTCCCGGCCGCCTCCGACGCCAGCTGTCGCTGCTTCCGCGTCGGCATATGCACAACAAAGTGCGTTGTGCGACAGAGGATGCGAATGGGCTCGAAGAGGATGCCATTGACAATGTTGGCAATGTCGGAGCCTGACATGTGTTCCGAGAGCTGGGCAAGCTCGCGAATGTTATCGTCCGTACATATGGTGGGTCCGAAGAAGGAGCGGAACATGAGCATGCGACTATCATTGTTCGGCAGCTCGATGTAGACGCAGTGCGGAAAGCGACGCATGACGGCAGGGTCAATTTGCCACGGCAGATTGGTGGCAGCAATGACAAACACCCCACTCTGCTGCAGGAATATTTTGTCCAGTTCGATCAGCAGCTGATTCGTGAGCCGCTGGTCGGCAATGGAGCCGTCCCCCTCACGTTTGCACGCAATCGAGTCGACCTCGTCGAAAAATATGATGCTCGGACTGTTGCGTACAGCCGCTGCAAAGAGCGACTGTAGCTTTTTCTCGCTGCCACCCACCCACCGTGAGGTGAGCTCAGCACACGATGCGTTGTAGAAACACGCATTCACCTCCGACGCCGTCGCCCTCGCGATCAAGGACTTGCCCGTGCCGGGGGGGCCATACAACATGATGCCGTTACTGCGTTTCACATTTAAGCGCTTAAAAAGCGCCGGAAACTGCATGGGAATCACCACAGACTCGCGGATGGCCTCAATTGCGCTGGTGCATCCCACCACATCTTTGAAACGCACGTCGGACTTGTGCGAGGTCTCCCATTCTATGTCGCCTATTTCTTCGCTTCCGGGACCACCGTTGTCACCAGCACCACCGCTGTGGGCCTTGCTACTGTCTTGGTTCTCGTGGTCGCACACTGTACTCTGTGCCGTCGCACCTCGTGTGCTTGGTTCTCGTGGTCGCACACTGTACTCTGTGCCATCGCACCTCGTGTGGCTGTGTGCTGAGAGATGTGCATGTTGCCCGCAGCTGTGCCTGTGCTGCAAGAAGAGGCGGTCTTGTCGCGCTCCAGCTTGGCGGCCAGCGCAATCGCTTGTTGGGCTTGCAAGTGCTCCGACGTCTGCAGGAGCGAATTCACGACAATATCGAGCTTGGGCCACAGGGCTTGCGCCATATCTTGACGTGTGCCCATGAGGTTGTGTGCCAGTGTCACCAGGTCTCGAATCTGAGCTTCGGTCGAAAGTTGGTTTGTTCGTGTATGTACCGCCTGCAGATACATTTCCGCATCCATGACAGACGAATGTGTTGACACTGCCATCCTGGTACGCCGAGGCTTCCGATACTCGCAACAAAGTCTGCAACATATACCAAACCCCAAGCCACTGCTCA
>Ga0209702_10008722_pt1 | contig 11640 bp, 5 predicted proteins | sample FRY01_FD_187210 | JGI IMG/M metagenome (GOLD analysis project Ga0209702, IMG submission 187210) | Freshwater microbial communities from Lake Fryxell liftoff mats and glacier meltwater in Antarctica - FRY-01 (SPAdes) (version 2) | ecosystem: Environmental > Aquatic > Freshwater > Ice > Glacier... | reverse complement strand
TCAGCGTTGCCGCGCTCGCGCGAGCGCAAGATGCAATCGTCGCACGCAATGCGGCGTTCAATCAGTTTGCGACGGCGGGCTCGTCGATCGAGCAGGCGGGCTTTCAATCCACTGGCAACATTGTCAATCAGATGCAGTCGTCGGTGGATCAGGCCAGCGAACTGGCGAATGCGGCGAATGCGTTCGCGCTGACTGCTGGTTTGTATTCCAACTTGGCGGCAACTTCCTCCGGCGCATTCATGGCTGGCGCACAAGCCAACGGATTCCGCATCGATGCGGAGTCGTCACGAGACGGTTCGATCGCTCAGCGCGACTCGGCACAGTCTGCCATCACAGCGCACAATACAGCGCTGGGAACAGTGTCATCGCTCTTCGAGACGGCTGGTGTGTCGTTGGCATTGGCCGAGTCAAAATCGCTCGCAGCGCAGGACTTTGCCAACCAAGCAAATGGTTTCTTCTTGCTCGCAACGGTCGCTCACGAGCAGGAGGATGCATCCAATGTCATTCTTAACGCAGGGTATTCCGATGGCGCGGCCACGCAGAGCGAGCGGAGTGCGACGGCTTCAAACACCGCCGCGAACGCGACACGCCAGAGCGCAGATTTGGCAGCTGTTCAAGCGGGAATTTCCAACCAAGCTGGAGTTAATTACTTGAATGCCGTTGCAGCAGCGGATCAGTTTGCATCTGCAGCTGGTGATGCGCACGGTGGTGCGGTTAGTGCGGCCGATCAAGCGCAAGCGTATTCCACTGCGGCAGCGAACTTCGCGGCGGCGATCGGTTCAACGCAGTCGGCCTCAGCTGCGGATTTTGCGACCGCTGCACGGGCGCAGGCGATCACTCAGCGCGATGGTGCGTTGGCGGCTCAGCAGTCGGCTCTGATGGCCGCAAATCAAGCGCGCAGCATGGGCGAGCGCGTTTTCTTTACGCGCACGGCAGAGATTGCTGCCAACACTGCTGGGCGGGCCGATCAAGCCAGAATCTTCGCGGATTTGGCGCTCTCTGCTGCGACTCAAGCTCGTGCGGATGCGACATCGGCTCAGGCTCTCGTCGGTGGGGATGACCAACCAGGAAACTCCAACTAATCGGAATCGCTCAGTTCTTGGAATGATCATTGGCGCCGCGCGTTCGATCGTGCGATTTCCTGCTGCGCGAAATCCCAACCTCATCCATAATGCACCCGTGAAGCGTTTTTCTTGGATTGCCTTTTCGGTTGGCTGCGCGACCATGATCCTTGTCGCTGGGGCGATCGCATTGGGATGGCTGCAGAATGTCGAGTTGAAATCTATCGACTGGCGATTTCAAAATGTTCGCTTTCGAGCGATGCCACTTTCGGATCAGATCGCACTGGTCGTGATTGACGACAACGCAATCGACACATTGGGTCGATGGCCGTGGCCGAGACAAAGGATGGCTCAGGCGATCAACGAAATTTCTCGTGCAGGCGCGCGAACCGTTGCGCTTGATCTTCTCTTGAGCGAACCGGATTCCCAAGGCGCGGCGGATGACAAACTCGCAGCAGAAATCGCCGGAGTCAACACGGTTTTGGGCTTCGATGCCGGCATTCAATTCAAACTCGGTGATGAATGGAAAACACCCGAAGGCGCTATCGCGCTCACTCGGTTGCTCGAAGCGCTTTCGTCTCATATTGACGGCAATCCTGCGGAACTGGCTACGACAGCCCAACTCGATGGGGATCGCAAGGCAGAGTTTCTGGAGCACCCGATCTGGTTCAAAGAACTGGCAGCGTGGAAAGTGCTGTGGGCTGATGTCGCTCGATCGAGCCTTCCTCCACTTGAAGATCTGATTTTCAAACTCTGTGGCGGCAATCATGCCGGGCAATTCGCGGAGCGCATGATGATCGAGCAACTCTGGCAACGGGCGCAGAGTTGGATTGAGTTCAACGAAGAGTTGGTGCTTCACGGTGAACGCACGGAACTCATCGGCGGTCACGATCAAGAGCCGCCGATTCCTCAGTTAGCTCGAGCGGCATCCGGAGTGGGAGTTGTGACCAACGAACAGCGGCAGAACGACACGGACGGCGACAAGCGTCGCACTGGAGTCATGTGGGATGTTCCGGGAGCTCGGGCTTATCAGCTCGGACTCGTCGCAGCTGCCACGCACTTGGGATTGAAACCAAATGACATTGTCGTGGAGAATGAGAACGCTTTCGTTGGCGATGTTGCGATACCGATTCACGACGGGATCATGGTGCTCGATTGGCCGACATCGACATTCGATGGAGGCTTTGCTCAGTGGTCGCAGCCCGGACTCGGCGGTCAGGAACGCCCAGCCATTTCGATCGGCGCGCTCGTTGGATTGAGCGACGACCGCGTGTTGCAGCAGGGAAATGAGCGAAAATTGGCAGAGGCGCGTGCGGCGCTCGCGGCGCTCGTTCCCGCGTACGCCGCACCAGAAGTTGCGCAAATGTCCGACGGCGAATTTGCGGCACTCGTCAGCGATGCCGACATGGATGACGCCATACCGACCGCCGCGCGCGAGACGGCCGATCAGTTTCTCAAACTCTCTGAAGGGGTGAAGTTGGGAGCGATTGATATTGCCGCGCGTGCGGAGGAATTGAAATCGAAATTGCAGGGCAAACTCGTGTTCATCGGATGGACCGCGACCGGTGCGCTCGCTGACTTTGTACCGACACCGTGCCATCAAAGAACCCCAGGAGTTTTTGTACATGTTGTGGCTGCGGACATGGTGCTGAACCGTCATGCACGCGAGATGGCGCCCGAGTGGATGCAGTGGGTGGCGATCTTCGCCTTTGGAATTCTCGCCTCGTTCGGCGCGGCTCGACTCTCGACGGTCTGGAGCGCAGTTAGTGCATTGATCCTTGTCGTCATGTGGGCTCTCACGGCAGGTCTCTTCGCATTCAATGAACTGCACATCATCATGCCGCTCGCTGGACCGATCGTTGTTCCAGTCGCGTCGTGGGCGACGGGGACTGCTGCGATGGCTCTGCTTTCCGCACGCGATCGTGCGCGCATCACCCGTCAGTTTTCAGCGCGTGTCTCGCCGCAATTGGTCGAGAGACTCGCCAACAATCCAGACGCGTTGACCATGAGCGGCCAAGAACGGCAGATCACCGTCATGTTCGGCGATTTGGCTGGATTCACCACGATTGCGGAGCAGCTCGGTGGTCCTGAAGTTGTTCGCACACTGAATCTGTATCTCGGTCGATTGTCCGAAGAACTTGTCCTGCGGGATGCCTATGTCAATAAATTTCTCGGCGATGGATTCATGGCGTTTTGGTCGGCGTTCGGCGATGACCCACGACAGGAATCGCGTGCCGCCGAGAGTGCAGTCGCGTGTCAGGCAGCGATGAAGGAAATCGCCAGGGATTCTGAACTTGGTTCACCCAACATATCGGTGCGGCTTGGCATCGCAACTGGAATCGCGGTTGTCGGTGATTGCGGAGCGCCGCCGAAGCTGAACGATTACACCGCCATCGGCGATGTGGTCAATCTCGCTGCGCGGCTCGAGAGCGCCAACAAGCAGTTTGGCACGAGCATCTTGATCGACGGTGCAACCCGTGCCGGAATCGTCGCGCAGGGGGGCAACGCTTCGATTCGCATCCGCACTCTTGGTGCGATTGTGGTTGTGGGTCAATCAAAGCCCATCGAAATTTTCGAAGTGTGCGCCGCCGATGCGGATCTGAATTGGATTGCCGCCACGGAGCAAGCCGTCGCGCTTTTTCGCACTCGCAAGGCAAGCGAATCGACTCTGGCGTGGCGAGCATTTGAGCAAAGCTATGGCGCATCGAAACTCTCCAAGATGTATCTCGATGCGATGGAAGCGGTCGCCGCTGGCGATGAGCCTGATGACGGCGTTTTACACTTGCGTGCGAAGTAGTTGACTCGTGCGATCGACGCGCTAGAACCGTCGCTTGACGATGATCGCAGTTCGATCGTCATCCGTCGTTGGTGCTTGCGCAAAGGCCAACGAGCATCGATCAAGTTCCGCGATGATCTGCTGCGCAGGAAGATCCTTCGTGCGCCGAATCACTTCGAAGACTCCTTGCTCGGCCCAGAGCGCGCGCGTCGGAGACATCGCCTCGTAGTAGCCATCGGTAATCAGCACCAGCATGTCGCCGTCGTCGAGCGTGATGTGCCGAGGTATGCCGCACTCAAGTCCTGGCACCAAGATGCCAAACGGAGGGGCATCGCTTTCAATTTCCTCAAACAGATCTTGCGCACGGCGGTAGACATAGATTGGCCCTTGCCCGGCGCTGAAGATTTCCATGGTTGCTGTGGCAAGGTCGAGTATCCCAAGCCATCCAGTGACGAATCTTCCAGGTGGCAGGTCCTCGCTCAGTTGGACATTCATTTCACGCGCGATTGGGCCGAGCGATTGTCCCAGTCGTGCGCAGATGCGCAGCATGCCACGCGTTTGCATTGAAGAAAGCGCCGGACCAACGCCATGACCCGTGGCATCGGCGAGCAGAAAGAAAATGCGTTCCGCTGGCTCGTCGGCAGCGCTGATTGTCCCGTCGCGCAAGCCGAAAATGTCGTAAGCGTCGCCTCCGCATTCTTCGGCTGGCGTGCTGCGCGCCGCGATGTCATACGCCGGATGAGTGGGGAGCTGCTTTGGAAATGCGCTCTCTTGGATCTCTTTGGCGACGGACATTTCCTGCTGTAACTTCACTTTGTCCAAATGATCTTGGATGAGGTGCGCCCGTCGCAACGCGATGCCTGCTTGCGCGGCGATGCCACTCGCAAGTTGCTCGTCGGCACGGTCGAAGGCGCCTTTGCTGGCGTTGAGAACTTGTGCGACTCCCACCAACGCGCCTGCGTGGTCGACGAGCGGAATGGCCAAGATCGATTTCGTCAGATAGCCGGTGCGCTTGTCGACTTCTCGGTTGAAGCGTGCATCCGCATATGCATCGGGAATGTTGATGAGTGCTCGACTCGTCGCGCATGCGCCCGCGATGCCTGCGGTGGATGGAAGTCGAATTTCTCCATCAGTCGATCCGGCGACGCCGTGCGCAACATGGATGACCAGCTCGCTTGTCGCCTCGTCGTATGTAAAGACCGTCGCGCGGTCCGCACCGAGCAGATCTCGCAGGGCATCAATGATGGCGCCAAGCACCGCTGGTAAATCCGCTGACTCGCCGAGTCGTTTGGAAATCTCGAGCAGTTTCTCCAGTGCGTCCGCACGCTGACTCTTTCCGCTGCCTGGGATTTGTGTATCGCTCACGCGGATCCTGTGGGTTATTTCTTGCTCGCCGGTTGAGTGGGTGAGCTCGCATCCGCTGCAGATTCTTTGGTCATCTGCGGATAGAGCAAGATTCGGTCATGACACATCAGTACGAGATCATCGGCGCCATCTCCCGTGACATCTCGAATGATCGCTTGGCTTGGCTCGAATTCACGAGGTTCGCCTCCCGAAAAAAGACGACTTTCAAAGACTCGAAAACTCAGTGCGGGAATCAAAGTTTGCGACTGGCCGATTCCCAGGACATCGAGCATCTGCTTGCCAGCATCGAGCACCACGATCTCGGTCATTCCATCGCTATTGAGATCGCCCACTGCGAGTTCGTGCGGGACGCGACCGATGTCATCAGTACGCCACGAAGAAATTTCATCGAGCTTCTGTCGCGTTCCACTGAATCGCATCACGCCGAATCCCTCATTGCCAACGAGCAAGAGTCCTTGATCTTGACCTCCCGTGAACGGACCGGCCGCGAGTGAGTTGAACTTGAATCCCTTGACATCGAATGTGTCGACTTGCTTCCATTTCTTTGCCGTTGCATCGCGCGCAAAGATGGTGACTTTGCCGTTGTCGCTGTCGCCCGCTGCGATGCGGTCGCCCTGCCGAGTGATCGAGCTGAACTTTGTATCGCCGCGCGGCGCATTGATCTGCTCAACGACTTGCCAACCGAGCGTGGGGTCAAATCGAAGAGCGCGCACAAAGTTGCGATCGGCGACAAGCAATTCAGGTCGACCATCGCCATCGATGTCGGTGATGGTGGTGTTCTGCGCATTGGCCGCCTGAGCGAGCCCAAATTGAGCCATATCCTTGCTTTCCAGTATCTTGAAGGTGGGTGGAGCGTCCTTGCTGTCGCCTTCCTTTGGCGCTTCCTGTCGCAACATGGTCATCGGCTTGTCGGGGGTGAAGAGCAGGAGATCCGTCAGCGAATCTTGATCCGCATCGAGGGCAAGAATTGTGTCTGGAGCTCTGCTGAGCGTGCCCAGGGGAATCGTGACCTTGCCTGTGGCGGATCCATCGGGGGGTTGCAACTCGATCGAATAATTGCGGCCATCTTTGCCAATGATCGCAACCCAATTTCGTCCATCGATGTTGACGAGACCCAGCGCGACTGGAACATTGCCGCCGCTCATCGGCATCGTCTGTGGAAAGTCCAGCCCATCGTTGGCAAATGAAGTGCGACCGACAACGCCTTCTTTCTCGCTACTGAGGAAAACTTCTGCCTTGCCATTGCCGTCGATGTCACCAGCGACGATGAAATCGAGATCGGTGTATGCGGGTGAATTCTGCATGCCCACGAATCCGCGCCCGGGAACTTGCGCAAAGATTGAGACGGCGTTGGCCTCCGTGTTGGTGGCCAGCAGATCGGGAAGTCCATCGCCATTGATGTCGGCGATCGCGGTGTCGCGCTTGCGATTGCCAGGATCGGTGAATGCCCATGTTTGCAAACTCGCCTCGCGGTCGCCACCTTCAGTGATGGGCTCGTTGGCGACTCTCAGCAAGGCGACTCGCTTGGATGGCTTTTCAACAACGGCGATCGCTGCGCCTTTTTGCCCTGGAATCTGCACGATTTCCGCGTCGCGCAGTGGCGGCATTTCGAAGCGAGTTTGCGCGCCAAGTGCGGATGTACCGTTCTTCAGCGAGCCAAACCAAGCACGCAGCGGCGCTTGATCATCGGGCATGATGCCGACAAGATCGTTCGCGCCATCTCCATCAAGATCATTCGCTAGAACCGCCCAGATATTGCCGTTGCCAGCCGCGAGTTCAGTGGGAGTGCCTAAATCCGAACCAGTAAATGGCCAAATTTGGATGCGACCATTGGCAATGCCCACAAGTTCTGGCTTCTCGTCGCCCAGCAGATTCACCAGTATGAGCGCATCGCGGCTGGGATTGAGATTCTTCACGGTGTGCTTGCGCACAACCTCGAAGACGCCTGGCGTTGATTGCCGCATGAAAACGATCTTGCCGTTGGCGGCGGAATAAATGAGATCGATGCGCTTATCACCATCGAAGTCATACGGGATGACCGTTCCCACTTCGTCTGAGACAGGGACTTCCACGCGTCGAAAGCGCCAGTGTTGTGGAATCTCGTTGACACTGGAAGTCGGCGGAGTTTCATCGGTGGGTTTGGCACCAACCTTCTGATAGAGCAGATCGATTCGACTATTGCGATTGTTGATCGCGATCAGATCAATCTTGCCATCCGCATCCAAGTCAGCGGTTGTGAGTGGACCGCCATTTTTATCAACTTTGACCACATCGACTCCGTCAAAGCCGAAGTGATCTGAAATGGCGTTTGCAGGTGCGGCAGGAGTTTGCGCAGAAGCCGTGGAGATGAGCGAGAGCAGCGCAGGCAGAATGAGCATGGGCGCACGATGTGATAACGGGTTTTTCATAATGTTTCGCAGAGTGCGAGAGAGGTTATAGTAAGTGCTTCAACCATGGAGACTTCAACGATGTGTATAGCGTTTTCAATTTCGATCACAACTTGGATGAGTTTGCCGATGCTTGCCGTCTGTTCGTCGGTGGTCTTGGGCGCGGATGATGCGCAGGCTGTGGCACCCGTTGTTTCGAACACTGTTACGCCAAGCGTCGTAGGCGAGGTCGCTGCCGGTGATGTCGTCGTTCTGCGAAGCGGTCGCAGTATCGAAGGTGATGTCGTCAAGCGAAGTGAGCGCCGAGTCTGGATCGATGTCGGCCCAGATGTACTGGTCTTTGAAATGGCGGATGTGGCGGAAGTTCGCAACGCCGCTGGCGTCTCGCAGAACAAGCGCGTCGAGGATTCGCTTTTCTCGACGATGGAAAATCTTCCCGAACTCTCGCCGCGCGAGCACGCCAAAATCATCGGACCAGCGGTCATCAAAGTATCGACCCCCGCAGGCCTGGGCTCTGGAGTCATCATCAGCCCAGATGGATTTGCGATCACCAACGCACATGTCGTGCAAGGCGAAACAAATTTTCGCACGACGATTTGGTTGCCGCAGCCAGATGGAAGTCTCACGCGCATAGAGATTGAGGATGTCGAGCTGATCGCGGTGAATAATCAGATCGACTTGGCACTCATTCGCATCAAGCATCCTGAAGGAAAGCCATTCTGCTTTGCCCCAGTGGTCATGCAAGATGGATTGGAAATTGGTCAGGGTGTCTTTGCGATTGGAAACCCACTCGGCCTTGAGCGGACGATGACTCAAGGAGTCGTCTCGACGACATCGCGCAACTTCGATGGGCTGACATATATCCAGACCGACACCGCGATCAATCCAGGCAATTCAGGCGGACCGCTCTTCAATACACGGGGCGAGGTCGTCGGAATCACCAACATGGGTATCCGCGGCGGGGAATCGCTGGGCTTTGCTATTCCAGCGCGATATGTCAAGGATTTTGTACGCAATCGCGAAGCATTCGCCTTTGATCGCAACAATCCAAACTCAGGTAACAACTATCTCAAGCCGCCGCCGCGCAAGGATTTCACGCCGCCACCGCAAGTGAAGGACGCAAGCGGAGACTGAACGCGTTGATTGATCACGATCGATTGACATGAAGATGCATTTAGAAATTTGCCGCAACTTATCCCAACTTATCGCATCATCCGCAACTTATACAGAAGAGAAAACATGACACCAACCCGAATTCTGCACACATTCGTCGCGCTCGCTTGTTTGCCAAGCCTCCTTTGCACTGCGCAGGATGTGAAGTTTGAGTCGATCGCCCCCAAGGGAAGCATGGTGGTCTTGCGGGCGAAGGATCTCAACGCAACCGCCGTTCGGATGGAAAATTCGCCTGTCGCGCAACTCATGAATGCGCCAGAGATCGCCGCCATCACCGCGCAGAACCGCGAAAAGGCCGCCAAAGAGCGCGCCGAGCAATTGCGCGAGATGGGTGTCGATGTCGACGAAGTTCCGTGGCCTGGGCCAGTGGGTGTCGCTTTGTTCACCGAACGCAATGAGGAAACAGATTCATTTGATTTGGGGATCTTGATCTGGGCCGATTATGGTTCGCGTGCAGATGTCGCAGAGAAGGTGCTTGAGGCCATCATCAAAGACATGGAAAAGAAATCTGGCAAGTCATTCGAGCAGGTCGAGATTGCCGGTGGTCTCAAGGCCAAGCGCATCATGCTTGAAGATGCCGAGGATGACACGGATCCACAAGATCCTCAGCCACCTGGTCGCCGCCGTCCGCGTGGTGTGGATGCATTTGGCGAAATCACTCAGGTTCCCGAGTCGATTTTTTATGTACGAGTTGGTTCGCAGTTTTTCGCGGCAAGTAGTGTGTCGACGCTGGAAGACGCCATCGCCGCTGCGAGTGGCAAGCCGATGCCGTGCGTCGCGGACACTGAAGATTGGCGCGGAATATCCAGTGTTATCGGTGATCAAGAGATCTCAGCAGTCTTGTTGACCGAGCCAATTCAGGCATTGCTCGCTCCTGTTTTCGCCGGCCCCATGGCTTCAGGGCCAGTGATGATGAAGGAACTCTTTGGCGATATACGGGGCTGGGCGTTCACGATGGCCGCCGAGAGCGATGCGGCCACGGTTGAAGTTGGGGTGTGCGCATATGTTCCTGGAGCGAAGGTCGGATTGATCGATTTGCTGTCGGATTCGACGCCGATTACCGATCCACCAATCATTCTTGGAGACGATGCTGTGTCGTATCAACGCATCAATGTTCGCTTCGGCAACATCATGTCGATGATCGAAAATTTCTTGGCGTCGCTGCCGGATGCCGAGGCGGATGCGATTGCGCCGATGATTCAGCAATTCGGTCCTGGAATGACTAAAGCATTTAGTGCCATCGGTCCAGAGGTTTCGACGGTCTCGCGTCCGGTGCCGGGTGACGAACTTGGAATGCGAACATTCACAGCCGTTGCGTGTTCGGATGAGAAGGCCGCAAATGCGTTGTTGGCGACGATGCTGCCGTCGATGGGCATGATGCCGCGCGATTTTCAAGGGCAGATTGTGTATGGCAGCGAGGATCTTGGCATGGCGATCGGACTCGGCGGCGGCGCGTTGTTGATGGGTTCGGCCGCGGAAGTTGAACAATCATTGCGGGCGAGCGCGGATGCATCCACCACGACGCTCGGTGCCAATGCGATGTATCGCCAAGCGCTCGCAGCGGTTGGTCAGGGCTCGGTTGTTGGTTGGGGATATGCGGATATGGCAACGCTGATGGAGGATTATCGCAAGGAAATGTTGACGAAGGACGAAGATGAAGGTGACGCCGACGATGCCGACGATGATTCGGGTCTGCCTGGGAAAGAATCGCTGGGCGTGCTAGTGCCGAGTCTGTTTGATCCATCGATGGTCTCTGTCCGTGAGGTCATGGAGAAAGTCGATCAAGCCATGATCGCTCGTTACATCGGTCCTCTCGTGTGGGATATTCGCAGTGACGCCAAGACGCTCAAGGTTCGCGCACTCTGGTTGCGTCCAGCGGTGCAGCCAACGGCAAAGTAATTCCAGCGGCTTGGGCTCTCAAGTTGGGCTCTCAAGTTGGGCTCTCAAAAAGTGGACGGTGAAAGCGAGCGAAGAAATGCTTGCGCCGCTTTCAATGTGACACCGTCGAGGTCGCCATGCAAGTTGGTTCCAAGATCATCGTGGCTCGACTTCTCATCAACCGTGAGTGGCGTGGATGATTGAACTGCGAGTTTTTGAACATGATCGAGTGAAACAACTGGATCATGCTGCGCCGCGACGAGGAGCACTGGCAGTCCGCGTGCTGCCAGTTCCTTCAGCGCCGTGGCGGTGCTTGCTTCGCCGCCGCAGAGGGCATGCAAGCATGTTTCCGCAGTGCGAGCGAAAAGCACTGCGGGCAATGCGCGCGCCATCAAACGGTTGGCAATCGGCTCACGGAGCGATTCATATGGAGCGAATGCCACGACACCAGCGAGTGCATCGCTGTGGCATTGCGCGGCGGCGCGCAGCGCGATGCTTGCGCCAAGTGAATGGCCGATCAGTATCACGCGCTTGGTTTGTGCGTTGTTGGCATGTGTTGCCGCGACTCGATCATTCACGAGTGCAACAAGTGCTGGCACGGCAGCGGCGCCCAGTGTCGTCGGTCCGTCGGGCGATTCTCCATGCCCGTCAAGGTCGAGCAGCCATACTTCAGCACTTGCTTCGAGCCACGGATGGATTCGGCGCAGCGAATCGATCTTGGATCGTCGCCATCCATGAATGATGATGGTTGTGAATCCATCGGCGTCACCACCAACGAGTCGCCATGCTGGCTGATCGTGTGCCCAGTGCTGGTTGCTCGACTGCAAGTTCATCGCCGCCGGATCGACGGGAATGCCGCGGCCGAGCGCCCATCCAGTCGTTGCTCGTGAGGGATGACGAGCATCCGCGACGAGGCCATATGTGAATGCGACAGCGAGGACGATGGCTCCGAGGATGAAGAGCAGGACGAGTCCCATGAAAATTATTTCCGAATTATTTC
>Ga0209702_10008719_pt1 | contig 11642 bp, 9 predicted proteins | sample FRY01_FD_187210 | JGI IMG/M metagenome (GOLD analysis project Ga0209702, IMG submission 187210) | Freshwater microbial communities from Lake Fryxell liftoff mats and glacier meltwater in Antarctica - FRY-01 (SPAdes) (version 2) | ecosystem: Environmental > Aquatic > Freshwater > Ice > Glacier... | reverse complement strand
GTGATCAGCGTGGCCGCACTGTCCATCTGTGCGGCATCCGGCAGACCCATATTCGTGGTCTTGCCCCAGGCTTGCGATGAAACAAGGGCTGCACCAGCGGCACCGGCCCCGATCAATTGACGTCTGTTCAACATTTCAAAAGTCCTTTCAGTGTGGTGCGCCGCCGCCTGCGGCAAGGGATGCAACTTCTCCACCGCCGCCGCCGCCAGCATCACCGCCATAGATGGCGGCGGTCAGAGCGGCCTGAGCCAGATAGAAGTCGCGTTTTGCGTTTGCTGTTTCCAGTGACGCGCCAAGCTTTTCGCGCACGTCCGTCAGCAACTCGAACGTATTGGTGATCATGCCGTTATAAGACAGCAGGCCTTCCTCCTCGACGGTGGTCCGAAGGGGAACAAGAACATCGCGGTAGTGGCGCGCGATCTTGTAGGCGGAATGATACGTCGTCTCCGCAACGCGCGCCTCAGAGCGCACGTTCACGGCCTTTTCCGCCAGCACATTTGCGGCCTGCAAATAGGAAAGTTCCGCCTTGCGCATTCGTGCCTTGCCGCTGTCAAAAATTGGAATGGCAAATTCAAGCTCGACCTGTGGCGACACGCTCTTCTCAACGTCACCATCCGCGCCAACCTCCCGCTCCAACTCCGCCCCCGCGACAATCTCAAGATCGCTGACGATGCGGGTCTGATCGGTCAGGCCAAAGGCCTGCGCCTGCGCGTCCAACCCCAGCTTTGCAATGCGAAGATCGACCCGATTGCCAAGGGCTTTCGCCTCGATATTGGGTATCCGCCCAACCGAACGCGGCAGGGCTGGCAACGCGTTTGGAACGGTGTAATCCACCTCGGTGCCCCAAAGCCCCATCAATCGTGTCAGATCTTCCTTGGCGCGCACGGCGGCCATCCGCGCTTGCGCCAACTGCCCCGCCAGTTCGGCGTTGAAAGCTTGCTCGCGGGCCTGTCCGGCCTTGTTCAGCGCACCGGTCTCGCCCAGCTTTCGCGCCAGTTCCGACCCTGCATCCGAAGTTTGCTTGGCCCGACTCAGGTAGCCGACCGTCTCAAACGCCGACACGGCATTGATCCATGCGATGCGTGTTTGATTGGCCAAGGCCAGCGTGTCGTTTACAGCCGTCAGTTGCGCCTGTTGGAACCCGGTATCGGCTAGGGCCATCCGTTGTTTGCGGGTGGTGACGTCCAGAATGTTGGCGCGCACCAGCCCTTCGATGGCGCGGTAGGCGCCCAGTTCCGGCGCGCCAATGCCCAGCAACCCGATGGATACGATGGGGTTGACCGGTGTTGCCTGCTGCCAAGCCTCGGCTGCCGAAATCCCAACATTCGCATAAGACGCCTGCAGGCCCTTGTTGTTCAACAAGGCCACCTGCACGGCAGTTTCCGCCGAAAGGGTTTTACGGTAAACCATGGCGCGAACCTCACGCGACAGCGCCGCGTTTTCGGCTTGGGTCTGTGCAAAGACGGTGCGCTTGCCGATGGCCGTTGATGTTGCCCCCGACACAGCGGCAAACCCGGCTTTTCCATCGGTGTAGTCGCTGGAAACCAACCCGGCACAGGCGCCAAGCACCAGCGGGAACCCCAAAATCAGGGGGATTTTCATAACTTTCATCATTTGCCTTCCGTCTGTTCTTCATTGACTTCGCGCCAATCGCGCGGGCCTGTTGGGCCGCGGTAGGTGTAGCCCGCAAGCGGGTCGCCATAGGACATCGGGGATGCAACTGCGGGATTGCTGGGTGCCGTTTGTGCAAACGTCACCGGAAGCGGCGTTGGCGTATACGCGCAACCGCCAAGCGCAAGGGCGGAGGCCCCGGCAAGGAAGTGGGATTTCATTATTCTTGACCTGATTGTTGATCTAGGAGCGCTTGAACAGCGCAGAGAAAAAGCCCGTTTAGGGGTCTTTTTTAAATCAACAGCCTTGGTGGACGCAAAAGTCCGATCGGATCAAAATGTGTTAACTGTGTAGCGCCAATGACAGACAGGCTACCGTTAAGCTTCACATGTCGGACAAAACGGTCTTCAAGCACGATTGCGGTCAAACAAACGCCACTGCAGCATTGGTCGGGTCCAGAGTCTGAATGTGCGGCACCCAAATCGGAACCACACTCTGCCAAACTGGTGTGTCTTGCATTTTCCCGGTGTGACGCTTTATTTGCTTCAGGAGCGCTGACATCCCACGATTGCGCCTGTTCAGCAGCATCGTTGACAGAGCTTGCGTGCACGGCAAACGGCGGAAAAAAGATAATGGATAACGCCAGCACAAGGCAAGAAAGCGCCCTAACCAGTGTTGATATGATGCCTGGAGCCCACATAAATGAACGTGTGACTGACCTGTGAACACCAGTCAAGTCATGCCGCACGGGAAGGTGTCTGACAAATTGGTGAGCCGGCAGCTTTGTGCCAAAAAAGGCCGCGAAACGGCGACCTGATGCAGAATCGCGCGCCAACGCGCGGACATGGCGCACTATTTCCATTGTGTTACGGTTTCGTCTTTCCAAGCCTGCAAGATGGCAACGGGTTCGGTCACGACCTTCAGCAGCGGGATTTCGCGAGTTCGCCCCTTTTTTGGCAAAGTGCCGTATGTCTTTGCGCCCGCCCTTCCACAAGACCCTTGAGCAAGGGGTGCCAGATTGGCGCAGCGCCGGGTCATCTCCATCCTCCTCTTGCTGGCCCAATCGTTCAAGCCTTCACTATCAGACCACAAATACCGGAGCGAACCCGCCTCCTGGCGTCCTGAAATTCGTGGTCTGGCCTTGGTACAGGCGCGCAGCGACCAGAAGCACATGACTGTCATAGGTATAGAGCCGAGCGTCCATTTTCCGCACTTGGGGTACGTCGTCGATCTTGATCATGCGCTCGCTTGGCCGGACCAAGGTCTGCGCGACGTAGCCGCCTCGTTCGATTTCTGCCCAGACGCCTTTCGTCACCTTGTCGCCGCGATACACCGCCTTGCCGCCATGTCCGCCCATCGGCTTGAAGAACAGGCCCTTGCGCGACGCCCACATGTCATCGGCGTTTTCAGCAGTGACAAGAACCGTGCGTGGGATGGATTTGAGCCGGGCCAGATTTGTCGGATCCAAGCCCAACGCTTCGAGCCTGGTCGGATCGGAGAGCAGCGAAAGGTTGCGCTTGTCGGCGAGCAGGGCATGGTTGTGCGGATTTGGCGTCACGACCACCGCACCATCTTGGTAGCCCTCACGTAGCGCCCTGTGCTCTGGCTGATCAAACGCAAAATCGGTGACGCGATTGTACACGAGGTCGATCGGCTTCCCCTCGACGCTGAGGTGGCCACCCCCATAGCGAAGGTGGCTGGCGTCCGCGATGACGGCGTCGATACCGTGCGCAGCCAGAACCTGCCGCACGAGCACAAACTCCGGATAGAGATACTGTTCCTCCGGCTTGTCGTCGACAATGGCGATCCGTCGAGCAGCGCCGGTCCCGCGCTGTCGCGTCCATTCGTCCTGGAACATGCAAACCGCCGCGTCCTCAAAGGCGCGGGGCTTCTGCGGTATACTCATTTCGGCGCAACACGCGCGCTGCGCCCTCGAAAGAAGGGCATTGAGGAATGCCCCACCGGCATTGGTATTGATCTCGATCAGGCGCGGTCCGTCCACGCCAAGATGGAAGTCATATCCCATCAACGCACCAATCGGGCCGTGATCTTCCCGCGAGATTTCGGGGGCGTAGGAAAGAACTGCGGCCTTGTATGATGCAAGCCGGGTCGTCGCTTCGATAGCTGCCACCACATTCTGCATTTCGGCCACCTCGCTGGCCGAGAGGAACACCGGGACGTTCGCGAACAAGTGGGCCTTGGGGCGGATGAACGCCTCGCAGAACTCCGGGTCACCGGCCTCTTGCTCCAGCGCCTCGCACAGCGATTGACGGTCGAGCGTGACGCAGAAGCAGTTCTGGTTCAGCCGCTCCGAAAGGGTCTGAACCGGACCAGGGGAAGTGAGATTTGGATCGCTCATTTACCGCGACGCCGTTGCTGCGCCCGGCCGGGACGTGCTTCAGTTGCGAAGTGGGCCTCGGATGTATTGAGAATCATTTTTGCCCCAGTATTTGTTTCAGCACGCCGATCCCAAGCGACGCATCAGTTTTGGCGATGGACTCTTCGGCGTTGCTGATCGTTCCGGTCAATGCCCGGATCGCGTCGATCGTCTCGGGAATGACGATGGCCTGATTGTCGACCATGTAGGCGTAGAACAACTCGTCCCCTTCCACTTTCAGCATATCCGACCAAAGCGCCACCTCATAGAGGTTGTCATGCGGCCGCCCGATATCGGCCATCAGTTCCTTGACCGTGTTGAGTGCCGTCAATCCGGCATCCATGCGGATCAGGGCGATCCGGGACGATGCCGAAAAGGCATCGAGCACCTCATCCTTGGAGGCTGGCCGGGTCAACTGCACCGACCAGTAATGCAAATGCGCGAGGGTCTCGGGCACCTTGACCGCCATCGTGATGACATCGAGGTCAGGATCCACGCTCTGCGCATCCGGCCCTTGATGGCTGGGAATTTCGGGCTCGGGGACGAGCGTGTTCATGATCCCGCCGAGGTGACTTTCCCATGGGTCCGTCGCCCGGCGCATCAGCGTCCCGCGTGCGCGACGTAGCAGGCCGGTGTGCTTCAGCGCCGTAAGTGTCCTGACGATCGAGGTCGTATTGCAAGAGACGACGCGCGTGCTGTCGCGGTTCAAAGCACTGGCATAGCTGGCCTCGGCGACGAAGGAATGTCCGGTCACCTCATGCTTCTCGCCACCCTGAACGATGAATTTGATGCCTCTTTGCCGATAGATGGCGACATTGACCGCTGCGACCTTCTTCGGCGTGCAGTCAACCACAAGATCACTCGCCGCGAGCAGATCATCGAGATTCCCGGCAACATTGAGATCGGCGTTCCGCATCGCCCCTGCATGGTCCTCGGTGGCGCCGTAGAGGCGAAACCCTTTCTGCATTGCCATCCGCGGGCGCCAGTCGACACTGATATCCGCCACCCCTGCAAGTTCCATATCGTCCTGCCGGGCCACGGCGTCGGCGACACGCTTTCCGATCACGCCATAGCCGTTAATGGCGACCCGTACTTTTTTCGCTGCATTCATCTGCTTCTCCTTGCGCCGGATACACACCGCTTTGAGGTGTCGCTGGTGGTATGCGGTAATCCGGCAAGTATTGGGTTAAACTGAGTCAGTCAGGGATCGTCAACAATCACCTTCGGCGTACATCCTCGCACAACGGTTCGATTTTTTTGTTCGACGAATGCGCGGATGGAGTCTGGCGCCGTAGGGCTACACCGCTGTCCCGCTGCACCAGCAAAATACCGCCCAGTACCAGGATGACGCCGACGATCTGGACCACCTCGAGTCTCTCACCGAAAAAGGCCGCGCCGATCATGAGACCGAAGATCGGCACCAGAAATGTGAAGGCATTTGCCCGATTGAGCTTCACTTGCTTCAACGCCTCGAACCAGAGCCAGAATGCAAGCGATGATCCGAAGACCGCGAGAGCCAAGAGGATCAGGACAAATTCCGTCGACCACGTCAGCGATGAGACATCTTCGGTCATCATGGACAGGAGTGCCAAGGGAACCGCGCCAATGAGGAACTGAAAGCCCATCGCCATGATCGGGTCAACCTGACCGGTGAGGCGCTTGATGGCAACATTGCCCACGGAAACACCGGTCGCTGCGACGACGACATAGGCGATACCGATGGAGTAGCCTCGGGTATGGTCAGCGCCGAGGCCCGGCAAGGCGATAACAGCGATACCGGCCAAGCCGACACCCAGCCCGATCTTTCCTATTGTTTTAAGACGTTCGGCCAGAAAGACATGCGCGAGCGCCGCCGCAACGATCGGTTGCACGTTCGCGATGACGGTCGCAAGTCCTGGCGAAACGAACTCGGCCGCGTGGAACATACCAAAAAAGCCCATGCTTGTCGCCCCGAGCCCAACCAATACGATCAGGATCCAGGAGGGACCACCGACAGGTATCGGACGATGAAGAAACAATCCGAGGGCGATCAGGCAAACCCCGGCCAGCGCGGCCCGCAAGGCCGCGAAGGCGAGATGCGGCGCCAGATCCAGGCCGATGGTGATGAGCGGAAAGCAGGAGGCCCAAAGCACCATGACAGCAAGGAGGCGCAGGGCGGAACCGATGGTCATTGCTCAAGTGTCATGCTTCGTCCCCTTGCTGAGATTTGGCGGGTGAAGTCAGACTGTAGTTTGACCGGTCATTTCTGTGTTGATCCAGATCAGTTCGGAACCTTCACAGGTGTTCTATGTTTAGCTTGGTCCGAATTCTTTTGGGTAAGGCAAGATATCGTATGTGGCAGGCCCGAACACGGCTGCACAAAAGGGATCCGCGTCTTAAGACGTGGGACCTACGGCGATGTCTTCTGCTAATGCTGATGCTTGTCTTTTCAACGTCAGGCCTCTTGCCTGCCAATATGGGCGGTCACACCGCATCCGCAGCATCGTGGTCAAATGAGGCCGCATCTGTGGAACACGCGACGACCGTAAAGAAGCCTTGTTCCAACAACGCGGGTGAAGCCCATGGCACCGTCTGCTGCAACGCCAGCGTCTGTTCGTTTTGCGCGCCGCTGATCTTATCAGCGGCCCTCGTCAGGGCGACGGTCACTGACGTCGTCGCAGTGCTGCCTGACGAGGTTCATCCCGGCCTTGCCCCGTCGCCCGGTTTCCGTCCGCCGAGTTTCTCTGCGAACGTCTGAGTTTGGACGCCTTTCCGCGCGCAGTCCCTCTGCAGCTGATTTAATGTCTGCCCGCCACGTCGATGCCCACCCAGACTCGCCCCGCGAGCGCCTTCGACGGATATCCGCTCTGATCCGGCAAATAGTCGAACAGGATTGGCGATTATATTAGCACCTGCCGCGGGCAGCCGTTTTGGTCAATCGCACAAAGAGCAAAGGACCGTGCAAGCGAGGTCCGCAATAAAAGCGGCTCCTGATTTACCGAAGTTGATAAAACTGATGCCGCACTTGGTGCCCACAGAAGGACGACACAATGAAAACGAGCGTAATCAAAGTGGGCGACATGTTGTCGGTATGGAGCCTCAACGAAGTGGAAAGTCGGATTGGCGAAGTGCCCGGCGTGGAAAGCGTGACGGTGAATTTCGCAGCCGAAAGCGCCACGGTCCGCTATGACGAAACCCGCGTTGCGGTGACCGATATCAAATCGACCGTGCACGAGCTTGGCCTGCAACGCGCGAAACTCGCGAAGGATGTGCCCGTTGCCGAAGATGCGCCCTTTGACCCGCATAAAGGCGACACAGACGAGAGCGAACCGGATGCAGCAGTCTTGTCCGCTGCGCCGAAGTCAAAGGCCGATGTCCCTGCCGCCACGCAGGACGCACATGCTGGGCATGACCAACACAACGACACGGTGTCGGATGAATCGATGCCTGCAACTGACAAGCAAACCGAAAAACCGAAACAAAAATCCGGCCATGCGGGTCACGAAAGCCATGACAAGCACCAAGGCCACTCTCCCGCGATGTTCCGGGACCGCTTCTGGCTCTCGCTCGCTTTCACCGTGCCGGTTGTCATCTGGTCGGCCCACATTCAGGACTTGCTTGGCTACCAGGCCCCGGCGTTCCCCGGATCGGACTGGATGCCGGCTGTCTTGTCCACGGCCGTATTTTTCTACGGCGGTCTAGTTTTCTTGCAAGGCGCGTGGCGAGAGTTGAAACACCGACTGCCGGGAATGATGACCCTGATCTCGCTCGCCATCACGGTTGCCTTCGTGTTCTCGTGGGTCGTTCATCTCGGCCTGATCGAGGCGGATGCGCTCTGGTGGGAACTGGCAACGCTGGTCACGATCATGCTGCTCGGCCACTGGATCGAGATGCGGTCCATCAATCAGGCCCAAGGTGCCCTGAAGGAACTGGCAAAGCTATTGCCGGATACCGCAACGCGGATCACCGATGCAGGCGAAGAAGAGGTCGCCATCAGTGCCTTGCAGAACGGCGATCTGCTTCTGGTGCGTCCGGGTGAGAGCGTTCCTGCGGACGGCGTGGTGCGCAAGGGAACAAGCGACATCGACGAGGCGATGATCACCGGTGAATCGCGACCGGTGAGAAAAGGCGAAGGCGACGAAGTGATCGCCGCGACGATCAACGGCGAGGGGTCTCTGCGCATCGAGGTCACCGGAACGGGCGACAAGACCAAGTTGTCCGGCATCATGCGACTGGTGGCCGACGCGCAGACATCGAAATCCAGAGCGCAGCATCTGGCCGACCGCGCAGCCCGGCTTCTGACCGTCGTCGCAATTGTCGCCGCCGTCGCAACGCTCATCGCGTGGCAACTGGCAGGGGCAGAGATCGACTTTTCCGTGGTGCGGATGGTGACGGTTCTGGTTATCGCCTGCCCGCACGCATTGGGGTTGGCGGTGCCGCTGGTGGTGGCCATCTCGACGACGCTGGGCGCGCAGAACGGGCTGCTTGTGCGGGACCGGCGTGGCCTCGAGGAGGCCCGTAACCTCGACACCGTGATCTTCGACAAGACGGGCACGTTGACGCTGGGCGAGTTCCGGGTCGTGGCAATGTCCGTCGCCGAAGGCCTTTCGGAGGAGGAAGCGCTTCGGATCGCGTCCGGTATCGAAGCCGAGTCCCAGCATCCGATCGCAAGGGGGATCGTGAAGACTGCGGAAGACAAAGGCATCGCGGTTCCATCAGCCGACGGCTTCCGCTCGATCACCGGGAAGGGTGTGGCGGCCACAATCGAGGGTGCAGAATATCACATGGGCGGACCGGCGCTCCTTAAAGCCGAGGATGTTCAAGTGCCGCCAGCGCTTCTGGAGGCCGCCGGGGCTGCGGCCGACCGTGGGCAGGCGGCAATTTATCTGGTTCGCGAAGGCAAGGCGCTGGCCGTCTACGCCGTGGCGGACGCGATCCGCGAAGAGAGCCGCGAAGCCATCGCGGCGCTGCATGAACGGGGGATCGAAGTCGCCATGCTGACCGGCGACGCCCAAGCCGTGGCCGATGCTGTCGCCAAGGAACTTGGCATCGACACCGTGTTTGCGGAAGTGCTGCCCGAGGACAAGGCCTCGATAGTCCGGGAGCTTCAGGCCCAAGGCAAGAAAGTTGCCATGATAGGCGACGGCGTGAACGACGCCCCGGCGCTGGCCACCGCCGATATCGGGATCGCAATCGGGGCGGGCGCGGACGTCGCCGTCGAGGCCGGGCACATCGTGCTGGTGCGGTCCGATCCGCGCGACATCCCCCGGATCATCTCGCTAAGCCGGGCCACATACCGCAAGATGATGCAGAATCTGTGGTGGGCGGCAGGCTACAACATCTTTGCCATACCCCTTGCCGCTGGCGTTCTGGCGCCGTGGGGCATTGTGCTGACACCTGCGATAGGTGCGGTGCTGATGTCGGCAAGCACGGTGGTGGTGGCGATCAACGCGCAACTGCTTAAGCGGGTCAAACTATGAACGAGGCGGCGGGCCAGCCCGACATGAAAGCCGGGTACAAGGCGAACAGTATCACCTTGCAAGGCGCCATCGCGATGGGCACCGGCGTGATGATTGGCGCAGGCATCTTTGCACTGACCGGTCAGATCGCCGAACTGGCGGGTCCGTGGTTTCCGCTTTCCTTCATCGCGGGCGCAATCGTCACCGCATTCAGCGCCTACACCTACATCAAGATGTCGAACGCCTATCCTTCGTCGGGCGGAATAGCGATGATCTTGCAGAAGGCTTACGGCGCGGGCGCGGTAGCTGCGGCGGCGGCCGTGTTGATGGCTTTTTCCATGGTGATCAACCAAAGCCTGGTGGCGCGCACTTTTGGTACGTATGCGCTGCGGCCGTTTGATCTGGAGCGAGACAGCGCTCTGGTGCCTGCCCTTGCCGTCGCGCTGATCGGCTTCGCATATGTCGTCAACAAGGCGGGAAACCGGTCTGTCGGGCTGTTCTCAATCGCCATGGCGGCGATCAAGATCGGTGGCATCGCGCTTTTCGGGATCGCAGCGCTTTGGGCTGCAGGGTTTGCGTTCAAACCCGCGGTCGACGCGGTTCCGCTCACCGGCTTCACCGCCTCGATCGCACTCTCGATCCTCGCGTTCAAGGGCTTCACGACCATCACCAACAGCGGTGCCGAGATTGTCGACCCCCACCGCAATGTCGGTCGGACAATCATGATCTCCATTGCGATTTGCGTCGTGATCTATCTTCTGGTCGCTTTCGCCGTTGGCGCCAGCCTTTCCCTCGACGAGATCGTGGCGGCCAAGGACTATGCTCTGGCCGAAGCGGCGGCACCGGCATTCGGGCCCACGGGGTTCTACTTCACCATCGCACTGGCTCTGGTGGCGACGGCTTCGGGACTTCTGGCCAGCGTCTTCGCGGTTTCGCGCATGCTGACGATGCTGACCGAAATGAAGATGATCCCGCACAGCCATTTTGGCATGTCCGGTCCGATCCGGGCGCATACCCTGGTCTACACCGTCGTGCTGGCGTCATTCCTTGCGGTGTTTTTCGACCTCAGCCGCATCGCGTCCCTCGGTGCTTTCTTTTACCTGATCATGGACATTCTGATCCATTGGGGCGTCTTTCGCAGTCTGCGGCGCGACATCGGCGCGCGCGGATGGGTGCTGATCACGGCGATCATCCTCGACGTCTGCGTGCTTGGCGCCTTCGGCGCCATCAAGCTGCAATCCGACCCGCTCATCGTAATACTTGCCGCAGTCGCCATTGCTGCGGTGTTCGGCTTTCAGCGGATCTACCTCGGTCGATGGGCTGACATGCGTGCAAATGGCCACGCGGTGAACAAGCCCGGCAAGTCATGACCTTTCTGGGTGCACAACGATCAATTCACAAAACTGCGGGCCTGTCGTGGCGGCCACGGCCTTATGAACTGACAGCAAAAGGATAGCAAAGATGGGCAAAAAAGCAAAAAAGAAGGCCGCGCCGGCAGCCAAGGGCTACAAGGAGACGCTCTACCAACTTCAGATCGAACTGGTTAAACTGCAACGCCACCTGATCAAGAACGAGCTGCGGATTCTGGTCCTGCTCGAAGGCCGGGACGCCTCGGGCAAGGACGGCGTGATCAAGCGCATTACCGCGCATCTCAGCCCCCGCGACACCAGGGTCGTGGCCCTTGGCAAGCCCTCGGACCTTGACCGCAACAGCTGGTACTTCAAGCGTTACGTCGCAAGCCTGCCCGCCACCCAGGAAATGGTCATCATGAACCGCAGCTGGTACAACCGCGCTGGCGTCGAGAAGGAGATGGGGTTCTGCACCGCCGAAGAACACGAGGAGTTCATGCGATCGGCCCTGCCATTCGAACGCATGCTCGTCGGATCCGGAACACAGATCTTCAAATATTATCTCGACATATCGAAGTCAGAGCAAAAGAAAAGACTGGCGGACCGGCGGGTTGATCCGCTCAAGCAATGGAAGATCAGCCCGATCGACAAGAGCGCTTTGCGGCGCTGGGATGACTATAGTTCCGCGCGCAACGATATGTTTACCCGGACCCACAGCGAAGACCTGCCCTGGCACTTGGTTCAGGCCGATGACAAGAAGCAGGCCCGGCTGAACGTCATCCGTCACCTGATGGCGCGCGTCGACTGCCCGGACAAGGACGCGCACCTTGCCCTACCAGATCCGGACGTCGTGTTCGACTTTGCCGA
>Ga0209702_10008718_pt1 | contig 11646 bp, 11 predicted proteins | sample FRY01_FD_187210 | JGI IMG/M metagenome (GOLD analysis project Ga0209702, IMG submission 187210) | Freshwater microbial communities from Lake Fryxell liftoff mats and glacier meltwater in Antarctica - FRY-01 (SPAdes) (version 2) | ecosystem: Environmental > Aquatic > Freshwater > Ice > Glacier... | reverse complement strand
TTAATACAATATTATTTCACCCTACATTAGACATCTTGGAATTGAAATCCTACTAACGCAAGTTTATGTAAGCAAAACATTACTCATTTACAATATGAAATAATAAGGGAGCTTCACAGAAGATTTTATTTTTTTAAACCACTAAAAATATTATCCCTAATGCAAGAAAAGGCTTAGTAATAAATATAGGTTCTTCTCCACTAGTATATATTATATTATTGTTTTTAAGTCAATTTATTATTATAATTTATTAGTTATATTTTTGTCTCATTTTTCTTTTTAGTCGGTGTAATAAATAATTTTTATTTATTAATTATTAAAAATATATAAAATATTTTAATAAATATAAAAAAAATGAAAAAATTTGATATTAATGAATATTAAATAGTAAACAATAAATAGTAAATAATAAATATGTATAATAAAGATATTGAAAATGATGAGGAATTAAATTTTTTAGAAGAAGAATTTACTAAAGTTAAAATTAATACTATTGATATTATTAATAATAATATTAAAGATAAACCAGAACATAATATTATTAATAATAATAAATCCGATGATATAATTGATGTATGGACACATATATTTAATTTTTTATCATATGATGGCATCAATGAAAAAATAATAACATCAAATGATATAAAAAATGCAGGAAAAACATGGAAAGGTTCAAAAAGTCAATTTGAACCAAGATTATTATGTAAGCAAGATACATTTGAAAAAAGACCTGAAATATTTAAAAAAAATAATTTATGTATTTTATCTATAAAAAATGGAACATATTTATTAACAAAAACAAATATTTATTATATGTTAAATGATGAAATGAATTCTAATATGGTTGATATAATTAAATTAAAAAAAAATAATAATTCATTATTACTAAAAATAGGAAATAGTGAAATGACAAATATTGATAATTTAAGATATAGTGGATTATTTGAACAAATTGATTATCTAAATGAAACAATTATATATGGCCCTGTTTTAAATGGAAGACATAGATGTTCTTTTACTACAAAACTTAATAATAAAGAAATAAAAATATTAGGTTCACAATATGAAACTGATTCATGCTTTGAAAGTGAAAATAAAATACTTTTAATTGAAGGAAAAAGTGGAAATAATAAAAGTTTTAATATTAGACAATTATATTATCCATATAGAGCAATTTATGATAATATTAAAGATAAAAAACAAATTATCATATTATATATTAATGTTGATAAAAATAATATAATACATATATGGAGCTTTAAATTTATTATACCAGATGAATTAACAAGTATAAAATGTATATTATATAAAAAATATAAATTAATAAATTAATAAAATTAATAATTATTAATAATTTTTTATAATAACTTCCTTTGTCTTAGATTCAGGATTTTTAGAATTTATTGTACGTTTACATAATATAGAATTAAGTGTATATTTTTTATCAGTAAAATGATCATTAACAAGTTTAACATCAGCATTACTCATCATAAATTTTTTATTTTCATTTGATAAATTATTACATAATGCAAATAATTTTTTATGCATATCTAGTCCAAATCCTTTATTCGTATATTTAATAAAAGATGTATCTTTTTCTGGAGCATAAGGAGGATCTAAATATACAAAATCATTTTCAACTATATTTTTTAAGGATGTATTAAAATCACAACATTCAAATAGTACATTTTGAATTAAAGAATGAATTTCTTCTAGATGTATTTTATTAATAATCTCCGGATTTTTATAATTTCCATATGGTACATTAAAACCATTTGGTCCTTCTCGAAAAAGTCCTCTAAAACAAGTTTTATTTAAAAATATAAACATAGATGATCCCAATAATGTATTTTTTTCTAAAGTATTTAATTGATTATATTGTTTTCTTATCCAATAATAATAATTTTCTTTTGATTTTTTTGCTTCTTCAATTGTTATAGTATTTCTATTTATTTCAGTTCCATTACATTCATTATATATATTAATTATTTTTTCAATTGAATTATATAATTCAATATGATTTGATTGAATATTTTTATATAAATTAATCAAAGGTTCATTTATATCATAAGCATAAATTTTACCTTGTATTTTAATTAAATTATGTTTTATATAAGTTAAAAAAGTTAATAATACACTACTTCCACCTAAAAATATTTCATGATAATTATTTATAATTACGGGAAATTCAATAATTAATTTATCTAATATTTGTGTTTTACCACCTACCCATTTTAATATTGGTTTTGGAATTTTTATATTTTTATTTATATTATCTATATCTTTTATTAATTTGTTTGAGTTACTTTTATTTTCTACTTTATTTTTATTATCAATATTTAATTTATTAAATTCATTATCAATATTATGTATATCATCAAAATTATATTTATTCATTATCATAAACTATTATTAATATTTTAAATTATTATATTTAAATAATATATTTAAATAATATATCATTTTTTTTTATATTTATAATAAAAATGATATATAAAAATTAATTTATTTTTTCAAAATTTATAAAAATAGTTTCAATAAATATATAAAACTGATTTGGTCCTGATATATTATGAAAATTTGTACTATCTATTATTTTTTTTAATTTTATTCGTATTTCTTTTTCAGGGTACAATTTACAGAAACTTATAAAAAAATTATATATTTTATCATATGTATAAAATGACATAGACTTGTATTCAAAATTTAAATAGATTGTTTTCATAATAAATAATATATCATTATTATTTGGGGTTTTATGGATATCATATGCTTTTTTATACGATATATTTTTTTTATTTAAGGTTTCATTTATTAATTTATGAATTTCATATGTATATTTAAATATTTTATTTTTATTAATTTCATCTTTTTCCAATGGATAAATATCAGTTATAATATAATTATAATGAACTCTACACGTATCACACGGCAATATATATCCTAAACAATTAATAAATTTATCATATAAGTCAATGTTATTTTTATTATTTGAAATATAATTAATGGCAAAAGTATGATACATATTCCATATTATAGGACCCCAGTCTTTTTTACCTAATGAAATTTTTTCTTCCATCTATAATTTATAAATTATAAATAATTAATCATTTTAAATAATTACTTTATAAATTTATATAATTACTTTATAAATTATTTATAATTTCTTTATTTTTATATTAGAATATAATAAGTATTATGGATAAATTAAAATCCAATGATTTAAATTTTTTGTTTTTAATTAATAAATGTACTTTTTTATTAGAATATGTTGATGTTTATTATCAAAAAGAAATATTAAATCAAATAAATATATTTATTAAAAATTTAAATGATAATTTTAATAAACAATATTTTGAAAATGAAAATACTAAAAAAGATAAAAAGTTTGAAATTTTAAATATGTATTTTGAAAATTTAATAAAGGAACAATTACTTTATTTAATTGATATTTATCATAAAGATGAAAAAAATAATATTATAATGAATTGTGAAAAAAAAGCAAATAAAATTATTATAGAAAAAAAAAAAGATATTCAAAATGAATTAGATAATAATTTACAAAAAAAAGTAAATCATTCTGTAAAAGAAATAAAAGATGATTTTTATAAAAATATTGATTTTAATAAAAATATAAATTTTAATAATTTAGATAATATTCTTCAAGAAAAAATAGAATTATTTTTTCTTCATTTTGAGAATAAATTAAAAAAAGATATTGATTTTATATTAAAAGAAAATGTATATTCAAATGTAAATAAATTAATTGAAAGTAACAACAATATATTACACGAGAAAATAGAAAACTTTTTAAAAATGTTTTTTAAAGAAGAAAATATTTTTAATAAAATATCTATGAAAATAAAGAATGATTTAAATGATGTCTATAAACATCTTGAAGAAAATAAAAAAATACTGCACGAATTTGAAAAAATAAAACAATTAATAGATTTTAATGAAAAAAATTTACATAATTTAGAAAATAATATTTATAAAAAAGTAAATGTTAATTTTGAAGAAAAAATTAAATTAATAACTATTATTTTTAATGATACAATAAATAATATAGCAAATAAATTAAATAATAAAATAGACAATATAGAATTTAATCATAATCATAATAATGATTTTAATCAAAATCAAGAAAATATAAATAAAAGTATATTGGAAAAAATTGAAAATAAGATTCATTCTAATTTAGATGGTAATTTTAATAAAAATAATTTTCAAATAAAATTTAATAAAGAAAATAATGATATTGAATTATATTATTTTAATAATTTAATTTCATCAACAAATTTAAATATTAAAGGATTGATTGGACCACGTGGTCCATCAGGCATTCAAGGTGAAAAAGGAGATTTGACAATTATAAGAAAAATTAATGTAGAAAAAGATGAAAAATTAAAATTTACTTTACAAAATGGAACGACAATTTATGAAGTTATTTCAAATGAACCAATTCCAAAAGCAGAAAAAGGACCTGTAGGATTAAAGGGAGAAAAAGGTGACCCTGGAGAAGTTCATATTAATTTAAAATGGGATCAAGAAAATGTAATGAAAATTAATAGAGAAAATCAAGATAGTTTAATATTTTTAAAGTCATTATGTGTAGGTGAAAATAGCCATTGTTTAAAAAATAATTCATTAAGTATAGGAGGAAGTATTTGTTATAAAGATAATTCCATGTCCATAGGAAATAATTCAAAAACATTTAATTCTAATAGTATAGCTTATTTTGGAAGTACATTAGGAAAAAATTCAATATCTTATTTTGCAGATAATATAGAGGAAAATTGTATTGGATTTGGAAATAAAAGTAATGAAAAATATAATATAGAAAAAATTAATTTTAAAGCTAAGGAAATTTCATTTGACTGTGATGAATTAATTGTAAATGATAATATTTTAAAAAATAAATATTTAAAGATTTTAGAAGAAAGAGTTTCTATTTTAGAAAATGAATTATTATTAATTAAAAATAATAATTAATTAATTATCTAATTAAATTGAAATTTTTTTCTATATTATTATTATAAAATGGCTGGATCTCTATATTTAGATAAAAAAGTAGGTGACCTAAAATTATGGGAATTGTATATGGGATTTGTTGTCCTTCAATTACTAATTGGAATAGTAATCGCATTTATTCAAGGTGTTTTTGATTTAACTGGAATTAGAGGTGCTTTATCTCAAATTGTAAATCAAATTGGAGCAGTATCAGGAGCTCAAATGCCCCAAAGATATTTAAAACCTATTGCTGCTGAAGTTAGAGAAGGCAAATGGTTTTCTAATGGAAATAATAGAGATGAATAAATAATAAATAATTTAATTAAATAAAAAATTATAAAGTTATGAAAATAAAGATGATTCTATAAATATATTTTATATATAGAATTTTTATATAAAATTATTTAAAAATACTATTTTAGATTATATTTTATATATTTATAAATCTATTTATAAATCAAAATCAAAATCAAAATCAAAATCAAAATCAAAATCAAATAAAAATATGATAAAGAATATATTTTTAATAATAATTATTAAAAATAGTAACAAAAATATTTTTTTAAAATAATTAAGCACATCCACCAATTTCCATAGGTTTTCTTCCAACATCTGGCTCTATAGTACTTTGTAACCAAGGACTTACTTTTACTTGAGGATTTGGTGGTTCAGATCTTAATTGTTGATTGGCATTTCTTAATGTTTGACCAACAGTATTAATACCAATATGATAACCAGATTGTAGGAAATTTCTATCTTTTAATGACCCTTCGCCAGCAGGATTAACTTGTGCCCATAATGTTGAATTATCACTAGGTAGCAATTCTTCAGCACTTAGTTGTTGTTTTGGAAAATTAGTATCGTTTCTTTCTTCTTCAAAATTTTTATCCATACTTAAATAATCCATTTTATTTTCATTTGATGCAAAATGTTCTTTCATATTAGTCATACTTTCCATTTTGGAATGATGTTCTTCTTCAGAATGATATTTAATACTTTCTTCTTCATCATTATATGTTTCTCTTATATTAATTGGTTCTTCGTCCATAATTGTATTTGTTTGAATATTTTTATTACATAAATAATAAATAAAATATCCTAATGCTGCTACTATAATTAAAATTATTATTGATCTAAAAATTTTTCCAGTATTAGAATTATTTTCATTAACCATATTATATTTTATACATATAAAAAAAATTTTAATTTTATTACTTAAATATTTTTTATATAAATTAAAAGATTAATTAAATTATTATATATATTACCAAATTAAAACTTTATGTTTTCGTTTAATATATTCTACATTATTTTTTAGAATAATATTCTTTTTTTTATTTTTTTCTAATATATTCTTTTTTTTATTTTTTTCTTTATTATTTTTAATATTATTATTTTCATTACTAACTTGTTGTTGTTGAACTTCAACTTCTTGAATTACATTATTATCATTTTGTACATTATCAACTTGTTGTATTTCATTATCAACTTGTTGTATTTCAGCATCAAGTTGTTGTATTTCATCATCAACTTGTTGTATTTCATCAACTTGTTGTAATTCTTTATTAACTTGTTCTTTTTCATCAATATGTTGTATTTCATCTAGTTCATCATTATTGATATTATTTAAATTTAATTTATTTTCTAAATATGATTCAATTTCAATATTTTTTGATGCTTCTCTATTTTTATCATATTCATCTTGAGTTATGAAATCTATTAATTCCCATTCTTCAGTTAAATTATCACTTAATACTCTTAATCCTTTGTATTTAATGTTCATTGAAATATATGTATTTTTTTCTAAATTATTAATTTTATCTAATAATATTTGATCATTGCCTATAATTATTTTTATAAATTGAATATTTTTTTGATTATCAATTGGAAGTCTTACTTTCATATCTAATCCAAAATCATCTAGTTCTATATTAAACCATGCTTTACTATATTTTTTAATATTTTCTTGACTGATTTCGTGTATTTTATTTACAACAATCATAAATTCATTATTATTTTGTAAATTATTTAATGTTTCTAATATAATATATTTATTTGTTTCTATATTTTTTTTACTATTTGATACATGTAATGGTTTTAGTACTTTTAAAAAAGGAGTTTCAAACATAAAATTTTTTTCATTATCAAATAAACAATTAATAAATCTATTTTTATAATCAAAATCAAAATTTAAATGATTAAAATCATATATTGAACTTGAATTTGAAGTATATTCCATTTATTAATTAACTATAATTTTTTATTTATATGAAAACGCAAACAATAAATAATAATATTAATTTTATATATTAATAAACGTGTATTTTTGATATATATACAATTAATCCTATATTATTTTCTTCTTTTGATAAATGTCTAAAATCCCATAAACTACTTATTTCTATGTCAATATCAGCAAAAATATTTTTACCAATATCAAATACTGTTTTTAAATAATTATTATCTTTATCATTATAGCTAATATTTATACTAATATTTGTTTTAAATTTTTTAATACGACATACTAATAAATCTTTTTTTTCCTCTCGTTTTTTAATAACATTTTTCAATTCATTATGATTACATTTAAAATCATTTATAATTTTATCTTCTATTAACTTAATTGTGTTTTTAAATTCAACATGTTCAAAATCATTATCATTTAATTCAAATTTTAAATAATAATTATTATATTCTTCATCTAATCCAAATGGTAAAAATACATTTTTTAATTTGAATTTTAAAGATTTATTACTTCTTTTATTTTTAATATTATAAAAATTATTACTAGAACTTCCAAAAATGATATTTTCTATATTAATTTTATTCATTATATATTTACTATTATATATTTACTATTATATACTTACTATTATAATATAATTAGTTTTATTTTATATAATATTTTATTATTTATAAATATGGATATTAAAAAAGATATTGTTAATGAAATAATTGATATATTTATTAATGAAATATCACAGAAAAAAGTAAAAGAAAAATTAAATACACATTTAGTTGAACCAAGTTTAACTTATTTATTTGAAAGAATGTATCCTTATATTATTTTAACATCTATTATTTTTATTTTAATATTTTTAATGGCAATTATGATAATCTATATTTTAGTTCGTAAATAAAAAAATAAAAAAATAAAAAAATAAAAAAAATAAAAATAAAAATAAAACATATATTTCATCTATTTATTTTAAAAAAAGTTTCAAATAATAATTTGCTTTTTTTAAAATATCTTTTTGTTCAAGTAATGATTTTTTATTCCAATTACTTACTTGTATAGAAGTACCATAATTACTTTTTAGATATATTTTATGAGTATTTATAAAATTATAATATAATACATACCAGATATCACACCATTCATCTTTTTTATAATCACTCATCTTTAAAATATAATTATATGATGAAAAATATGGTTTTTTCATCATTAATCCTCCATCAGCAAATTGAGACATACAGAAAACATTTGGAACCATTACCCATTCATATGCATCAATTGTCCACATCATAAATGCTTTATAAACATCTTTAGGTTTTATTTGACATAAAAATAAAAAATTTCCTAAATACATTAATCGTTCAATATGATGAGCATAAGCATATTTATTAATTTTATTTACAACATTATCATATGGTAAAATTCCTGTTTCTCCGGACCATATTAATTTATCATTTATTTTATTTGTATGTTTCATAAAATTCATCTTTTTCAATTTTTCTCCATCATAAATATAAATACATAAATTATAATTTCTCCATCCAATTATTTGTCGAATAAATCCTTCATAGGATGCTATACATATTTTATTTTCATATTTTTTTATAATATTCAGAACTTCTTTATCAGTAATTAATCCCACATTCATCATTGGAGTTAAAACACTATGAAATAAAAATGGATCACGCATTGTTTCAGCATCTTCATATTTACCAAAATCTTCAAATTTTTTATGACAAAAATATTCTAACCATGTAATAGTATCATTATGATTTATAGGATAAATAAAATTATCTAATGAACCATAGTTTTTTGAAAATAATTTATGACCTTCTACATATTCAATTGCTTCCAAAATATACTTATTGGTTTCTTGATTAGAATTTAATTTTAAATCTAATATATCTGGTATTTTTATATTTACTGGTATTTTTTTTCTATTTTCAGTATCAAATGACCATTTTCCTCCTTTTGGTGTTCCATCTTTATTTATTAATATATCTAATCTTCGTCGTTGCATTTTATAAAATTCATTATGATTATAATGATTATTTTTATAAAATAAATCTTTAGTCTCATCTAATATTTTTTTATTAACTAAAAAATTTAATGATTCATGTATAATTATATTTGGTAAATATTTTTTACATTTTTTCATTAAAGTATTATCATATAATTCATATATTTCTATAGTTGAATCTGATATATTTTGATAAAAATTGGTCATTTTATCAAAATCTATATAAGTGACCTTTAACGAATTATTTATTAAGAAATTATAATAGGATTTCATTGTTGCACGATGATAAGCTAATTTTAATTTATGAAATTTATGTTCATTAAAATAAATAGGGTCTTCTAATAAATATATTTTTTTATTTAGTAATTTATCAATATTACTAAATAATTGTGATGGGTATAATAAAAATATATTCATTTATGTATATATAATTATTATGTTTTAATTTATAATTTATAATTTATAATTTATTATTTATTATTTATTATTTATTATTTATACTATTTAAATCAATAATTTTATTAACAATTGGAAATATTTCCTTATCATGTGTTATAATTAATAATGTTTTATTATTGCATTCTTCTTTAATCATTTTTAATACTTTTTTAACAGTATTTTGGTCTAAACTTGCCAATGGTTCATCAATTATGATAACATTACTATATCTTGATTTTAAAATACCTCGTACTAATAATATAATTTTCTGCATTCCTAATGATAAATTACCCCCATTTACACGAACTATTTCATTAATACCATTTGGAAGATTATTAAAAATAAGTGTTAAATCATATTTATTTAATATATTAATAATTTTAGTTTTATCAATGTTATTTCCATAATTAATATTATCAAGTACTGATTTTTCAAATAAAACAGTTCTTTGATTAATATAAATTACTTTTTTTCGTAGTTCTTCATTTGAAATATCTTTTATATTTTTATTATCAATAAAAATATTTCCTTTATATTCATGTAATTTTAATAATAATTTAGCTAAAGTTGTTTTACCTGAACCTGAACGACCAATTAATGCTATTTTATCTTTATCTTTAATTTCTAAATTTACATTTTTTAATACATATTTATTATTATAACCAAAATATACATTTGAAATTTTTATATGTCCATTTTTAATAGTAAAATTCTTAATAGTATTTTTTGAATTTAATATATCTTTTAAAAAATGATAACTACCCATGGAAATACCTAAACATGATAGAACTTGACGTAACATTTTTGAAACACTAATAAAATATAATATAAAATAAATAATCAGAATAATAAAATATTTTTTATATTCATCAACTAATGGATATTTTATAAAAATAAACATACATATTATTATCGTAACTGCAATAACAATATATAAATAGGTTGTTAATAAAATATTTTTATTTTGAGCATTAATTGACACATCTTTATATAATTCTTGTTCATCTATTATATTTTTTTTTTCTTGCTCATTTTCATTATTTATAAATGTATTTAATAAATTATTATATTTATTATTTAAATTATCCATTATGTCATAAAATAAATCTTCTTGTTCAGATTTTAATTTTAAAATATTTTTTCCTAAATAAATTATTAGTATAATTGATATAAATAAACATAAGCCTAATAAGATACTTATTTTATAATCAATAAATAAAAATAATACTATAATAACACATAAAACAGTAAATTCAGGTATAACCATTGTAATTGTATCTAAAACAAAAAATTTTATTTCTAATGTACTGCTCATAATTCTATTTACATAATCACCTATTTTAATATCTTTATATGAATTTGAGTATTTATTAATAATTTCTTTTAAAAAAATACTTCGTGCATCTTTTGTTGCTTCTGATGCTATAATATTTGTATAATTATTTATTAAATGATTTATGTATATTATAAATATAAAATATAAAATTAATAAGTAAATATAAATACGGTCTTTTTTATTGGGCGTTATCTTGTTTAATAAAAAAGTTATTCCTAATGTTTGTATAATCGAGAAAAAAATAGCTATTGTAAAATAATATATTAACTTTTTTTTATTATTCTTAATATAATTTGAATAATAAAGATTAATGGTATCTTTTACAGTTATATCCATATTTAAATACAATAAAAAAATTAAAAATATATAAATATAAATATATATTTATATAATATGTTTAATAATAGTTTACAATATAGAAATCGAAATCGAAATCGAAATCGAATTATTAATTCCTATTTAAATAATATATCAAATAATAATCGACATATTACACCGACCGACATTTAAAATGAGATAAAATATCTCAAAAAATTAGAAAATTCTAAATATCAGTGGTAGCATATTACTATGCCTAAGAACATAAGTTCTTAATAAATGCACTCT
>Ga0209702_10008717_pt1 | contig 11647 bp, 9 predicted proteins | sample FRY01_FD_187210 | JGI IMG/M metagenome (GOLD analysis project Ga0209702, IMG submission 187210) | Freshwater microbial communities from Lake Fryxell liftoff mats and glacier meltwater in Antarctica - FRY-01 (SPAdes) (version 2) | ecosystem: Environmental > Aquatic > Freshwater > Ice > Glacier... | reverse complement strand
CCTCAAATCGAGTCGAAACCTTGCCAAATCAAAGAAAAAAGAGGAAAAACCAACCAAGTCCAAAGTGTCATGAATGTTGGCACAACGACCTAACCGCCCCGGTGTCATCTTTCATTGGCTCAACACGCATCCCGGTCGCCGGATCCAGAAAGGGGGCAAACCCAGAAAGGGGGCAGTCCTTGAAATCGAGTAATTGGCCCGTTTCAGCGGCATCCTCTCCCCGCCTCCCCTGGACTCCCCGACAAAACCGCACCCACCCCGGCGATCATCCCCCGCCCCCCCTCACTCCTCCAACGGAATAATCTCCTTCGCCGGATCCACCAACGCCTCCGGCGAATTCGGATCCGGATACCGGTGAAAACACAGGTGCATCCCATGATACCCGAACAGTCCGTCAAAATACAACGGCCCCCAATGCCACTGGGTCGGGTATTGCTCCCCTGACTTCGATTCGCTCATCACATCGCTCATGGCTTGCCAAAAAATCGACGGTTAATGGTCAACGACAGCGCCGCCAACACCACGAAAATCCCGCACATGAAGAAAATGATCCGCAACGACCCCCGCACCACCGGCAGGTCCTGCCCCATGAACGATTGCCTCTCCCCGAAACTCCGCTCCGCATAGTCCTGAAAGGTGATGTTCATCAACGGCGCCAGATCATCCGTCATCGAGCCCGCCTCCGGAAAACGATCCCCGAACGCCGCCGCCACCTCCTCCGGCGTCCGATACCCCCCGCGCACCACCAGCACCAAGCGCTCCCGCAGCGACTCCTCCGTCACCGGGGCCTCCATCTTCTCGCTCATCAGTGCAAAGAACCCCGGCCCGTCCTCCCGCCACATCTCCACGTTCTTCTTCGCAATGTTGTAGGTCTTCACCAATTCCTTCTCCTCGAACACCCCCTCCAACTCCGGCGCATCCCGCAGCGTCGTCACCGCGGCCTGATACGCCCAGCGCGACGGCATGAACCGCGACGGCCACGGCGCGGGCTCCGCCTGTCCTTCCTCCTTCTGCGGCACCTCAAACGGCGCATGCAGGTGCGCCACCCGCTCGAAACCAAAGGGGTCCGCACCACAAAGAATCAACTGCGGCACCTGCAACAGCGGCACCGAGGCCAGCGCCACCCGCTCGTTCATCCGCGGCAGCGAGGAAACCAGCAGCCCCAACGCCGCCGAACACCACGAAGTGATTGTCAACACCACCCACAAATCAACCCACGCCACGCTCAACCCAATCAATCCAAACACACACAACGCCACCAGCGCCGACTGGAAGGCCAGGCTCAGCAGCAACCACGGAATCTTCCCGAGCAACCAAAGTACCGGCGAAATGTTCAGCAACCGCTCCCGCAAACGGAAGGCATTGTCCTTCACAACCTCCTGCACCGAGGCCGAAAGCGCCAAAAACGAAACCAGGATCACCGCCAAAAAGAGACTGGCCGGCAAATTCTGATTGTTCGCATACCAATAAACCTCCCCGCTCCGCGCACTCCGCCCCACCCACCCAATGATCAACGCCAGCAACACGGAAAACGAGGTCGAGGCCAGGAAGGAACGCCATTCCTTGATCTTCCGCTTGAACTCCCGGTGCGCGATGAGCTTCAGATTGCGCCAGACCGGCGACTTCGTCTCCGCCGGCCGCACCGTGCCCTCTGGAAAATCCCCCGTGATCAACGGCGGCGCATACTCCCCACGAACGTTTGCATACCGCCTCTTCCAGAAATCCGGCCCGTAAATCCGCCGCGCCCCGCCCCCATCCAACGTGGTCCGCTTCCCCCCGAGCGTCTCCAGAATGCTCTCCGGCCCCGCCTGCACCTGCGGATTGTGCTGCTGGAAAAAGGCGATCGCCTCGGACGGCGGCCCGAAGAACGCCAGCCGCCCCCCCACATCCAAAATGATCACCTTGTCAAAAAGATCGAAGACTTCCTGCGACGGCTGATGGATCACCGCCAGAGCCAGCATGTTGTCGTCCGCGCGACGACGCAGCAGATGCATGATCTCCGTCGCATCCGCACTCGAAAGCCCCGAGGTCGGCTCATCCAGCAACAATCCATCCGGCGTCGCGGTCAACTCCAATCCGATATTCAACCGCTTCCGCTGACCACCACTGAGCACCTTGTCCACGATGCTCCCCACCCGCAGGTGACTCTTGTTGGCCAACCCGATCGAATCCAGAATCGGCCGCAACCCCCCATCCGGAGCACCCGTCAACTCCCTCCCCCGCAGCGCCGCCGCATAGCGAAGATTCTCCAACACCGTCAACTCAGGGAACACGATGTCGTCCTGCGGCACCAACGCAAAGCTCGGCCGCCGCCCCAACGAAGAACTGAAACGGATCCCTCCACCGGTCGGCGAAATTTCCCCGGTCAACAGCGTCATCAAGGTCGACTTCCCGCAGCCGCTCGGTCCCATCACCCCCACCAAATCCCCCGACTGCAACGCGAGGCTGATCCCGTCGATCCCCGTCGTCCCGTCCGGAAAAACCAGTCCCACATCCTCCAGCTTGATCGTCCACCGATGCCGCGCATCGTGATCCCGCGCCTGCGGCAACAATTTGCTCACCGGCACCCTCAGTCCCTCGATGCTCAATCGATCCCCGGGCAATATCGAAACCGGCAGCTCAACCGCCCGGCCATTGAGCAACATCCCGGGCACCGCCACGCCCGCATCCCCAACCTCCAGCACACTGCCCGCCCCGTCCACGATCCGCGCCACCGCCTTCTCCGCCCGATCATTCAGGATCACTTCATGATCCCGGACATGCAGATGGGACACCTTCCCCGTCCCCGCACTGAGCCGGAAAAATTCCAGCGTGGAAACATTCAGCTGGTGACTCCCCACCGTGATGAGGTCCGACTTTTTCAACCACAGCGTGTGCCCCGCCGGCCACGGCCTCCCGAGGATGCGCACGTCGTTCGCCGTCCCCTCATGCCGGGCAAAGTAATGCCCCTCAAAATGCAAAAACCGCAGCCGGCCCGACTCCAGATCGGTCAGACCGATGAACTCCTCCCCACACGGCCACGGCGCGCACTGCAAACAGTCCGCACCCCCTCCTGCACCGAGAAACGCCGTCGCCCGATCCTGCAACTCCACGCACCACGACCACGATTCGATCTCCACGAGAACCCCGGTCCGCATCTCCGCAGGCAACTGCGGCACCGCCTCCCGCACCGTGATCAGCATGTAAAGCCGCTGCGCGGGATGCTCGGGCGGGACGATCGTCTCCGGCACCGCCGCCTCCGTCAAAAACACCCGGAGCAGGAGCGCCGTCTTGTCCGGCGGGAGAAAGGTCCCCATACTGCCCCCCACATAACGGGCAAAGGACTCCAGCATCGCCGCATTGTCGCGGGCCAGATACCGGAAAACAGACAGGCAGGCTTGCAAGACCGGGTCTTCCAAACCTGCCTGGGCGGCCCGCCCGACAGCACGATCTCCATGCTGCCGACGGGCCTGCCGCACCTCGGGAGAGGTCCTATCTGAAGGCATACTGCACGACCTAGTGGGCGCCGTTGTAGGTGCTGTTGTACATCGTCACCTTGATGAAGTAGGTCCCGCTCCACGCCGGACCCACGTCGAAACAATCCCGCACGTTCCAACCATTGGCACGCAGGGCCCGGAAGAGAACATTTGCATTACCCCGTGCTCCGCCAATCGAGGCGTAGGACACGGAGGGGAACGAGGCCATCACCACCGCCAGAAACAGGGCGATCGGTGCTTTCATAAATGAGAAACGTTTGATGTTCATGATTTTGTAGTGCTTGAGGGTTACTTGAGGGAGGCAAGGGCTGCGTTGGCGATGGAGGCGATCTCCTTGACGGACGCCTCCGAAACGGCGGCATCTTGATCAACGGTGACCAATGGCTGGATCTTGGCAAACGCCGCAATCATCGCCTTCACCGAGGCCTGATCCTTCGCCCCGGCCGAAAGCGCGGCGAGCTTCTCATTGAGCGACTTGGCGAGATCCCCCTGACGAAGCGCCTTGCCGGCTCCTTCCGAGTACTTCCCGGAAACCTGATCGGCGAAAATGCCGATGCCCGTCAGCCAGCCCGAAGCACTGGCGATGGTCAGCGAATCGTCGTCCTCCACTTCCTTCAGATCGGACTGGGCCGACAGGAACACCCCGTCGAGAAGCGAGTAGATGTCCCCCCACTTCTCCGCCGCCGCAAGATCCGAGATATCCTTGCCCTGGGCAAGAATTCCCTCGCTCGCTCCCAGCTTCCTCGCGGAATCCAGAATCTGCGCACTGGCTTTGTTCAAGAGGTCGGCGTCTTTTGCTTCCAGCGCGAGGAAGGCCTCCGCTGTCCGCCGCCCCAGGAGAACCGCAGCCTGCGTGCTGTCCATCTTCTCCACCGGCGTGATCCCCTTGGCCCGCGCTTCCGCAGCCGCCGCCCAGTCGGAGTCCTTGGCCTCCTTCAGGGTGGAAAGGATCTCTCCCGGAGAGGGAATGATCAGGGTCGCGCCGGCAAGCTCTGCGGCATTAAGTGTCTTCGGAACTTCCTTCGGAGCCTCGGCCGCCAAAAGGACAGCGGAACAAGCACCGACTACCAGAAGGGCCGCAAGGCCCGTGCGATAAGTGATTTTCATAGTTGATTGGAGTTTATGCAGGCACAAGGCACCTCCGGCGAAACACTCGCCGTACATCGCCCTCCCCGGCCACTCTCCCGGATTTTCGCCCCGCGTGAACACGCCTCGTCCGAGCAGTCCGTTGCTGCCTGAAGAATTATGCAATGGTCTGATTCAGGACGCCTTTTTTCGTCGCCGACCTTTGGCTTCGGTTCGCGCCGAGAGTAGGGCGGCTCCGATCCGGTGCAGGTTGAAGGCCAGAACTCCGAGTCCCACGTAGCGCTTGTAACCGCCCAATCCCTTGTCCGGACACCGGTTGAGCCCGTGCTGCTCCAAGCAGTTGATATCGCTTTCGATGGTGCTGTGCCGGTTCTTGAACTTCCTCCACTTACGACCTCTCTCGGTTTCGCGCTCCGCCGCATGGCGTTTACCCTTCTTGGGCATCACGACCATCTCGATGAATTCTTCGGCATACTTCCGGTTTTCTTTGCTGGAAAATCCCTTGTCCGTGCTGAGGCTTGCGATGGAATCCTTCCCGAAGCGTTCACTCAAACGCCGCACCAACGGCATGATCTCTTCGGGTTCGCTCCCGCCCTCCATCACCTTGTAGTCGATGATCAGTCCGTGCTGCTCGGTGCTCAGCAGAACCCGGTGACCGAACTCCACTGGTGGTCGGACCTTGCCCTTTTTGATGAGTTCGGTGTGCGGTTCAAAAAGGGAAAACACCTTTTCTTCGTGGGGAATGGTTTCTCCGCGCACCAGACGCCGCTCCACCAAATCGATGTGTTTGACGAGCATTTCGTGAAAATATCTGATGTTCTCCAGCTGCACGAGTTGGAGAGGACTCAGCGGATTGTTTCCGAGTTCTCCGATGTCACCGCGCACCTTCTCCTCAAGCCGACCCGCCAATTCCAAGAAGTTTCTCGCGCTTTTCACAACACGTTCCGCTTTGTTTGCCCCGCCCAACGACGCCACCTTCTCGCAAGCCCGCGTGGCGTTCTTGATCCGCCGCTTCCACGACTTCGCCTTGCGCCAACCTCCCCGCCCGAGACTCTCGTGCATGGCGTCGAGCAATTCCACGCACTTGCGTGCCGCGTCCCACAGGAGGTTGCAGTCCGTCGGATGATGCACGTTGCTTTCCAGCACGTAGCTGTCGGTCTTGACCTCAAGTTTTTCGCCGCCGTTTTTTTAAACACTTTGCGCCCGTGCCGCACCACGATCTCGTTGATCTTCTCCAGAAGTTCCGCATCCACATGGCAGACGTTGTCGCTGATGGTCTTGTGCTGGAACTGCTCGCCGCCACCGAACTCCGGAAGTCCCATGATCGCCCGGACCAGCATGTCATAGTGGGCGGTATGCTCCAAGCGGTCGTAGTCGCAGTCCAGAGCCAGTCGCACCACCCCGAGCACCAGAACGTGCCAGAGATCCATCCCGGGCCGCCCGGTGTGCTTCTTGTCCCCGACGATCTGCTCTTCGAGCAGCGCAAATACCTCCTCGTTGACTTCAGGGGTCGCGAAAATCCACTGCAACCCGGCGAGGACGGGCGGAAGCTCATCGCGGCTCTTGGTGGGAATGGAAACCTTCTCGATCGGAGTCTGACCAAGACCAATTTGAGCGTCGAATCTTTTGCGCATATCAAGTCCGTAGGGCCAACTAATCGCTGAATTTGCCCGCTATGGCCAGCTTCATACCCATTCCAGGTGTAATTCGTTCTGATTATTCAATGCTCCCAATTCACTTTCCACTCTGCCATGCAAGGCTCAGGTGCGTTTCCGCTCAGGCACTTGCTAGCCAACATTCATACGGCGGAGTGTGACGGGGCCACAAGGGAAATTATTCACCCCGCTCCCACCCGATCTCCCTTTACTCCTCGCCGGCTTCTTTCAAGGTGTTTGATCCCCTTCCCCGCCATGGCACTTTCCGCCATCGCCGTCCTCCTCCCCATTCCCCCACTCCCCTACTTCCCCCAATCAATCTCCAAATACTCCTGCGGCACCGCAATCTCCTCTTCCACTTCCGCCCCCTCGATCTCCCGCACCCGCCCCTCCTCATGATCCACGATCCACCCCCACAGATACTTCTTCATCGCCCGGTAAACCGCCGGATGCTCCCCCTTCACATCCCGCTCGCAATGCGGATCACTCGCCAGATGATACAACCGGTGAATCGGCGCCTCCTGCCCCGGCGTGTACACCAGCTTGAACTCCTCCGTCCGCAAACACCGCTCCTTCGTCTTCACCACCGCCTCCTGAAACTTGTCCTGCAACACGATGTGGAAATCGAAGTCCTCATCCACGTGCGTCGTGTCCTGCAACGCCGGCACCTCCAACGGTGACTCCCCCGGAATCTGCCGATTGAAAAACAAATAGCTCGTCTCCCCAAAGTAAGCCAACCCCAGGTCCGCCGCCTCCTCCTCCACATACGGCTTCAAACTCACCCCCTCGAACTTCGGCTCCGCCGGCATCTCCAACAAATCCAATATGGTCGGCGCATAGTCGATGTTCCGCACGATCCGATCCACCTTCTTCCCCTCCCGCCCCGGCACATACAGCACGAACGGAATGTGATTCCCCTGATCCCCCCCGCTGAAGGTGATCCCGTGGCAGAACGACACCCCCGGCTCGAACTGGTCATCCCCGTGATCCGAGGTGATGATGATGATGGTGTTCTCCAACTGCCCCGTCTCCTCCAGCGTCGCCACGATCCGTCCCACGCAGTCGTCAAACTGCGTCGTGCACCCGTCATACAGCGCCCGGATCTGCTCCACATCGGCCCGATCCATCCCCGCATACTCCTTCCCGATGTCCGTGTTCGCCGCAAAGTTGTCCGGATTCAACGACACCATGTACTTGTGCTTCCCCTTGTAGTCCGGATCCGCCCACATCTTGTAGTAGGGATCCGGCGAATGGTAGTTCAGGTGGTTGCACGAATAGAACACCGTCCAGAAAAACGGGTCCTCCCCCTGCGCCTCCAACTTCTTCACCACCCGCTCCGTCACCACCTCCGGCTTCAGGAAGAAGGCGAACGACTGCAACTCCGGAAACAGCCAGTAACCAAACTCGTTGTCGAAAAACAACGGGATCACAAAGTGGTGCATATAGACCGCCTGGCTCATCCAGATCTTGAAGTTGTCAAAATCCGACACCTGCACCTCTTCGAAACCCAGTGGCGTCAGGTTGAAAATCGCCGCACACCAATCTCCCATCACCGCCGTGTCATACCCCGCCTTCCCCAACACCGTCGGCAGCGTCGACGCCTCCCTGTTCACCTTCTCCACCAGTTCCTTGCTCGGAAACATCTGCCGGAACCCGTGCGTGTGCGGATACTCCGAGGTCAGCATCCCCACCATCGACTCCAGCGTCGATCCAATCGGCGTGAAGCACTTCGTAAAGTTCGTCGACTTCGCCGCCAACCGATCAATGTTCGGCGAAACCTCCCGAAAATAGCCGTTGCAGGATAGCCGGTCCCCCCGCAACGAATCCGAGGCAATGATCAATACGTTCATCTTTTTCTGCGGCCCTCCCGCCACATCCGGCTTCCCATGCGATCCCCTCGCCCCCGGCGAAAACACCACCATCCCCACCGTCAACACCCCACCCACCACCGCCAGCGCCCCCGCCACCCGCTGCGGGCCGCGCCGCGGACCAACCATCCAGTTCCGCAACGCCAGCAGGTAGTAGCCAGCCACCACCACCACCACCACCCACGGCACCACCTTGAACAATACTAAAAACACCACCCCCGTCACCGCCTCCGGCAAAAATTCCAGCAAATCCTGATACCACTGGCTGTACCACGCCTCCGCCGAAAAGTAGGGCTGCTTCCAGAACAACCGCATCACCATCAGCGTGACCGCCACGCCCACCAGCAACACCGTCCGCCATGCCACCGCATACCGCGTCACCCGCGTCACCCGCCCCCGCACCCACAACCCCACCAGCGGATAACACAGCACCACAAACCCCGCCGACATCAGGCCGTAGCCCTTCATCAACAACACCAGGTTCCGCCAGATGATGAACCCCAGAAAATCCCGCCGGGCCCGCTCCGCAAAGTGACTCTGCCCGAGATCGGATGCCCCCGTCACCATCGCCCCCATCGACAGGAGGAACAACAACACGAAGATCCCCAGCACCGAGACAATCACCCACCGCAGCACGGATACCCGCCCGGCCGCCTCGACCGCTCTCGTTCCCAGGGTCTCCATCTTCGAATCCATCTTCTTCTTCCTTCCCCGCCCGAACCTCCGTTGTCCCTCCCCGGCACAAATGTCCAACCCTAAAACAACGATCCTCCCTCTTTCGCGACCAACCCGTTACAATTCCTGCTCGATCGCCTTCAACTCCACATAGAGGTTGTTCCACTCCTGCAGGCACGGCTTCAGCTTCGCCTTGTTCCCCGCCACCACCTTCCGCCCCCCTTCCAACATCTTCCCGTAGTCCGCAAAAAATCCGCGCACCCCCTCCAGATAGTCCTTCTTCAGGACCGACGAAAACGGCTCCTGGCTATCCGCCAAACGCATCCCAAACCAACTCACCAAACTCGTCCCGCTCGTCTTCGCACGCAGCAGCGCGAGCAGCGCGACCAACCCCGCCCCGCCGATCACCACCCACGACCACGGATCCAGCCCCACCGCCCCCAATCCGCCACCCACCGAAACTAAAAATAAACTAAGGGCCACCAGGCGCCGCAGGGTGTTGCGCCGCCCATCCATCTCCATCTCCATGAGCCCCCGGATCTTCAATCCATAAATCGCCTGCCTCGCCGAACGCCCCATCCGCTTCACCACCCGGTTCCGCGCCGCCTCAAAATCCTCCACCACCCGCAAATCCTTCGCGTTCGCCTCCAGTCGCTCACTCATTCGCGACTCCACCCCCTCCCAGTGCCCCCGGCAGATCTCCTCCATCTCACCTGTCTCCGCATCCGCCAACTCCTGCACCGACTTCTCCATGGCCGCGCTCAATTCCTTCTCGATCAGCGCCGCCGCCTCGTCCCGACGAAACAACGATCGCAAACTCGACCACACTCCACACCGCTCCTTCAACAGCTTCATGGCCACCTCTCCCTCCTCCACAAACACCTCACCCACCCCGCCCAGCTTGCCCGCCCCACTCCGCCCGAACTTCTCCCTCAAGGCATCCACCTCACCATCCAATCCCTTCAAAAAGTCCCCCTGCCCCTCCACTTCCTTGCTGCGCCCTTCAATCTGGGTCTCGATCCCCTCCAGTGCCTCCGAGGCCGCATCCCGCACGTTCCGCAACACCTGCCGCCGCCCCGGAGACTCCGTCACCATCTTCGAAATGAAATCCTCCAGCGCCGGATACCCGCTCTCCCGCCACAACCGCTCCTCGAACGGCTCCTGCCCCTTTGCCTGTATCGCCATCCTCCCCGACACCGCAAACACCTCCGGCTCATCCCCCAGCTTCTGCCGCGCCAACTGCCCCATGTGATCCTTGATGATCCGCAGCTCGTCCTCGTCCCGCAAATCCTTCTGCTGCAAAATAAACGCCACCCGCCCCTCCAACTCCCCCGGTAACTTCGCAATGAAATCCCACGTCGCCGCACCCCACGGATTGCTCACCGGAAAGACGAACAACACAAGGTCCGCCACCGGCAAAAACCGCTCCGTGATCGCCTGGTGCCCACGCATCACCGAGTTCGTCCCGGGCGTGTCCACAATGTTGAAGTCCTGCAGGAAATCAATGTCCCGATACCGCTCCTCCAATACCTCCGTCGCCTCCACATTCCGCTCCACCCCGTGCCGATACCACAGCACCCGGTCCGTCTGCGGCAGGATGTTCACCTCACACATGTTCGCCCCGAACAACCCGTTGATCAATGTGGACTTTCCCGCGTTCACCTCCCCGCATACCACGAACAAAAAGGGATTCTTCAACCCCTGCAACAACTCCCCGTCCGAGGCAAAGTCGTTCAGCGCATAACCCGTCTCGCCGGCCAGACGACGAATGCTCTCCGCGACTCGCACCAGCCTCTTCCGCGTTGCGAAATAGCGCTCACCGAACATCGCAATTCTGCACGGGCGGCTGGTTTATTGGGACTTCTCCGACATCGCCAACAATTGGGAGACGGTCACAAATTTAAATCCCTTGCCCAGCAACCCATCCAACGTCGAGGGCATCGCGTCAACCGTCGGCGCATGCAGGTCGTGCGCCAGGACAATGGCTCCGTTTCGCGTGTTCGACAGAATCCGATCCCGCACCACGCTCACCCCCGGCCGCTGCCAATCCTGCGGATCAACCGACCACATGATCGTCGGATAGCCATACTCGTTCATGATCATCTCCCGCTGCCGCTGCAACAACGCCCCATATGGAGGACGCATCGTCCGCGGCTTCACTCCAGTCGCCGCAACGATCACCTCGCGGGTCTTGCTCATCTCCCCGCGCACTTCGCTGTCGCTCAATATGGTCAGCTTCCGGTGCGTGTAGGTGTGGTTCCCGATCTCGTGCCCTTCCGCCACGATCCGCCGCGTGATCTCGGGATACATCTTCACGTTCTGCCCGATCACATAAAAGGTCGCCTTGATGTTCCGCTGCCGAAGCATGTCCAGCAACCGCGGCGTGTTCGCCGGATGCGGCCCGTCGTCAAATGTCATCGCTATGTAGGGCTGCGTGGTGCTGCCCCGCGAATGCGAAACCCCCACCCCCTTCGAAAAATTGGAGGGCAACGCAATGTTCGGATTCGTCAGGGCCGGCCGGGCATAGCACGGCGACTTGTAGTCCGTGTTCGGCCCGGTCCGCACCTGGGAACCGGAATCCGCCTTGTCTTTCTTCAGAATGCTGCAGCTGCACGATGTCAGCACAAGCACGAGCGCACCAAGGATTCTCAAACCACCAATCATATTTAAGGGTAAAAAGTTAAGGGTAGGCAATTGCCCGGGATTTTGTATCCCGCCCCCCCCTCCATGTCACGACTTAGTTCGCGGCCCTTCAGCACACGCATTGCGCCAAGTAGAATGACACCGGAGCGATTCTGAAAAGGATCGTGGTGATGGTCGTTGCGCCAGAAAGAATGACACCCGGATGAAGACATTATCAGGGATCATGAGTCATCAAAGTAAGGAA
>Ga0209702_10008715_pt1 | contig 11650 bp, 11 predicted proteins | sample FRY01_FD_187210 | JGI IMG/M metagenome (GOLD analysis project Ga0209702, IMG submission 187210) | Freshwater microbial communities from Lake Fryxell liftoff mats and glacier meltwater in Antarctica - FRY-01 (SPAdes) (version 2) | ecosystem: Environmental > Aquatic > Freshwater > Ice > Glacier... | reverse complement strand
TGCAATAATACATAAAGTTCAAGCTATAGAAATCGAAAATCAAAAATTAATTAGAAAAAAACTTGGCACTTACGATGTAGATGACTATATCGAATCACAAAAAGACGAAGAGTAAATATGCGCAGTAATATTCTTACTCATAATCAAATTGTAGAATTAATTAAAAGATTAACTATTGGCGGCGAATCTGTAAAAATTCAAGATGGTCCAATAACTCAAAAAATAGTTGACATGATATTGGGTAATAACGAAGTTGCAGGATCTATACGAAGAACAAATGACCCTAAAGCATATCTTGAGGCTATTCAAAGTGAAGTAAATGATTTATATAGAAAAAATTTAACAGATCCAAAAAAGAGAAGTCTAAAAGCAGCTAAAATGTTTGAAAATTTATCATATATTGAACGAAAAAGAAAACTACGCGCATTGGCGTTTCAGGAAAACTTAGATTTGAGTCTTCTGTCTCCTGAAGCAGGGCGAGAAGTTTTTAATGCTTATGAAAAAACAACAATTATTAAGAAGAATCTTTTAAAAAAGGCTGGTTTTCCATCAGTTTCTCTAAAATCAGAGAGTGCATATAAACATTACCTAAATTACTCAGTTGATTATTTCGGCGAAGGATATAAAGCAGGTGAGGGAATACATCCATATTTATTAAATATAGGCTCTTCATCATTCAATGCAAACCTGAATCCATCATTAATGGACGATATATCCATAAGTAAGAGCAGGATCAAAAATCCGGATTCTTTAGCAAGACTTGTCGAGCGCTCTAAGTCCTTTTTTCTAAAAGGTGTTGGTACTGGTGTAGAATTCCCCACAAACCATCTTGGTATACCAATAGCGGATATTGGAAAAAGAAAAAGGGTTATTACATGGGATACAGAAACAACAGGCCTAACTCCCGATTCACAAGTTAGAGATATCGCATTTTCCGAACATTATATTACCCTTAACGCAGATAAGACTTTTACATCAACAACTCCAAAAATTATATTACAAGAAAGTTTTGCATCTCCGCTTATGGATGTTGCTGGAGTTAAACGCGGTGGGGAAACAATGCCACTTTCGGTCGCCACATATCTTCGCGAAGGTGGGTTTAAGGATGAAGCAGAAGCTCTATTAAAAGATGGGGATAAATTTACTAAATTTAAAGAAGCATATAGTGACGGCGGTGCAAAAGGTGTAAATAGTTTTAAAAACATTATTAGAGAATTTTTAAAAGGTGACATAGTGCAGGGACACAATGCGCAGGCTTTTGATATAGATAAATTTATGAGTACCTTATTAGGACTTCCAGCTTATCAATTTGACGCAGAAGCTAAAGAACTTGTTAGACAATTTCAAAATAAAATAGAAAATAATCCCGGTTATCTAGTTGATACTCTCGATAGCGCTAGAATCTTTTTGGGGAGCCAAGTACATGAAATCGATAAAAAGCTAGTACCACTATTAGGCACTCGTCCAGAAACTGCAACTTTAATAGAAGAACTTAGATCGACAATACTAAGAACAGAAGAAATAATGGGTGGGGCAAAGGGGACATTTTCTTTGGAAAATCTTTTCTTAAATACAAATTTTATTCCCCTATTAGAAGAATCTGGGCATAGCGAAGAGTTATTAAAGGCACTGACAAACCAGGGAACACACACTGCAACTATCGATACATTATTTACTGCACACCTAAGTACTTTCCTACAGAATGGGGAATTGCATTGGTCAAGAGAAATATCAAAGGGGATGCCACCTAGTGGGTTATCTCCAGAATCAGCTGCTTTATATTTAGGTAACGAAGATGCAATTCGAAAAGCAATGAATGAAACTGGTTTATTAAGAACATCTACGGAAAAAAGTTCTTTTGAAAGATTTTTAAGAAACAGGATTAGTCGAAGCTCATCAATAACACCAGTAACAAATGTCCGGAAATAATTATTTATCGGATTATGGTTTTGATTATCTAAAAAACTCAGAAGCAGGTAGGCAAAGAGTAAGTCTTTCAGTAGATCATGAATACGGAGCACAGATAAAAATGCTTCAATCTGAAAGTGGGGAAGCACTATTTGCGAATGAAGGAGAGAGGGGTATTTTATCCTATAATAAAGATCATAAAATATTTCAATTTCAAAACACAACTTCTAATAAATTTTTTGATGTAGATCAAACAATAGCTCGTAATGCAATTATGCAAACTTTAGACGATGCAAAAACTACTCCTACTGGTATTAACGTGGGAAAATTAGTTTCAGAAGGAACTAGCTTAGAATATAATAAAGCCGCAGAAAGACTACATAATATAAGTCTAAACTTTACACAGCAGACCGAGTTGGATCAAGCTGTAACTGCAAGAAAAATTTTAGCCAGTAGGGCTAGAACTACTTCTCCTTTAGATATTACAAATCAAGCAGAGTTTGAAAAAATGCTTGGGACAACCGCTAGAACTTATGGTGATCCATCAACAGCGCAAATCACAGGTCATGTTAGAGCTGGGGAAATATTACCTAGATTAACTGGGATTGGAGCTAAGGTAGAAAAGACTACAGCCTATTCGCAAGCTGTTGCAGATTATGGTCTCCCATATGCCGGATTAGATGTCAGAAGTAGAGTTAGAGGAGTAGGAGAAGCTCAGGCTACTTCAGGTATAGGTCGAAGCATTTACCAAAATTTGGTGGAGGGTGGGGATTTATCTCCAACTATTGCAGCTCTTGCAGGAGATAATACTGTAAATAATCTTTCTGAATATGGTATCCAATATGCTATTGGGCAGGGACAGGAAAAAATTTTTGGTGTACAGGTTCCAAAATCAACTGGTACACGGAGTTCATGATAATATCCCAAATTCATATTTTAGAACACCATATGAAAGAGTGGGACAAGAATCTACTGAAGCAAGTGCAAAAACAATTATGAACTCAGATACTATGAGTAAATTAATGTTTAGAGAGTTTGATGCTGATGGAAAAGTAATTTCTGAAATTAAATTTGGATCTGAAGAGTTTTTAAAAAATCCAAATTTAAATATATTTGGAAAATCCTATATTCATGGTTCAAATCGACCAATGATAAATATACCCCACATGCCGACAAATCAGTCAATAGCTTCTATGGAAGATATAGCAGATCAGGTCATCTCCCTAAATGCTCAAGATTATTTTAAGCAAAGACTTACCCCCAATAAACCTGCTTCAGGAATTGAGGGTGACATGAATACTTTGGTAAGAAGTATCTTTGGAGCAAACAAGACTGAGCATATGGACGCCATGTCAGAAATAGCTCATCTAGCGACTAGAGAAGCCAGAAGTATACGCTTAACTGAAATGGATGAAGCAGCAGGAGAAGGATCTTCATTTTTAAGAAATTATAATTCAGTAGTAAAAGATATAGCTGAAAAAAATAAAGATGGTGGCACAGTTGGATTTAAAATTGAAAATACACTTAATGCTCCAAATACCGTTGAAGAACATTTGGCTGTCAATATGGCTCAAGGTATTGATTTAGCTGAAAGAGATACCTCAGATAAAGCAAGATATAAAATGGCAAAAATGTTTGAATATACGGACGACAGTGGAGAAACTCGTGTAATGGGAGCTGCTTTTGGTACTGGTACAGATGAGGTTGTAAGAGAAGGCGCCGAAAGCTTGGAGCGACTCGGAACTACCACTTTTGAAGAAGGTCAAAAAGCACTAAGATTAGTAGAGGAAAGTGCTCCAAGAGCAAGTAAAATTCCAAAAAATGTTTCAAGACCAACTTCTTCTCCAGAAGAAGTCTTAAAACAAATCAGCATTGGAAGAGATTGGATGAAAAAAAATAAGGGGACTATTCTAATAGGGGCAGCTATATCAACTGCAGCTTTTATTGGATATAGACAAGCTAAGAAAAACAACGAAAATGAACTATATGAAGATACTATATCACCAGCACCTTTTGAACAAGGGCAAAGACCTTATGCAATACAGGAAGCTTTAGAAAGCGGCAATGCTTACTCTTCTAAAAAAAGAGATCCGCTTATGACCGCTGGTATTGTAGGTAATTTAGATAGACAAAAAATAGGACACACTTCAATGAGTTCTACTAAAAATAATCATTTATTCGGAGAATAGAAATGGGATTATTATCATCACTAGGTAGAGCAGCTACCAGTAAAGTGGGAACAGCTGCAATCATCGGAGGTGCAGCTACGGCAGGCTTTCTTAAACATACTGCCCCAGCGGCAAGAGATGCTGCCATGGATGTGGCTTTTGGCGACCCTAATGCAGATGAATCATTTTTAGGTAGGAAGTTAACCCCAGGATTAGTTATGGATGCTGCCGCATTTGGAGGGGGAACTGGCAGTAAAGTAGTCGGTACTGGTTTAGGCGCGGTATTAGGTGGAGTAGCACGGAGGGCTTCTTGGTAAAGGCATGAAGGGTGGTGTAATAGGTGCACTTTCCGGGGCTGCCATGGGAATGGCTGGAACATCAGCAGCAGGAGGAGGGTCTGGTTCTGCAGCGCTTGGTATTATTGGCGCAGGCGCGGCATTAGGTACAGCAGCACGGAGGATTCCTCCCTATGAAAATACCTGGCTTTTTAGGTAGGGGTATGGGAATGGCTAGAGGCGGGATTGCTGGTGCAGCCGTAGGGATGGCAGGGGCTGCTGCTATAGGTGGGGCATATATAAATAGAAATGAAAAATTTTTTAGTGAGTCACCATATGTTGGCAATAGAAGATTGGACAGAAGAACCATGGAATATACCGGAACAAGCAACATGTATGGAGATAATACATCTTCCAGAAATGCAAAAGATCTGAATGCCGATGGGAATATAGTTCTCGGAATGCATAACCTGAGAAGGGGATAATATAATATGTCTAATGCATTTATAGATGACGCCCAAGAGCCAGTCAAGAGCTCTTCTATGGAAGCTATGGAAACCGCTAATAGAATAGGTATTTCTGGTATTGGCTTTGCTAACTTTAGGGGCCAAAATACAATACTCAAAGGTGGATTTCTAGATAATAAAAGCTCAACAGGTGTTGGAGCTAGATCTCGAGCTAAGTTTAGACCATTTACAGGTAACTCAATGACACCGGGTATAAGACCAGGTGCTGAGCAATTCGTTGGTGGAAAAAATATTTTTGGACAAACCACTAAACGTGGCAGAAAAATGGAAGCAAAAAATGCAAAAGCATTAAGTCTAGGTCAACCAGGTAAGACTGGTTCATTCAAACGTTTTAGAAGAGGAAACTTAACAGCAGATCCAAGAGCATTTATGAGGAATCCAAACCTTTCTGGTTTTGGAGCACACAGTGCGGGTTTTGCTAGCCCCAATGCTGGTGGAGCACTTGCAAGTATCTCTAATCAGGGAGCTAAGCTATTTGGCAAAGGAAAAGATGCACCATTATTTAGTGGTGGAATTTTTTCTAGGACAGGAGCAGTCACAAAATTGGAAAGAAGAGCTGCTCGTGGGAGAAGCACTGCTAGAGGAGATCTTAATTTAGCAAGAATTGCTAAAATGAATGCACCAGGTAGTCTTGTTAGGGCTATGCCAGGAGCAGTTACTAATTCTAATATCAGCCCTTATGCTGGTAGAGCATATGCTGGTATAGTGGCACCATCTACACTTAACGCTGGACGTAGTTTGTCTTACGAAGCAACGGCGCTGGGTGGTTTAGTAGACAAAGGTGCAGCAGGACAAGCTTTAACAGTTGGGGAAAGACGCTATCTAACGGTAGGGGGTGTATCAGGTACAAAGAGTAAATCATTCATGAATAGATTGTTAATGGATGGCGGCGGTCCAGAAATGCGAACCGCTATGGGAACTTCTGGAGTGAAAACATTTAGGACATATAACGACGGTGCATTGCGAGGACAAACATCTTCTGGTATCAGATTTATCCAAATGACCGATGAAGCAGAAAGGGTAATCAGACCATTAGGGTTAGCTCTCGAAAAAAGTGCGTCTTTAACAAGCCTTGCTGGCAATAGAGGATTGGTAGCAGCACGTGGGTCTTTTGACTTAGCAACGCAGATATCTGATAAGGGTATCATTAAGTCGCTGGGCATGAAAGGATCGCTCCAAGCTGCTAAGCTCGGTGGGAGACAAGTAGGTTTAAGAGTTGCTGGAGCAGCTTTTAAGGCCGCAGTACCAGGAATCAATTTGATTTTTGCTGCAGATATGGCATATCAGTTAGCTAAATTGGGCGGGCTTGCAGTTAAGGGTGCTATTAATTTTGGTAAAGCTGGTATGAAATCAATGCAAGGAAATATCAGTGGAGGAGTTTTTGGGGACTATAAGGATAACGAAGTAGCAGCCACTTCTAGGGCTAGAGGTGTAGCTGCTATCCAAAATTCAAGGATGAATGCAAGGTCTTTGCTTGGCGCAGAAGCGCGGAATGATGGCTGCACATTATGGGTAGGATATAATGAACGATAAAACAAAAAAGTTTAGAGCTGATTTAGAAAAACTTTCTAGAGAAGATTTACTTGAGATTATCCAAGCTCAAGATCCAGAATACATAAAACAGATAAAAAGAATTGAATGGGTTTTTGCGAATAAACTTAGACATCTAAACTGGCCAGATGGTACTCCTATTCTTGGTAGAGAATTTACTAATAAAGAGTTAGCATTGTTAATAGATGAGCCATTTGAAATAGATAATGAACTTTTAAATTTTGGAGTTTCGGCTGAACAACAAAGACATATACATATAGCTAAAGATCCATGTAGATGGGCAAAGCATTTTCTTGGCGTCGAAACTAGAGTATATCAAACAATAATTCTTAGAGACCCCTCTTTAAGAAAAGTGCTAAGAGCTGGTCGTCGTTTACGGAAAAACATTTACATTAGCAATTTATTTACTTCACTACAGTTATACCCATATAGATGGAAGATGTTTAGTTATAGCGCCGATGAAAACTCAAGTTGAACTTATTTATGAAGAGATAAAAAGACTGGCTTCCAAGAACAGTATTGTTGGATCTTCTCTAATAAGAAGTGTAACGAGTCCTCAGTTTATGATTCAGTTTTCTAATGGATCCACTATTAGATTCTTTACCTCTGGAATGAGATCTGGTGGTAAATCAGATGTAGCCCGTGGTCAAGAAGCACATATTATTGTACTTGACGAGATGGATTACATGCACGTAGACGATCTCGATGCGCTATATGCGATGTTGCAGAAAACAGCAGAAGATCAAATAGATAAAGTTTTAATTGGAGCCTCAACCCCTACTGGTAGAAGGGAAAGGTTCTGGGAATGGTGTAGATCGGACAGATTTACCGAGTATTATTTTCCGTCATATTGCAACCCTTATTTCAATAAAGAACAAGAAGATGAATTTAGGGAACAATATACCGAAACAGGTTATCGTCATGAAATTGAGGCAGACTGGGGTGAGGATTCCGAGGGTGTCTATCCTAGGAAATATGTTGATAAAGCTTTCATAGAACCATCTTGGAACTATACTCCAGAAATACAATCAGCTAGAGGTTTTTATACCATTGGTGTTGATTGGGACAAATATGGTGCAGGTACAAATATAGTTGTGCTTGAAGCTTGTAATGATAATTATGAAGATGAAAGATTTAGAGGAAAAGTTAGACTTGTATATAGGGAAGAAATTGATAAATCTGAATACACTTTAACAAACGGAGTAAATAGAATTGTCCAATTAAATGAGATATTTAATCCTAGACATATTTATGTTGACCGTGGTTATGGTGAAGTGCAAGTGGAACTGCTTAGAAAATATGGAACAGAAAATCCTGGATCTAAGTTAAGGGATAGAGTTAAGGGTATTGGGTTTGGTGAGAGCATAGAAATAAGGGATCCATATACTAAGCTCCCCGTTAAAAAGGAAATAAAACCATATATGGTTGATAACCTAACTCAATATCTTGAAAGGGAACAATTATTATTCCCAGCTTCTGACGAAGAAATGTATTTACAATTAATATCTTATGTCGTAGTTAGAACCACTCAATCTGGAAGACCAGTTTTTGAAGCTGGAGGGTCTGCTGTCGACCACGCGCATGATGCCCTTATGTTAGCATTATTATCTATAACTCAGAATTATGGAGATTTCAGTAAATTAAAAATTGCGAAAAATACAGAAAGTTTTTCAAATACTTTTTTCATGCCCAAGTATGAGAAAAAACAGGGTGATTATGAGGATGACAAAAAAGATAGTATTATGGTCACGACCAAAAGAAATCAAAATTTACTACCTACCTTTAGAAAAGGTAGACCATTGAAAAAAACTTCTAGAAAAATGTTTTAGGTAAAATATGTCAAACATAAACAGCATATCTCAAGAAAATAGTTCTGAGCAAAAGATAAGTCTTGATTACAATATCCAAGAATCATCTTCTTTGAGTAGTTCAGAATCTTTAGGGTCAAACGCTGCATTAAGATTAGCCTCTACGGCAACATATGGTGATGATCAGACCTATTCGGTTCCTTTGGGATCATTAAGAAAAGAAACAAACAATACACTTATTGAGATGAATACATTCTTAAAAAATTTAGAAAATCTTTTAAGACAAATAAATCTTAGCCCATATAATAATCCCAAGCTAGAAGAATCGCATATCTATATTTGGAATGAAATAAATAAAAAAGAAGATTCTTTTCCAAAAATAGAGATAGAAAACTATCTTGGTGAACTTAGATATCCAACACCAAGCTTCATATGCTTCGATCAATATATATATGCCGAAGATGTACAAACAAGGGGGTACAGAAAATTTGTTAAAGAATATGATAACTTAATTTCCAATTCTAGTTTTGGTCATATATATGATTTTAGGGAAATAATTAAATATTTATTAAATGAAGTAACAAATATAAAACTATCATTAATCAAAGATTTCGGAGTAGATTATGAAGATGAAGCACAACAACAAGTCGCAGCATACTATCTATACTGGCTCAAAATGGCAACCCACTATAAGGAACTCTTTACGAAGGCAATCACAGCATCGCCAACAGGTATCCCAGAAGCCGAAGTGGATAAAACAACTAAAAAGCAAGCCGCTCAATTTCAAGCATTTTTTTCGATCAGAGTAAATTCATTAACAACTTCAATAGATAGTCAATTAGATTCGCTGCATAAAGATTTGGTAACACATTGTGATGTTTTTTACCAAAGTTATCTTGGTCCAGCCTTAAGATTTAAAACGAAAGTAACATCAGACTTCGCACTAGATTTAAGAACAAGTCAAATGGTAGCAGAGATGCCGAGACTTTCCGAAGAAGTGGCTATAGCAGTTCTTTCAGCGGAAGGTAACTTTAAATCTGTTTTGACAGATCTATTAGAGAGAAGAAACTCAACTTCGCAAAAAATAGACTTGATTTATCAATCTATAACACAAAGAAGAAAATACACTTCATATATATCTCAATTAAGTATAAAGGCAATTCAAAAAGCAAAAATAGTAACCAGTAATGTCGATTCTCGATATGCTAGTTTGTTATCAAATATATATGTAGATGGTTTACACTCAAGTTCTTTACAATCTAGCCATTCTCTATTGGATGACTTAAGCGGCGATAGTCATCCGCAGTATCTGTTAAGATCAGGAGGAATTATTAATGGAAATATTTCAGTTGAAAATAATGCTAAAATTGATGGTGTTCAAATTAAAACGCACTCACATGATGGGGTAGATGGTTCATTAAGAATAAGCTCCTTAGATATAGATTATACAACGGTAAGAAATGAAATAGGGCTTAACGCATCAGCAGATGAGATCACAATTAGTATTGATTCCTATCAACCTGATATACTACAGGGCGGAGTCCCAGTTGCAGATGTCAATATTAGTATTGATATACCAGATAGTTTTAAGGATAAATATGATTTTGAAATATTATACGTAGAGATTTAATATGACATGGTTTAAATATTTAAATAATACAAGTTCATTTTTAGCTTCTCCAATTGTCAAAAACTATATAACACCGCCTCTAAAGAGACGGTATTGAAATAGGGGAAGTAAAAGAATATATAAATAAAAATGATTGGCTTTTTGTAGATTTGGGCAATAAAGAAATCAATTATGTATATAATACTTCAACACTAAAAGTTGAACAAGATCATTCTTATATCGTTGTCTATGAAGGTGTAAAGGATTTAGGGGTAGACGTTCCAATTCCAACAACTTCTGTTATAAAAGATGGAATACTTTATTTTAAATCAGTTCAAAGCCATGAAAAAGACAAAAGACCTATTGGTGAATATAGTCTGTATTATGGTTCAGATTACATAAAATATATTCATGCTACTCCAGTTACATCTGGAGGGAACACTATATCTGAATATATTAAGTATCCAGACGTTACTATAAATGGGCAGGAAAGCTCTCCCGGTTATAGTATTTATTATAGTGCGACCCCTTCGAGTATAGATCTATATGGTACAGAAATTAATAGAACTTCTAGCGGATATTATAAATTAGCCTATTTCAACGATGGTATAGATTGGGTCGATGGTGTTTCTACGGTTGCTGGGGCAAAAGCAGCATCAACTTTTAGTGGTCCGAAAATAAGGATTTATGGTTTTGTCGGTCCAAGTTATGGGAAAATTCAGGTTAGAATATCCACTAAACAGGTATTGGCATCAGATACAGAAAAAATAGTTCTTGACTGGTATACCATAGATTGTTATTCTGATAGAGAAAAAGAATCTATAATTTTTGAAAAAATAGATTTAGAATATACAGAATATAATATAGAAATTGAAACACTGCAAGATAAAAATATTTTGTCTGCTGATTCTATGATTAAAATAAGTCAAATAACTTTTTTAAAAAATCTCTATCCAACACTTCAAAAACAGATAATCAATCCTGATCTATCATTTAATTCTATAGGTGGAGTTCAATAATGGCAATAATTAAAAAAACAATTCAAAATCTTAAACCCGGTAAGCAGTATTTGCTTACCGTAAAGCCAAAAGATGGAGACCTCAATGTAGCTCTTGACCCAACAATGGCAATTAGATTTACCATTCCTAGTGATCTAACAATTCCTACTGAATTAGGCAATCTGGTAATAGTCGGAAATTATAAATCAATAATGATTAGTTTTAATCCGGCAAATGATTCAGATTTAAGGGGTTATAACTATCAAGTTTATCTTCCTGAAGATATTAGTCAAAGTGGTTCTATATATTCAATAATTGGTAATGCCACGCCCTATCTATCTGGATTCTCGGCATCAAATGTTATAACTTTAGATGTTCCGCAAAACTCTGAAACAACAAATAATATTGATGCAAATACCGGAGTAACTACAACTACTACAATTGAAAAACTCTATTTTGCTAGAGTGCAAGCTATAGACACTTCTGGGAATACTTCGACATGGACTCCAATAGTTGCATCGAGTGCTACAACATTTATCGAGTCAGCACACATTGTAGATCTCACTGCTTCCAAAATTACGGCAGGAATAATCGGCGCGCATGAAATCATTTTAGCTGGAACTAATTCAATATTAAAGTCCAGTAATTACTTAGCGGCAACTACAACAACCGGAGGTGCTGGTTGGAAAATTGATGGAGCTGGTGGGGCAGTATTTAATGAAGCTAGTATTAGATCTAAGTTAGATATTGGTGAAGATTTAGGGACAACTGATGAGACGTCATTCCATGTGGATGTAGAGGGGAAT
>Ga0209702_10008713_pt1 | contig 11650 bp, 11 predicted proteins | sample FRY01_FD_187210 | JGI IMG/M metagenome (GOLD analysis project Ga0209702, IMG submission 187210) | Freshwater microbial communities from Lake Fryxell liftoff mats and glacier meltwater in Antarctica - FRY-01 (SPAdes) (version 2) | ecosystem: Environmental > Aquatic > Freshwater > Ice > Glacier... | reverse complement strand
AGCCTGAAATACCAAACACCAGATGAATTCACACTAGAATGGCACAACAACAACCCCGGACTAATAAAGATTCTGGCTCACTAACTGGGGGCAGGTCAACTTGTGTATTGCTACCGCGTGGAAGTTGGTGCTGAACTACTTATTTTTATCATTCAGGGGTTGGTTGAGCGTAAAATCAAAGTTTTAATTGCTGCCTAATATTATAGGCCACTAACAATTGCCGATTGAGGCAATCTCTTCTATCCTTCATGCATGGTGAAATCCAAAGTACTTATGGGAAATGTTGGATCCGACATACACAGTGTTGCCAACATTCTTCTCGAGAAAGAACTCGTAGAAAAATCCTTTCTTGTGAGAAATCTTGGTGTTGCGGTTCCAATCGGTGAATGGGTGGAGGCGTTCTTAAATTTTCACCCAAACTTACTTTTAATTGGCTCTATGAATGGAGATTTAGAACCCGTTGTTGGACTTATTCAGGAAGTGAAAGCAATCAATAGTTTTCATTGCGAAATTCTAGTTGGTGGAAATCTAAAGCTCGGGAGTAATGGTGGATCTATTGCGCCTTTATTAAGGAAAATGGGAGTGCAAGTTATAGGGGGAATAGAAGAGCCGTCATTTGCGAGTATTTCAAATTTGTGTCTGGATTTAACTTCTAGATTTAAAAAAAATAGTTTTACGGGATGACTTATTCTGCGATAACAAAGAACTCACCGGCTATTCAACCAAGGGGCGGGCGTTCAACCAGTGAAGCTCAATTTGAACTTTGGAATTCATTGATAAGCGCCGGCGCTGACGTCTTGCCTTTAACTATTGATAGTAAAACGAGGCTTGGGAAAATTAGTGAAGCAACCAGTGCTCACATACTCGCTTCTGCAACAGGATCTGAAACCTTAAATGGGTACCCACTTTTATCTGTCCCTATCAAAGAGGCGAAAGAATTAATATCTTCGGTTGCACTCCCGGTATCTTTGAGGCACGGAACACCATACGCGGAAAGTTTAGTTAGGCGCGCTTTAGAAGTAGGGGTCCAAGAAATCGAAGGGGGTCCACTCAGTTACACGTTGCCATACTCTAGAGATGCAAATTTAATTAGATCTATTGAGTCATGGAAGAATGTTGAAAAATTGTGTAATAAAGCGCAACATGAAACTGGTTTAATGGTGATTCGCGAATCTTTTGGTGTTCTCACGGCCTGCATGGTTCATCCGTTACAAGCTCTGTTAGTTGGCCTAATTGAAACTGCTTTTACATTGAGCTACGGTGGTGGACTTCCAATGGTAAGTTTTGGGTCTCTTGGATGTGATTATCAGGATATGGCGACAATTACAGCCTTTAGATCCCTGACTCCTTGGTTGATTGACTTCCTTAACTTACCAAGGAGTGAAGTGTTCATTGCATTCCATCACTGGATGGGTCCATTCCCAACTCAAGAAGCAGACGCAAAATCTATAATTGCTTCCGGGACTCGAATCGCTCAGATTATGAGTTGCGAGAAAGTGGTAACTAAGACTTATGAAGAGGCTCATGGGGTGCCAACAAATCAAGCAAACCACGCTTCGGTAAAATACGTAAGGTCAATTCTAGATTCAGGTCTAAAGAATCCATCATCAACTACAGATTTGGGGGGAGAATCAAATTTAGTATTGAGGGAAAGCGAAGCCTTAGTCTCTGAAGCAAAATTACAATTAAATAAACTTTTTTCTAAAAGTCACGATTTAAGAGAAATAGTATTAGCATCTGTGGCTGAAGGTTATATAGACCCACCTTTCTGTCCGCATCAAGGTGTTTTAAAACAGTTTAAAACTTTACGTGCTAATGACGGTTCAATTCGCGTCTCTCAAGACTATCCGGGAAAAACATCGCGCGAATATCTTAAATTCGAGCAAGAATTTAGCAAGTCAGACTTAAAATGGGGTAGCTATAGTTCGGATCAAATAGCAGAGCAGATTAGATGGCCATTTAAATCAGAGCTTGGAGGGTAAAGTGGAAGAGGGCAGAACTAGATCCAACACTAGGTTCGACCTACAAGAAACGGTGGCACAAATAATCCACATGGTCTCTCCGAGTGCTGAATTGGAAAATCTATCTGAGTGTTTGGACTCTCTTGAGAGACTGGAAATTTGTGAACGACTTTACGATCTACTAAAAATTGATCTTGGCGATTTATTGATTGATTCGCGTTTTTGGATAAGTTATAAAACTTTGTTAGACGAAATTTTGGTACGAACCAATGTCGAGTAGTTTTTCAAAACCAAACATGGATTTAAGAAGGTATGTTTTGCGTAATGCCCAAGATAAACCTGATCAAATTTGGATAATTGACCAAGAAAATACATTTACCTGGGCGCAAGGATATGTAGTTATTACAGATTTAGAGGAAATACTAAATCAACTAGATCCAGAAGGAACAATTGAAACGGTCATCGTGAAGGGAGATGCCCATTCAGCAAATATTTTTTTGATGATTGCGATAATTTTATCTGGTAAAATTTATGTCCCCATGAATCGAACCCTTCTTAGATCAAATAAGCAGAAGATTATTAGACTGTCATTAATATTTGGGACCAAAGGATTCAAATTTTTTCAGTTATCTCGAGAGTTGGTTGAAGTTCAAGATACTCGGCAATCAGTTCTAGAATCAGAAATTTGCCTTACTAGGTGCGAATCAGCTCATAGCGCACATGGAGAGCATCCTTCAGCTTACTTTTATACTAGCGGAACTACTGGGGATCCAAAAGTAATAGTCACTTCGAGCTCAAACTTAATCAGAGGTGCACATTATGTCTCTGATGCGCTCGAAATTAATGCTAGCGATCGTATCGCGGGTGTGCTTTCACTTGATTTTGACTACGGTTTGAATCAAGTAATGATCTCAATAGTTAAAGGAGTGCAATTTGTTTGCGCACCATATCCGTCGCCAATTCAACCTTGGTACAAACTGCTTGTTCATGGCGAATCGACAATATTGCCCGCTATGCCATTTTTAATTGAAACTTACTTCAAAGGTGGGTTGCTAGACAGGCATGGTGCTGCAAAATATATACGAATGTTGACCTCCTCTGGGGCACCTCTAACTCCAAAGCATGTAAGTGCGGTGAGGGATTTGTTTCCAAAATCTGTGATTGTACCTATGTATGGGTTGTCTGAAGGATTCAGAGCAACAATTCTTCCACCAGGGGAGTACAACGAAAAACCTCAGAGTGTGGGCATCCCTATTGGAGACACTGTTATCCAGATTCGTGACTCCAAATTAAACCCTGTTAACAATGGTGTGATTGGTGAAATCTGGCAGTCTGGAGGATGTCTGACTTGGGGCTATCTGGATGATAAAGAAGCTACCAGCTCTCGCTTTATGGCTGACTCTCGTTTCCCACAAAGGTACTGGTTGCGAAGTGGGGATTATGGCTATCTAGACAATGAAAATTATTTATACATAACAGGAAGAATTACGAGTCAAATTAAGAGATTTGGAATCCGCGTTTCATTGGATGAGGTTGAAACTATATATCGGAATTTGGACGGGGTTATCCAGGCGGTGGCAATACCAATCTATCGGAATCAAACAGAATCTGATGTTGGAGTAATTCTCGTAGCGCCTGAATCAGAGCAAGAAAGGATTCTGTTGCTTGTGCGTGCCTTTCCAAAGGAACTTCGTGCGGAGCGTGTTGTTTTTGTCGAAGTCATAGAAGGAAATTACAACCTCGGAAAACCAGATCGTTCAGCTCTAGCAAAAAAGTATTTCGATGTTTGACTCAGTAAATGATCTTTGTGGAATCCAATTGATTCGAGATAAAATTCCGGACTCCCGCTTAATTGTCATTTATTCAAGTCTTTCCCGGTACAAGCTAACTAGGAAACATTATGTTGAGTTACTCGATTCTCTCTTTCAACTTAACTGTGCGGTGGCATTCCCCGCCTTTACTTACTCTTCGAGGAGAGGCAACATTTACAGTCCATCCTTGATGCCTGATCCTCAAAACGGCGCCCTATCTCGTGTTGCCTTTTCTGAATATCCTGGAGAATTTCTAAGGACCGCCGATGTGGACTATTCGTACATAATTTTTAACTCGAAGCATCTTACAATAAATGTCGAAAGCCTTCTTGTAAATAGTAAACGTTCTTTTGGGACGAATTCGCACCATAGTGCGTTTTTCAATTTAAACCCGCTTCTTGTAGCGCTAGGTGAAGGTTTCCGAGATGGATTTACCCCTTCCATGCAGGTTGAAGCACTGGTAAACACGCAAAATCGCGAATATATTAGAACTCTTGCCATAGAGGAAAATGGAGTTACATTTGAAAGAGAGTATTTTGCTCGAATCCAATGGAATAATTCGAACCCAATTAAGCCAAATCGCATTCGCCTTGAATCAATATTAGAATGTGACGCAACTTACTTCAAGCATGTCAATAAAATGGGGGGGTCTACGGTTGGTATAAATGCATCTTCGTTTTTGAAAATTTTAAAGAAGTATTTGCTAGAGGATAGGAATTTCTTTTATGAAGAATGATTCGCCGTATTTGTTAGGATACGGCCTTCACTTCCCCAGGTCTCCTATTATTTCTGCAATTTATAGGTCCCAGATAACGGGCAAAAAAATTAAAATCCTGGATATTGGTTGTGGGCTGGGAGCGCTTGCTGATTTAGCTAAAGTTATTGATTGTGAATACCTAGGAATCGACATCGACTCGATAGCAATTAAGAGGGCTGAACAAATAAATTTGAATAGGGAGGCGAGCGTTCGAAGTAGGGTTAATTTTGAATGTGTCTCATTAAAGGAATATACACAAACGGGGTCCGGTCAAGGTTATAGCTTCGATCTGGTACTTGATTCTGCCAGTTTGCAACACACTGTTCATTCTTTTGGTTTGGATCACGATAATTTACAGTTGTCAGCCAAAAGGATGTTCTCGGCCATTGGTGAGATGCTAGGTGAGGAAGGTATTTTAATTAGTTTGTGGGCTTCCACATTAGTGCCACGTTCTACTATGACTAAAAATTTTAGTACGTTCGTTGGGTTTGAAGAAATAGCTGGACAGTTAAATCAGATTCTAAAGCTTAATTCGTTGGTATCGTTCTCCACATATGAAGAATTGAATAAATTGAATCTTAATTCTGAAGAGATAGATTTCTTGGGAAAAGAGTACTTATCAATTAGCAGTTCAATATAATACCTCTACTTCAAGTTTTACCAAGGGCGGTGCTGTCGATTTAGTTGTCTATGTTCCTGATGTCTCGCAACTAGCAATGAGGACGGACACGCAGGGGTTTTATCTGGAGCGGCTCATTGGGCTACTGCCTAAGTTACCGCAAGCTGTCTATTTATATGCCCTGACCAGCCATTCCATACGTCATGACTTAATCCTAGGGCAGGTCAAAGAGTCAACTAAACCGACAGCAGCGCCATTTTAGTTTTGAGTTTTCAGATTCGCATCTTCAGGATGATCAAATTGAAGCTAAAGGTAAAATAAAGCGGACTAACGATTAATAAATTTTCATTTATTCTTAAAACTGCATACAAATATTCTGATTATTGCAAATCGAATTCATGGGCGAGTCAGCAGTAAAGACGATTCCAAAAATGCCTATCTCTTTCAGATTCCTTAACTCTCTCAGTTGATCCTTGCTCATGGGTAATTGAATATATTTTCATCACGAGTCAGTCTTTAGTAATGGAGTGCAGAAAATTACGTATAGAACTCGATGCATGTTAGGTAAAATCCTTAGGTAATTTAGCTACATAAGACACGAAACACAATTTTCCTTATAGACACTGGACATCGCCGCAATACGACAAGTACCATTTAGTCAACTGCCAATGCCTAGCGCATTAATCGATAAACTAGGAGCCGACGTGCAACTGAAAGTGATTGATAAGAATGACGAAGATTTTCACGGCTTACTCGATGAAATTATTGAGAAAGTTGGCGCGAATCCTATTTACGGTTCAGCGCATAGGGAGTATTACCGAGAATACTTTAATCATAAAGTAATCTCGGATGAAGAAATAATCATTGTTTACGAAAGTACCCCACTTATTGCATTCTTAATGAATGAGTTCGAAGTCAATTCTACCCAGAGTTTGTTCAATTATTTTGGGATGCCTGGCTTGCTATTGATTGATACACGGATGCCCTATGAATTGCAGATTTCAGCAAGGGTAGTCTTAGAGAACCATTTGCGTTCACGGAAATTATTTCAAAAATTCAATAATTCAAATTTCAGTATCACATCTCCATTCAGCTCTATGGATACTATAGATATTGTTGAACCCATTTTAAAAGCGGGCTTATCGCATCATATTTACTACGAAAGGGTGATTGATCTTTCATTATCACCTAAAAAATTGTTCTTGGAATTTTCAAAGTCTTCGCAGCAGGCCATTAAAAACGCAGCCTCCATAGATTCTACTTTTTCATTTTTTACAGAGAATTCTGCCAGCCATGAGCAAAGTTTTGCACTCGCTAGCCTTAGAGAATTGCACTTGCAAGCAGCCGGTCGAGTGACTAGGCCTGAGTCCACTTGGGAACTACAACTACAGCAGCTTAAATATGGATCAGCAGTCATTTCGCTCGGAGAAATTGATTCAAAATTAGTTCATGGATCACTTTTTTTACTTACAGGAAAAACGGCTTTGTATGGAGTTAGTGCAAACTTAAAATTAAATCAAAAGAAATCAATCTCACACAACTTTATGTATTTAACTATTTTGGAGTTGCAAAAACTTGGAGTCAAGAAGTTATACATGGGGACTCAGTACGAACATTTTGATCACACTACTTCACCTAAAGAAAAAGGGATTTCACAGTTCAAGTCCTTTTTTGGCGGCTACCTCAAACTATTTTATGGAGTAAGTTCTAGTGTCAACTAAGGAAACAAGGGGCGGTGTTTGGGCTGAACAGACTCGACCGCGGATCAATTTTTCAAAATCTACCGCTCTAGAAGTGGAAAAAGTCTTAGCTGGCTACTTCCAAAAAGGATATCCAGTGATTCTATCAAGTGGCAGAGGTGCGATATCTGCAACTGTAAAATCCTATTGGGTTAAAAATGAAATCACTGTCTTTCCATATGCAAGTCAATGTGTAGTTAATGCACTGCTATCTGCGGGAATATCAGTTAGCACGAGACTAGATTTTACATCAGAAATCATTATTCATCAGTGGGGTATTCTGGATACTGGATTAAAATCTAAACCTTTTATTGAAGACGCCTGCGACACATTACTCTCTCCCAGTGGCACTATTTTGAACTCAGGAGGAGAATTTGAGATTTGGTCATTGCCAAAAATTATTGGATCAAGATTTGGCGCCGTGTTATGGTGCCGCAGAGAAGAAGTAGCTAATTCGATCAGAAGTGAACGCGACAAACAAGCCAAAAGCCAAGTTTACGTAAAAAAAATACTTAGAATTCTACGTGGATTAAATGATCGCTTCTATAGGGAGTGGGAGAAATATGAGTTTAAGGTGCTGGGATTGACGCCATATGAATATGAGTCAACTAAGCATCTCTTGATAGACTGGGAAAATCACTTTTACAAGCAAAGAAAAAAATATGTCAGCTATTTGGGTACCCTAAATTCAGCAACATTCAAGAGCGTCAATCTACCCTCGGGAGGGACTCTTGATTTCAATCGGGTTCCCGCAGCAGTATTTTCAGTTAAACGATTGGATTTGTCAACCAAATTTGATAAGACGAGTCCGACGATTTTGAATAGAGTCCAATTTGGCGTCAAACCCTACCCCGTTTACGTTTATAGGTATTTACAAGAAAATTCCCACGATGATTGAGAGTTTTACACATAGATTAAAGGTAGGTGAACTCGAGGAAGTACTCACAAAATCTTTCACTGAGTTTAAGATCACCGAAAGAGCCGACCAGTTGTCGATGTTGTCGAAATATGCAACAGCAGCTTCTAAATCTTCACTTTGGAAGGTGGAATTACGTCAAAAAAATACACTTGTGGCGTCGGCAATCACTTGCTCACAAGTTTTTCCTATTGAGCGCAACGAAGTCCAATTATCGTTCTTGACTCAAGTTATAGTTCAACCACTATTTAGGGGTCAAGGTCACTTAAAACAACTTATTGAATGTGTCGGCGAAGTTGATCGAAGAATAGGAAGCTCCGGTTCCATAGTAATTGCACGTAGGGGTGTCAGTAATCTATATTCAAAGTATAGCTATGAGGGATTCGGAATATTCCCCAGCGTTGATCTACAAAGTCTTTCAATTAGTTCAATTAATGAAGATATGTCTCTGCAGCTGGATGTAAATGTCGAAATGACAAACCTTTTCGCAACGGCATATGAAAGCACATATTGGAAAATTCCAGGTACAACTATGCGAAATAAAACTGACTGGAATCATATTTTTAGAGAAAACAAATCCGGACGGTTAAAAATCAATTTTGTCAAAAATGGTGCTACTTTTGTATACTCTATATCCAAAGAAAATGTAGTAATTGAACTGGCAGCGACCGACCATGAGTCACTAAACGCATCACTAAGCGATGTGATAGATAATGGAGTAACCAAAATAAGAATTGGCGCAAACCATCCCGCCTTTTCAGTGGCAATGAGCAAAGGCGGAATATACAGTGTGCGACCAGAACCTTTTGAAGGTCACATGATTCGACGTTGGAAAACATTAGATACACTAGATAGACTTTTACGATTCAATACTGCCGGAAACATCAACACAAACGCAAGGAACAATAGTTTTTCAATTGAAATTAGTGAATTAAACCAATGGTGATCGATCTCACTAAGTTTCAATTTTAGGAAAAAAATATTTTCCTCACCTTCAAGATGCCTGCAGTCTTGGTCAAAACTAATCAAATGCTGTAAACTTTCTCCAATGACCATTGATTTAAATGATTTATTTTATATATTGCAGAGAAACTCAAATCACTCTGAGTCTAAAACCATTATTAAAATTCGACGAATTAAGCATTTGATCTATTTATCCACGTCTTTACTGGTGCTATTTCTATTAATTCCGCTTCTAATATGCATGAGGTTATTTGTAAAACCTATAGTAACCCCAAAGGTTTTTGTCCACTCGTTATCGAGAGATCAGATTCTTCGGAATGGAAATACAGATCAATTATTTCAGTTTCTAAAAGAAGGCAGGTTCCAGTACTCACTGAATAAGAAAGATTACCTAGTAGCTTTCAAAGGAAATCTTAAAAGTGATCGCAACGGCATCAGAGTCACTAAAAGTTTTGCACTATTCATTTTTTTTAGGTGCTTCAATAGGAAAGAGATCATCAATTTTTTGTGCGCATATTTTCGCACAGTAATCGCAACTGTCGAATCAAAATCAGTTAGTGCTTTGAAATCGGCCAATCTTGTTAATGTGCTATTCGAATACTCAATATGGAGACTTATCAGATTTGACGATGAGTCGTTTTTTATCACAACGCAATCAAGTATGTCTAATCTACCCACCATTTTCTACATCGATAAAATTAAAATTAATCGTCACATGATCTGGTATTCAACTAACAGTAAGCCAATTTATAGAAAGAATGAAAAGTTATACAAAATACCTTATGCTGAGGAATTAGATAGATTTGTTGATTTACATTTAGTTTGGGACTCCACAGAAGTTGAATTTCTTCGGGATAATCAAATAGAAGGTACACAAGTACTGGGATCGATGGTCTTTCAAGAAAAAATTATACACAGCAAATCACACGAAAGATTTGTCACCACAATCTTTGATGTCACACCACATATTGATTTACAAGGATTCTATTCTGAAGCAAACACAATACGATCATTTAAATTACTTCTAGAATGTATTAGTCGATGTCAGGATCAATTTGGTGATTCAGTTCTTTTTAGAATCAAACCAAAGCGAGCATATTATCGTACACACTCCAAGCTTTATATAGAGAAAATAAAAATTGCCGCAGCGCAAGGTAAAATCATTTTATTAAATTCGAATTCGAATCTATATGGTGTTATTAGTGAATCGGATTTAGCCATTGCGGTCCCATTCACGTCACCGGCAGTTATCGCCAAAGAGATGGGCACTCCTTCCGTGTACTTAGCAGTAGAACTAGATGAATGGGAGATTCCAAAGGAATCCAACGGTGTTCCAGTTATTTTTACTCTTAATGATCTTGAGAAATACATCCAAAAAATGATAAAAGAAAAGTTATCGAGCATAAACAATTAGTTACAGTCATACTAACCAGAAAATGTGGAAATCAGTTCCCTGTAAATAAAAGATATATTGGGAAATGTCTTAATTGCTCCAACTTCTTTGAGTTCAGCTTCAGAATGTGCGGACTGAGCAACACCGATAGCGTCAATTCGTGCCGCTTTGGCGGATAAAATATCTTCTTGCCGATCCCCTATCATGACCGCATTTTTAGAGTGAATCAACTTCAAACAATTTTCTATCACAGCCGGGTGAGGTTTAGCGGGGAAGTTATCCGTACCCTGAATATGATCAAACATATCGCATAATGATGAATTCTCAATTACTTTCTTAGCCATCGTAGTTGACTTACTAGTGGCAATTGCGGTCTTAATTCCTTTGCTTCGGATAAAACTGACCAAGTTAAAGGCACCGTCAAATACCTGATTAGAAATCGAAATCTGTGCAAGCAATTCCGACCTAAAACTCTTTATGAGAACATCCTGCTTATTCAAAGTCAAATTTAAATCTCCAAACAGATATTGGACAGGCAGTCCCAGGTTTTTGAGAATCTGCCCCTTAGGTGAAATTGTGTAGTTGAGACTTACCCGAGCAATGTTCATGGCTGACTCTATTTGTTGTAACGAATCTACCAATGTTCCATCTAAATCAAATATATACAGATCATATTTATTCCACAAATTTACGGGATCTAACGTCATTTCATTAAGTCATCAATTAGCTTAATTATGAATTTCTGCTGGCGAAGCTTTAAGCCAGGAAATAACGGAATTGTCAATGCCTCTTCGTAGTATGAGAATGCTTCAGGGATTTCAGATATTTCATGGCCAAGTGCCTGATAAAAAGGTTGCACCGGTATTGGAATGTAGTGAACCTGCGTCCCTACACCCTTTGATTTGAGCGCATGCATTAGTTGATTCCGTGAGAGGTTTGAGGAGCTAAATTTCATCCTTAGTGGGTAGATGTGATTTGCGCTTTTCCGTGTATCGCAATTTTGAGCAGGTGCAAACATTTTATTTTTTGTGATTAGATGCTTGTATCTTGATGCTCTATCCTCTCTTTTTGAAATGAACTTATCCAAACGAGCCAGCTGGTTAATTCCTAACACCGCTTGTATTTCTGTCAATCTATAGTTAAAACCTAGTTCAGTCATTTCATAGTACCAAAGATTCGTGACACCTGCAGTTTTCGAAAGTATTGTATTTTCAAATTGATCATCTAACTTGTTGATTCCGTGACTCCTAAGGCGCAACAATTTTTTATAAAGCTCAATACTATTAGTTGTCACCATTCCACCCTCACCTGTAGTTATCGATTTAACAGGATGGAAAGAAAGCACTGTCATATCAGAGTATGTGCACGAACCAACCTTGTCCCCATTTTCGTAGGTGGCTCCCAAGGCATGTGCAGCGTCTTCGATGATGTGCAGGGAATATTTCCTTGCAGTTTTACTTAAACTCTCCATGTCGCAGGGTAAGCCTGCAA
>Ga0209702_10008711_pt1 | contig 11654 bp, 12 predicted proteins | sample FRY01_FD_187210 | JGI IMG/M metagenome (GOLD analysis project Ga0209702, IMG submission 187210) | Freshwater microbial communities from Lake Fryxell liftoff mats and glacier meltwater in Antarctica - FRY-01 (SPAdes) (version 2) | ecosystem: Environmental > Aquatic > Freshwater > Ice > Glacier... | reverse complement strand
CAGAGGGCCCGTTTTTGCGTGTAAATCACTACATAAAAAAACAAAATAATACCGCTCCCCCCAAAACTCCGACCGCGCCACCCACTGGCTTCCAAACCCAGTAAAGTAGGTAGCCGCCACAATAGTATAAGAATTACCAGAGAGCTCTGTTACGGTACTAGGGCTTGTTTGGAGCCCTAGCCAACTTGTTCGTCTCTATCAGTTCGAGTACCTCCGACTTCTAATTGATAACTTTAACCCGTTCATTCAAATAGTTGGTTATCTAACTTTTCCCATATAATTTTTTGGTCTAGGTACTCTACAATGCTAAAAAGCAGAGTACCCACAAGTAGAAGAGGTACATATAAATAGGTATTCTTCATTGAAGAAACTAACTGAGGAACAAAGAGAAACGATAGAATGATGCTGCCAATGATTGCAAAGAAAATACCGATGGCCCATCCAATGGATTGCCAATTCTTACTCTTAGCCTTTTTATTTTCAAGCGTTGTTAATACCAGATCACTGACCTCAACTGAACTAGTGAATGTGTCTAAGCTGGAAAAAGTAGTAAAGAGCAGGGCATAAAGACGTGCATCTTCATTGGCACGTGCTAATTCTGCAAAAGCTTGTGGATCTTGCTCAAATAACCCCTGTAATTCTTGATCAGTCCATTCCTGTTCCATAGGATTATTTCTGTTTGTTTAAGTGTACCTACTATGCTGAGACACTAGCTCGTGATTTTTTTGGATGGCTTTCTTTAAAAGCTTTCGTGCCCGAAAAAGGTAATTTTTTACGGTACCCTCTGGCATTCCTGTTATTTCTACGACTTCGGAATAGCTCATTTCTTGCATATGAAATAGCTCAACAAGGCAACGGTAGTGGACAGGTAGCAGCTGAATAGCAGCCTGAACTACACTTTTTAATTCTCTTGCTTCCAGTGTCTGTACCGGGGTAAAGTCTACACCCGCAAGTAACTCCTTAAAGGACTCATCTTCAACGTCGTAGGATCCGTAAAGTGGATCTCGTTTACGTAATTTACTCAGCGCCTGATTGTAGGCAATACGTGCAATCCAAGTTGATAGTTTCGAATCCTGATGAAAAGTATCCAGTTTTTCGTACACTTTCAAGAAAACCTCTTGGCAGATATCCTCGGTATCCTGCTGGTTTCGAATAATTTTCCAAACTAGACCATAGACGAGTCGCTCATGTGACTTGATGAGCCACTTGAAGGCGTGACGGTCGCCCGCCAGGGTTCGTTTTATAAGAGTTGCGTCGTCTACCATACTATTTCTATTCGACGTAGTTCCGATACCAAAGGTTGCAGGGAAAAAGAAACGAGCTAAAAAAAGTTTTTTCCGTGAATTTGAGGGAAATCTGCAACCTTTTAAAAAGGGAAGGCGTCGAATGGGAGTAACACAAATGTTAGAACTATAAAACAACAAAAGCTATGTTTGATCCAACCGCATTTCTGGCGCCAGTAGGTATTCTTACCGTAATTTTCTGGGGCCTTACCACGATTATAAAAATCTTAAAGGAAGCTAGTATTAAAAAACGTATGATTGAGCTGGGGCATCTGGAATCTGAAAAACAATGGATCTTGGAAAAAAGCACCACAGTAGCCAATACCTATTCTAATCTGAAATATGGTATACTATTCGTATGCGTCGGAATCGGTTTTATAGCTATTCGTAATCTTAGTATGGAGCAGGATGCTTTAACGGTTCTAGGTTTAGTAGCTATCCTGGCTGGGTTCGGCTTTCTAATTTACTTTATGATTATGAAATATATTTATAAGAAGGCAGATTGAATAGTTATCCCCGACCTTGCCAATAGAAGATGCCCTTGAATCGCAGGTCTTTGAGCAGATTCAAGGGCATTGCCTTTATTATAAATTTATGGCGTACGGATAGTGCTAATTGCTACCACATCTGCTCTGGATAGTCTCCCGAATCATGCAACGCCTTCAAGGCAGCTTGCACCGTGGGTTTGTCTTCGGGATAAGTAACGCCAAACCAGTCGGATTGGCTGGTGAATACCCGGCATTGTCCCAAACTATTAAGTATAAGATGACTCACCACCGTTGGGATATAAAATTCAGCTTTAGGAGTATTGTGATTTTTACTGGCGTAGTCTTCAAACAACTCTTTGATTATTGGAAATACCGAAGGCTTAAAACCCCAGAAGTTCATAGAAACGGGTGTTTCCGGGGCCAATACAGTTAGTGATTCTTCTTCTTGAAAATAGATTACCCCCTTCTCATCGAATATCTTGGTACGCTCCACTACGGAAGACAAGTTACCGTCGGCTTTGACAATACATACTCCACGGGATACCATACCGTTTTCTGAAAGAGTACGTTTTAACTCATAGCCCATCATGGCGTGCAGGGTGTCGTCTGCATCGTTAGTGAGGAAATCTGCCATCGTGGCAAAGGCCTCGCGACCGTAGAAGTCATCGGCATTGATAACCGCGAAAGGAGTATCGGTTTGCTCCCAAGCAGAGAGTGTTGCGTGACCTGTTCCCCAAGGTTTTACGCGGTCAATGCTTCCCAGTTCCTCAGGAACGTAAGATTGTACTCTCTGAATAGCGAAATCGTAATCGATCAGCCCTTTTAGTTTAGGTGCAAAAACTGCTTCGACATCAGCCTTAATTTCTTCCCGGACGATGAATACTACTTTACCAAAGCCACCCCGGATGGCATCAAATAGTGAATAATCTATGATGGTTTCTCCGTGTGGTCCAAACTGGTCGAGTTGTTTAACTCCGCCGTAGCGGCTACCGATTCCTGCGGCTAGTATTAATAGAGTAGGTTTCATTTCAATGAGTGAATGTTAGAATGAAGGAGCCGCCACTGCGGCAAATGATTTTCTCTTTCATAAAGAGTTGTTCACCTCTCCTATGACTACAAAAAACGCTAAATTTTTGGATAAGATGGTGCTTTGGGAAGCATATTTAAGGAAATTCCATCAGGGAGGGCACAAAAAAAGCGCCGCGTGGAAGCTCGCGGCGCTTTAATCATTAACACTTAATCATAATAAATTATACGGCGAAGCTTTCGCCACACCCGCAGGTACGACTTGCATTTGGATTCACAAACTGAAAGCCTTTGCCGTTCAATCCATCGCTAAAATCCAAAGTAGTACCAGCTAGGTATAAAATACTTTTTTTATCCACCACTATTCGGATGCCCTTATCTTCAAAAATCATATCCGTTGGTTGGGTGTTGGCATCAAATTCTAGGTTATACATTAATCCTGAGCAGCCACCACCTTCTACACCCACCCGAATGTGGTTTTCGTCGGTACGACCCTCTTCCAGACGTAATGTCTCAATTCTCTCCTTTGCTTTATTAGTTACCGTTACCATAGTTATTTTTCAATTGGGATTCAATACTAATAACTTTTTTGGGAAAAGGAAAGTTCGGTTAGTAGTTTTTTTAGGAGTAGATCGGGCTCCTATATGAATTATCCAGGTAGAAACACATTTCGAATAAACCACCACTAATGAAAACTTTCTTAACCTTACTTGTAATCGGGGCAACAACAATCCTTTCAAATGCTCAGGATGGCAAATCGCTCTATGTTACAAATTGTGGTGGATGCCATGGGGCTAATCTGCAAGGCACCACTTCTGGTCCAGTCTTATTTAAAAGTGAATGGAAAAATAATGCTGGAAAAGAATCCATCGCTCATGCCATTCGTAAAGGTGTAGCCGGAAGTACTATGATTGCTTGGGAAAAGGTGTTTAATACCAAGCAGATTGATTCCCTTACGAACTACATTAGCTCGGTTCAGGATAGGATTGAAATACAGCAGGTAGACTCAGCACCCATTAGTAAGGCTACCCAAGAGCATATCATTAAGATCGAAAAGCTAGTTTGGCAGGGTATCAAAACTCCCTGGGGGATTGAGTTTGTTAATCAAGATAGTGCCTTTATTACTGAAAAACATGGGGCATTGCGTTGGCTGATCAAAGGACAACTCCTACTAGAACCTATTTCTGGGTTACCGACGGCCTACCTTGGTACCAGCACTGCTGGGTTGATGGATATAGCTTTAGATCCAGACTATAAGAAAAATGGATGGGTGTATCTGGCCATCAGCCAAAGCAATGGGGATAGTCAGGATAAGAATGCACTTGCTCAGACCAAAATAATAAGGGGCAAGGTGGAAGGAAATCGCTGGGCTCAGGAGCAAACGCTATTTGAAGTAGCCGACGAGTTGAAAGTGAAGAATGGTAATCGTTGGGGCTGCCGGTTTTTATTTGATAAAGAAGGCTATTTGTTCTTTACCATTGGTGATATGGGCTTAGCCATGGATTCCCAAGATACTAAAAAGGCCACCGGAAAAGTGTATCGCATTCATCCTGATGGAAGTATTCCTAAGGATAATCCTTTCGCAAATCAGCTGGGTGCATTAGCGGCCCTCTATTCAATTGGAAACCGTAATGTGCAGGGAATTGCGCAGCATCCGGTGACGGGCGTAATCTGGTCGACGGAGCACGGCCCGAAGGGAGGAGACGAGTTGAATATTATGAAAAAGGGAGCGAACTACGGTTGGCCGATCATTACGTACGGTGTTGATTATAACGGTGATACTATTACCGATATAACCGAAAAAGAGGGAATGGAGCAGCCCATTACCTACTGGACACCATCGATTGCTGTTTCGGCCATTGATTTTTGTACAAGTCCGCTGTTTCCCAATTGGAGAAATAATGTATTGGTTGGGGCTTTGGCCTTTCAGGAACTACGTCGCGTGGTGATTGAGAATGACAAAGTCGTGGAACAGGAAACACTATTCAAGGGAATGGGAAGAATTAGAGACGTGAAGTTCGGCCCGGACGGTGCTTTGTACGTTTTGACGAACGGCCCGGACGAAGTTTTGCGGATTACGCCAGAGTAATACTAACATGGGCAAGGCGTCAAAACTCCCCTAAGTACCGCCTGACTACTTAGGGGAGGGTAAATAATAATAGACTACCCTCGCTCCAATACTCTTGGTCCATCCTGGTTGATAGCCGAAACGTGAATTTTGCTATCGATACCAGCCTTGGCAAAGGTTTCCTGCATGGTTCTTCCTACTCGTTTGGCGGTTTCCTTCCCCTTGCTAAGCGTAAACATGGATGGGCCAGCTCCTGAAATGCTACAACCCAGTGCACCCATAGCCATTGCTGCCTGTTTCACCTCGTTGAACTCGGGTATCAGAATAGCCCGGACCGGTTCAATGATAACGTCCACCATAGAACGACTGATGAGCTCGTAATCTTCCTGCATGAGTCCGGCGATGAGCCCGGCGACGTTACCCATCTGGGAGATCGCGTTTTTGAGGGATACCTCGTTCCGCAGAATATAACGGGCATCTTTGGTATTTACTTCAATGTCGGGGTGAACAAGGGTACAGTATAAATCCTTAGGAACCGGGATGCTGAATACGTCTAGTGGCTGATAGCTACGAATTACCAGAAAACCACCCATCAGAGCCGGGCCAACGTTGTCGGCGTGGGCTGAGCCACAAGCAATACGCTCACCTTCGATGGCAAAGGGAAGCAACTGCCGGCGGGTGAGTGGGGCTCCAAGTAGTTCGTTCAGGGCAAACACGCCTGCTACTGCACTGGCCGCGCTGGACCCCATGCCACTGCCCAAAGGCATATTTTTGTGTAGTAATACTTTACAGCCAAAGTCGGCTATCCCGAGGTGATCCAATAAACGTAGCATGACTACCGTGACAGCATTTCGGTTGGGGTCGCGGGGCAGGCGTCCTTCATCACCGATGATGTCAGTGATCACAATCCCCGGTTCGTCACGGCGGCGTACTTCTACTACGTCACCGGGCTCATCCACGGCAAATCCGAATATATCAAATCCGCAGGCTACATTGGCGACGGTGGCAGGGGCAAAAGCTTTTATATAGTTCATACAGGTGTAATTGTGCAATTACACCCTCCTCACTCCTCCCTTATCAGGGAGGATGTTATAATTCCCCCTAGCACAGGGGGAACACAGGGGGGTGTTTTTATGCAGATTTCTTCTCTTCAAAGTCCGCTATATAATTCTCAATTGCTTTTAAAACGCTATTCAACTTATCCATCACCTCCCGATCATCAAATCGAATTACGGTAAGGCCTAACTCTTCGAAAGCGGCTTCTTTTTGCAAATCTTTGACCGCTACTTCTCCAAAACTATGACTGTATCCGTCAATTTCAATAACCAGTTTTAAATCATGGCAAAAGAAATCGGCGATATAGTTATCAATAGGTTTCTGTCGGTGAAAATCATAACCCATCTGATCGCGCTTCAGGTACTGCTAAAGCTAAATTTCTGCCTTAGTAGCATTATTCCTCAGCTGTCGGGCCAGTTTTTTCAATTGTGGATTGTAGTAGATTTTCATGGGGAGGCTTACCGTTTTTTATGTATTGTTGCTTGGTAGTATTCTGCCTAAAAACACCCTCCTCAGCCCCGCTTCGGCGGACGGCCCCTTTTTAGGTAGGATAATACATTTCCCTCCTAAAAAGGAGGGATTAAGGGAGGTGCTTCCATGCAGAATATCATATAATCCATCACCCCAAATAACTACTAATACTCATAATATCGGCAAAAACGCCGGAGGCAGTTACCTCAGCACCTGCGCCGGGACCTTTGACTACCAAAGGACGATCTTTATACCGGTCGGTGGTAAAGGAAACAATATTATCACTGCCTGATAAATTATAGAAAGGGTGCTTAGCATGTACCACTCGTAGTTCTACCGTGGCTTGGTTGTTTTCCAGCGTAGCGATGTAGCGGAGTACTCCGTTTTGGGCCTGGGCTTCGTTGAGCAAGCTTTCAAAGTACTCATTCGAGCTTTCCAGCTCAGCAAAAAAGGCTTCCACCGTAGGTGCCTGCAAACAATTATCTGGTAGTAGCTGGGCTATTTTAACTTCCTCAGGCTCCATGGGTATACCCACTTCCCGGGCAAGAATCAAAATCTTTCGGGCCACATCGGTACCACTGAGATCGTCACGGGGGTCGGGTTCGGTATAACCCATAGCCTTGGCTTCGCGTACTACGTTGACAAAGCTTACATTCGGTCCGAAGGTGTTGAATATATAGGATAGGGTACCGGATAGGATAGCTTCAATCTTAATGAACTTATCACCACTGGCCATAAGCCCCTGAATTGTATTGATAATGGGTAGTCCGGCCCCAACGTTCGTTTCGTACAAGAACTTCACCCCGCGTTGCAAAGCGGTCCTTTGCAAACGCTGATATTCTGAGTACCTGCCGGAGTTGGCTACCTTGTTGGGTGTCACTACCGAAATACTGGCGTCTAGTAGAGTTTCGTAGTGTTTCACGATATCCTTGTCGGATGTACAATCTACAAAAACACTGTTGGGTAGATTGAGTTCAATAATACGTTGTACAAAAGCAGGTATGCTAGTTTTTACACCATGGGCATCTAGCTCCTGACGCCATTGGTCGTAGGGAATCCCGTTAGGTTCCAATAGCATTTTCTTGGTATTGGATAGTCCCACAATATTGAGTTTCAAAAGTTTCTCTTCGCTCATATAGGCCGACTGACTCCTGACCTGTTCGAGGAGGGTACTTCCGATGAGTCCTACACCGACGATAAATAGATTTAGCGAGCGGGTTTCGGAAAGAAAAAATACACCGTGGATTGCGTTGAGCGCTTTTGATAGGTCATTTTTGGAAATAACAACCGAGATATTCAGTTCCGAAGAGCCCTGCGCGGTAGCGATGATATTAATACCATTCTTACCTAGTACCGAAAACAACTTACCGGATACTCCCGAACTCTTGCGCATGCCTTCACCGACGATGGCAATAATCGAAACGTTCTTTTCGATGCTGATACTATCAATATCGCCACTTACGATCTCTATTTCAAAGGCCTTTTCCAATACTTCGCGGGCACGATCCGCGTTGCGTGGGTCAATGGTAAAGCAAATAGAGTGCTCTGAGGACGCCTGAGAAATCAGAATGACGCTAATATTGTTTTCGGATAACGTGGTGAACAAGCGGGCCGAAATACCAGCGACGCCGATCATACCGCTTCCCATAACATTAACCAGAGCCATATCGTCAATGGACGAAATACCCGTAATCGCATATTCTTTCCCGTTGGGCGAGCGACTTACGAGAGTTCCTTCGAAGCTAGTGTTAAAGGTATTCAAAACTTTCAACGGGATATTCTTGGCAAATGCAGGTTGCAGGCTGGGAGGATAAATTACCTTCGCTCCAAAGTGCGAAAGCTCCATGGCCTCGGCGTAGGAGATGGATGGTATCGTAAAGGCATTGGGTACTTTACGGGGATCGGCGGTCATTATACCGTCTACGTCGGTCCATACTTCTATCACTTGGGCGTCAAGCGCGGCACCAAAAATGGAACCAGTATAGTCAGAGCCACCGCGGCCGAGAGTCGTGGTAATTCCTTCTGTATTGGAAGCAATGAAACCGGTTATGCACTGTACCGCCGATGCTTTGGCAAAGTGTTCGAGAATCAGCTGATTGGTAACCTTAAAATCTATATCAGCTATTCCAAAGCTAGAGTTGGTCCTGATAAGCTTCCGGGCGTCGCAGTATTCAGCATTTACACCCATACTTTTGAGGGTCTCGGCAATCAGGTTCGTAGACAACCGCTCGCCAAAGCTCATGATCAGGTCCATGGTACGGGCCGTAAGCTCACGAATGAGTGACACGCCCCGAAGGATATCTTCTAGTTCGTTGAAAAGTCCTTTGATGTTGGCAAAGGTACCGCTCTGCTGCTTGACGTTAATGAGTCCCCGAATAGTAGCAAAATGCCGTTCCTCTACCGCTTTCAATAACTCAAAGTACTCCTGACTGCCGGCAGCCGCCATACGACCTATTTCGATTAATCGATTCGTAGTGCCTCCCATGGCAGAAAAAACAACGGCGATCCGCTCGCCCTGGGAGATGTTATTTTCCAGAATCTGGATGACTTGCTTGATGCTGTCAACTGAACCAACCGACGTACCGCCGAACTTAAGAACTTTCATTAACTAAATTATTCGAGTGGAAGAAATGACTGTGTGAATGGCTGATAAAGAGCTCAATCAGGGTGCAAATATAGCAAATCGAGGGCCTGCCGCATGGTTTTCCCGTAAAAAGTGCATCTGTTTCCTAAATCTTCCTTATTTTTCTTCATCCTTTTGATTGCATTGAAAAACACCGTCTAAACCCTGTCGCATGCTCTATCGTTACCGTGTCCTATTTTTTCTGTTTTCGCTCTCTATGATCACCTATCTCGATCGGGTATGTATATCGGTAGTGGGCAAACGTATGAAGGATGACCTTGACCTGACCAATGAGCAGTTTGGGTGGGTACTAGGTGCTTTTTCATTGGCCTATGCGCTGTTCGAAATGCCCACTGGGGCCCTGGGCGACCGCCTCGGGCCACGCCGGGTACTTCTCCGAGTAGTATTGTGGTGGTCCTTGTTTACGGCCCTGACCGGGGTAGCTTCGGGACTGATCGCTCTGATTGTCATCCGGTTTTTATTTGGGATGGGTGAAGCTGGGGCCTATCCTAATAGTTCTATTGTGATTGCCTGTTGGTTTCCAGCGGTGGAGACTGGCCGGGCTCAGGCTTTCATTTGGGGCGCGGGCCGGTTGGGTGGTGCTTTGGCACCGTTGGTAATGGTACCCCTGGCCGCTAACTTTGGTTGGCGGGCTTCCTTTTGGACCATGGGGCTGGTGGGCGTAGTATGGGCGGCGGCCTGGTACTGGTGGTTCCGGGATTTCCCGAAGGAGAAAAAAGGAATTACTGAAAAAGAACTGAGCTATATTCAGGAAAGCCGCAGGTTCCGGCCGCAGGCGCATGGCTTGGCGTGGGGAACACTTCTGCGTAGTCGAAACCTGTGGGCGCTAGTAATTATGTTTCACTTTTATATGTACGGGGCTTATTTCTTTTATAGCTGGATGCCTATCTATTTGCAGGAAGGTCGTCATTTTTCTGAATCAGAGATGCAGTTATTTTCCACGCTCCCGTTTCTGTCGGGAGCAGTGGGCTGTTTTACCGGAGGCTTTCTGAGTGATTGGCTGGTGAAGCGGTACGGTTTGCGCATTGGCCGGGCTAGCGTGGGGTTGGTCGGAATGGGGCTTTCGAGTGTTGTTATGTGGATTTCTGCGCTTACCTCTGATAATGTTACGGCAGCCTATCTGTTATCGGTTGGGATGTTATTTAAAGACCTGACCCTGCCAGTTTCCTTCGCTGTGTGCGTGGATATTGGTAAAAGCCGCGCGGGTACGGTATCGGGTACCATGAATATGATCGGGCAGTTGGGTGGCTTCTTTCTAGCGGTATTTTTTGGTAAAATAGTGGATTGGGCAGGAGATTATAACTACCCACTCTATATCATTGGTACATTGCTCGGAATCAGTAGCTTGCTTTGGCTGGTGATTGACCCTACCAAAGAGTTGACCTGGAAAGTTGCAGAGGTTAAGAAAGTAGATCCGGGTTTTTTGAATGGATAGGGGTTTAACGAACAAGTTTCTCCCAGATCTCAATAATTCTTTGCTGTCGATTCATTTGATTTGAAAAATCCAGATTAGCTTCTATTTCTTCCTGGATGAAAGGTCGAACTAGTAATTGCTCTATTTCCTTTTTGAGATAGTTTTTAACCTTTCCTTCGGATTGAATTAGATCGGAAAGCAGAGTTGTTCTATTATCGAATAGGTATATGATATCTTCAAAGTCACTATTCATTCTGTAATCCTTACCGTGCCTTTCAGATTTTAGCGCTTCTAATTTAGACGCTAAAAAACAATGCTTTCTTTCAAAGAATCTAGGCTACAGACAGCTAACTAGCACTTTCATGCAATCGCCCTAGATCCCTTCCCTATGCCATTGGTTTGTAAAACCCAAAATAGCGGCATCTGTAGGCATAATATCAACTATAATGTCGTGGTATTTATAACGGCAGATAACCAAAGATTCACCGTGGGTCTGAAACCCTATCAAGCGAAGTTTTTCTTCCAACTCAGCGAAAGCTCCACGGGTAAGTACTTCTACTACCACGTTAATATCATCCGTTGGTTGGGCCTCATTACGGGCCGGATCGCCGCAGTATAGTTCTGCTACGGCACCTCCAATAAACACGACCTTTTGACGGAGTTCAGCAAGTCCGTTTGCTATTATTTTTAGCCTTACTATATTCCTGAAATTCATTCTGCTGAGAGTATTCTTTTTTGTAATTCTTCCGCTGCAATAGTAGCAATTCTAGCTGAGCCAGTTCGAATCGCGTCTACCAAAGCCAGGAGTTCGTATAGAGTACTATCCTGATAGGCCACTAACGGTACAGTAGGGTATAGTGGTTCGATCATTTGACCGCGCACGGTACCCTCTGCATGTTCCCAAAAGTAGTTTTCGTTTGAAACAATAAGCACATTCAACGGTGGTGCTGACTGGGCAGTTGGAATGCCTCGGACGAGTGCCCCAGGACGAGTCGGGAATACATATTTCAGGCCAGTAAGAATAAAGTCAAGTAAGAATTCCCGGTACTGGGCATTTAATCTATGGTAAACATTAAGGGCTTCATTAACAGGAGGTCCTCCAAGGGGTAGATTTGGTTCACGAGCCCCTGTTTCATAGCCGGGGATACCTTTTTGTACTTGGTTTGAAACCGTTTGGCATCTGGATTCAGCAATATTCTGAACT
>Ga0209702_10008710_pt1 | contig 11655 bp, 11 predicted proteins | sample FRY01_FD_187210 | JGI IMG/M metagenome (GOLD analysis project Ga0209702, IMG submission 187210) | Freshwater microbial communities from Lake Fryxell liftoff mats and glacier meltwater in Antarctica - FRY-01 (SPAdes) (version 2) | ecosystem: Environmental > Aquatic > Freshwater > Ice > Glacier... | reverse complement strand
ATGGTAAGTATTGATTTAGATAAAAGTGCGTCTATTAAAGAAGCAGCTTTAAATGTTTCGTCAAGTAAAATCTCTCCAAATCCTACTTCAGGAGCTACAGAAATTAATTTTACATTAGCAAATTCTTCTAAAGTTTCTGTGAAAATTGTTGATATTACTGGTAAGACTGTTTACACTTCGAACGAAGGTGACAAAAATGCTGGTTCTCACACAATTTCTTTAGATGCTTCAACGTATAATAGTGGTTTATACTATGTTACTTTGACAACTAATGAATCTCAAATTACACATAAATTAGTTAGAAAATAATTTCTACTCTTTTTTTGAAAAGCCTTGATTTTAATCAAGGCTTTTTTTTTGCCATGTTGAGAAGAGATTAAGTATCTTTGCGCCTTACATTATCAAATTTGAAATTATGAAAGCTTATGTATTCCCTGGTCAAGGGGCACAATTTACGGGAATGGGGAAAGATCTTTATGATAACGCACCTTTAGCAAAATCAATGTTTGAAAAAGCAAATGAGGTGCTAGGTTTTGATATTGTAAAAATCATGTTTGAAGGTTCTGATGAAGAATTAAAACAAACAAAAGTGACACAGCCAGCTATCTTTTTACATTCTACCATATTAGCTGCTTGTTTAGGTGATTCTTTTCAGCCGGATATGGTGGCAGGACATTCATTAGGTGAATTCTCTGCATTGGTTGCAAACGGTACATTGAACTTTGAAGATGCTTTGAAGTTAGTTTACCAACGTGCTTTAGCTATGCAAAAAGCATGTGAAGTTGAACCGTCAACAATGGCTGCTATTTTAGGCTTAGAAGATGGTGTCGTTGAAAATATTTGTAAAGAAATAAATGGAGTTGTGGTTGCTGCAAACTACAACTGTCCTGGTCAATTAGTGATTTCAGGTTCTGTTCCTGCTGTTGAAGAAGCGTGCGCTAAATTAATTGAAGCTGGAGCTAAAAGAGCATTGTTATTGCCTGTAGGAGGAGCTTTTCACTCCCCTTTAATGGAGCCTGCTCGTGAAGAGTTAGCTGCTGCAATAGAGCAAACAGTGTTTAACCAACCAAAATGCCCTATATATCAAAATGTGACTGCTTCAGCGATTTCAGATCCTGCAGAAATAAAAAGGAATTTAGTTTCTCAATTAACTGCGCCTGTAAGATGGACTCAAACAATGAATCAAATGATTGCTGATGGCGCTTCAGAAGTGATTGAAGTTGGTCCAGGAAAAGTATTGCAAGGATTATTCAAAAAGGTTGATAGAGCTTTTTCATGTTCTAGCGCAGCTTTATAATTTTTTAAAGTAATGTTCAGCTGTAAAAAAAGCCTGTTTTCAATTTGAAAACAGGCTTTTTTAGTAAACTAGGATTACTTAAAAAACTCCGGACTTTTTTCTGCCATCGGAAGCATGTATTTTTTTAAATTTTGCTCATCATTTTTATTTAAAATCATTAATACGTTATCTGATTCTACAACTATATGATTATCAAGACCTTCTATCAATGCTAATTTGTTGTTAGGTAAATTCACAATACAATTAGTAGAATTCATAATGTGAACATTGTCTCCAATAACTGCATTTCCATTAAAATCTTTTTCAAGGTGCGTGTATAAACTTCCCCACGTACCTAAATCAGACCAATCGAAATTTGCCAAAACAACATCCGTATTTTTAGCATTTTCCATTACCGCAAAGTCAATTGAAATATCTTCGCATTCTTCAAAACAACGGTTGATATTTTCTTGTTCTAAAGGTGTATTGTAAAAGCTCAAATCTCCTGCAAACAGCTGAAATAATTCTGGCTTAAATTTTTCTAATGCATTTAGAATGCTTTGAGCTTTCCAAATAAATATTCCTGAGTTCCAATAGTAATTACCGCTTTTTAAGAAAAGTTCTGCCATTTCTTTGCTTGGTTTTTCTCTAAAATGTTTTACCTCAGTTACTTGTCCTGGAAATATCTCTTTTTCATCTGAGAATTCAATATATCCATATCCAGTATCAGGACGAGTAGGTTTTATTCCTAAAGTCACTAATTTTTCGTCCAAATTAGCATCTTCAATTGCGATATTTATGGTTTGAATGAAATTCTCTTCTTTTAAAATTAAATGATCTGAAGGCGCAACGATTAAAGTTGCGTTTGGATTTAATGCAAATATTTTAGCACTTGCATACGCAATACAGGGAGCTGTGTTTTTTCGTTTCGGCTCCGTTAATATTTGAGTTCTAGTAAGTTCTGTTAATTGATTTTGAACTAATTCTGCGTAACATTCATTGGTTACAACATATATGTTTTCTTTGGGGGCAATGTGTAATAATCGCTCATAAGTCATCTGAATTAATGATTTCCCAATTCCTAAAACATCTAAAAATTGTTTTGGACATTGTGGAGTAGACATTGGCCAAAAACGGCTTCCAACTCCTCCTGCCATAATGATGCAATAATTATTTTCCATATTTAATGTGTGTTTTTAATTGGGTAAACTTCTGCTAATGCGTTGACTAAAAATTGACGTTTACTTATTGTTTCTTCACATAAGTATCGTTTTCTTCTCAATTCCCCTTTTATAAATTCTCTACCATTTAATGCAAATATAGTGTTTTTTGGCAGACGTTCTAATAGTTCAATTCCATCTTTCATCTCGTCATAATTTTTCAATATTCGAGATAGTTTCATATCTGTGCAAGAAGAAGCTTTGATACTAACAAGTGAGTCTACTAAGGCATGTTCAATATCTTTCGGCAATTTTTTAGAGTCGATAATTGGAATCAATAATTTTCTAAAATTAGATTTCCATTCTTCTCCATGGGGATTTACTCGGTTTCCATATTGTTGAAAAGTATGTAAATGAGCAAATTCATGTAAAGTTGTGATTAAAAATGAATAAGGATTCAAATCTCCGTTGATTGTTATTTGAGGTTTTTGTAGTGTTGAACCCATTCTAAAATCACCTAATTTTGTTTTTCTTGGAGGTACAATTTTGAAATTTATTGGAGAAGCTAAAAATAAGTCGACAACAATTTCTTCAAATCCAAGGGGTAAGAATTTTTTAAATCCTTCCATGACCTTTTCACGCTTGGTTAATATTTCTTTTTTCACGCTTTAAATTTACAGAAATCTATTAACTTTACGGCTACGATGAATTTATTATCAAACATAGGAAAATATTTTATGATGCTTCATATTGTATTTTCACGCCCAGAAAAATGGAAAATATTTCGCAAACGGCTCCTTAACGAAATTGAAGTAATTGGGGTTAAATCTTTGCCAATTGTTGCTTTGCTTTCTTTGTTTATGGGTGCAGTAATTGCGCTTCAAACAGCTGCGAACATGACTTCTCCTATTCTTCCTGAATACACGATTGGATATATCACTCGTTCAAGTACGATTTTAGAATTTTCACCAACGATACTTTCTTTAATTTTAGCCGGGAAAATCGGTTCAAATATCGCCTCTGAAATTGGAACAATGAGAGTTACCGAACAAATTGATGCATTGGAAACTATGGGTATTAACTCGCTGACATACTTGGTCTTACCTAAAATTATAGGTGCAGTTTTGTTTTTCCCAATAATGATTATCTTTTCAATAGGATTAAGTATTGTTGGCGGTTGGTTGGCACTAATTTCTTCTGGATTATCTAATACTGAGACGTATGTTTTTGGTTTGCGTTCTTTTTTTGTTTTAGGAGATATTGGTTATGCTTTAATTAAATCTGTTGTTTTCGCTTTCGTAATTGTTTCTGTTTCTTCTTTTTATGGTTATTATACAAAAGGAGGAGCATTAGACGTTGGGAGATCATCTACACAAGCTGTTGTTATTAGTAGTGTTGTTATTTTGATTTGCAATTTCCTCCTAACTCAAATGATACTTTTGTAATGATAGAAGTTAAAAATATCAATAAATCGTTTGGTAGTAATCAAGTTTTATTTGATTTATCAGCAAAATTTGAAACTGGTAAAGTGAACATGATTATTGGTCAATCTGGTCAAGGAAAATCTGTTTTGGCGAAATGTGTTGTTGGGTTACATGAGCCTGATTCGGGATCTATTTTATACGATGAACGTAATTTTACACAATTAGAAGGTGATGCTAGACGTGAAATTAGAAAAGAAATAGGAATGCTTTTCCAAGGTTCTGCATTGTTTGATTCTATGACAGTAGAAGAAAACATCATGTTTCCTCTTTCTATGTTGACAAAAATGACTAAAAAGGAAATGCTTGATCGTGCTAATTTTTGCTTGGATAAAGTGAATTTATCTGGTAAAAACAAACTTCTTCCTGCGGAGTGTAGTGGGGGAATGCAAAAGAGAATTGGTATAGCTAGAGCGATTGCAATGAAACCAAAATATCTTTTTTGTGATGAACCAAATTCAGGTTTAGATCCAAAAACATCTATTGTAATTGATAATTTGATTCGTGAGATTACTTACGAATTCGGTATTACAACGGTGGTAATAACGCATGATATGAATTCTGTGATTGAAATTGGAGATAATATTATTTTTATACATCAAGGTCAGAATTGGTGGAACGGAGACAAAAACTCTATTATTACCACAGAAAATAAAGAGATTAATGATTTTGTATACGCATCAGAATTTATGAAGGATATTAAATCCTTGTTGAAATCTAAAATGAAAACATTGAGACCATAATAGAAAAAAAAGATTAAACTTAAATTAAAATAGGTTGAAAAATATTTTATTTTACACACTTTTTAGAACACTACCAAAGTGCAGCAGTAAACAAAGCCATAATCCCAGAACTTTTAGGAACTTCGTATTGAATAAAATGCTGACTTGTTGATACTTACAGGTAGTTTACTTGATTTTTCGATGCCTTCATACGGTTGTGAAAGCAGTATAGAATAGATTCCTATTCCTAAGAAGAATGTTATTAGTTTAATTTTCATGCAAAAAAAATGAGGTTCAACTTTGGGGATTTAATCTATCTTTTTACCAGAATTTCCACCAAGTTTTTATATTTTTCTTAGGTTGAGTAATTATCTTTTTTCTAAGAGCTTCTTTTTGTAAAATTTCAAATACTGACACTAAGGATAACCGAATCGCATTTTTAAATAAAAATTGATTTATTTGTTCAGTTAAATGTTCGTCAGAAGTAGCTATTCCGATTGTTGGAAGTTGAATGATTGACGTATCTTTTTGAGCTATTTTTTGCAGCCAATTTTTGATTTGTTCTAATTCTTCTGAGGAATAGTAAGGAGATAGATTAAAGTTTATTTCGTTATTTTTACTAATCAAGAATTTTTCAAGAAGTGTAATTGTGAAAAATTTTTTAGAAAATGTATCGTAATAAAATGTTTCAACTTCATTTTCTTTGTCTTTCTTGAAAGCTATTTTTAGCCATTTGAAAATATATTCTTTTTCCATTTTATACTTTCCTTAAAATAAGGTTGTAAAAAAAGCTGTTAAAAATATTCAACAGCTTTTTTTTTAAATTTATAGTTTAATTTTATTGTATTATTTTGATTATGAAGCTTCTGACTTCTTCATTCTCTATTTTTTCTATTACGTCATTAATGAAAGCTGAAACAATTAATTCTCTTGCTGATTTTTCTGAAAGTCCACGAGCACGTAAATAAAATAGTGCTTCTTCATCCAATTGTCCAGTCGTTGATCCGTGTGAACACTTCACATCGTCTGCATAAATCTCAAGTTCTGGCTTTGAATTAATTGCTGCATCATCACTTAATAATACGTTAGCATTTGATTGAAAAGCATTGATTTTTTGAGCATCTTTTCTCACAAAAACTTTTCCATTAAATACACCAGTTGATTTGTCTTTAAGAATTCCTTTGTATAATTCGAATGAATTACAATTGGCTACTTTATGATCTACTAATGTGTGATTATCAACGTGTTGATTTCCTTTCAGAATGTATCCTCCATTTAAATGAGTAGCACAGTTTTCACCATTCACTTCAATGTTTAAATTGTTTCTTACCAACGCACCACTTAAAGTAAGTGTGTTAATAGTAAAAGTTGAGTTTTTATGTTGATCTACTTGTTCAGTGGAAACGTGGTAACTAGTATTGTCTTCTTTTTGAATTTTATGGAGTGTCAAATGAGCATTTTCTTTAACGAAAATTTCAGTTACAACATTTGTGAATGATTCTTTCGCATTTTCAGAAAAGAAACTTTGTATGATTTCAGCTTGTGAATTTTTTTCACTTATGATGCAATTTCTTACATTTGAAATCGTATGTTCGCCTGTAGAAATATGGATAATTTGTAGAGGTTTTTCTAAAACTGTTTTTTCCTTTACAACGATATTCGCTCCATCTGTTGAAAATGAAGTGTTAATAGAGTTAAATATTTCATTCTCTATTTGAATGTTCTGCCCGATTTCAGTTGATGAAACACCGTTAGATAAAGGTGTAACTTCAATGCCCGCTGGAATGTTTTTTGAGGATAATTCCGATGAATAAAATCCATTTACAAACGTTAAAGTAGTTGCTTCTTCTACAATTTTGTATTCAGAAATAGAAGAAATTGTTCCTTTTTGAATAGTGAATTTCTTATTACTTATTTTACCTAAACGCGTATATTTCCATGCCTCAGTTCTAGTTGTAGGAAATTGAATTGTTTCTAAAATAGAGAACGCCTGATTTTTTAATTTCTCATTCAATACCCCTCCAAAACCATTAGAATTTATAATTTTTATTTCTGTTGAATTTAATAGTTCACTCATCTCTTTTTTGTCTTAAGTATGCCTTCTAATACTATTCAGTCTAACGACTATCGTTTAAAAATCTCTATTTAGAAAATTCTTCTTTGATCCAGTCATACCCTTTTTCTTCCAATTCTAAGGCTAACTCTTTTGTTCCAGTTTTAACAATTTTACCATCATAAAGTACATGAACAAAGTCAGGGACGATATAGTCTAATAATCTTTGGTAATGTGTAATTACAATAGTTGCATTGTCTTTAGATTTTAATTTATTCACTCCATTTGCAACAATACGCAATGCATCAATATCTAATCCTGAATCAGTTTCATCTAAAATAGCTAGTTTAGGATTCAGCATTGCCATTTGAAATATTTCATTTCTTTTCTTTTCACCCCCTGAAAACCCTTCGTTCACTGAGCGAGAAGCTAATTTTGGATCCAATTCTACAATAGCAGATTTTTCACGAACTAATGTCATGAAATCTTTTGCTGAAATTTGTTCTTCTCCTCTGTAATCACGGATTTCATTTAATGAAGCTCTCAAAAAATTAATGTTTGAAACCCCTGGAATTTCAATCGGATATTGAAATGCTAAAAACAATCCTTCACGTGCTCTGTCTTCAATCGATAGATCTAGTAAATCCTTTCCGTCAAAATCAACTGATCCTTCCGTAATGTCATAGATATCTCTTCCAGCTAGAATAGAAGCTAATGTACTTTTACCAGCTCCATTTGGACCCATAATAGCATGAATCTCACCTGCCTTAACTTCAAGATTCAACCCTTTTAATATTTCTTTTCCGTCAATTGACGCGTGTAAATTTTCTATTTTAATCATTTTTTTATTTTGTTTCCCCTTCCAAAAGGGAAGAGTTGTGATTCTTGTTTAACTAATTTTTGTTTTTAGTACAACTGAAATTCATTAATGTTTCGAATTAAATACTAACCTACTGATCCCTCCAAACTTATAGCTAATAATTTCTGAGCTTCAACAGCAAATTCCATTGGTAATTGATTCAAAACTTCTTTACAATATCCATTTACAATCAAACTAATCGCTTTTTCATTGCTAATCCCTCTTTGTTGGCAATAGAAAATTTGATCTTCACCAATTTTAGATGTAGTTGCTTCGTGTTCAATTTTAGCAGTGCTGTTTTTGCATTCAATGTAAGGAAACGTATGTGCTCCGCACTCATCAGTCATCAATAGTGAATCACACTGAGAAAAATTTCGTGCATTCGTTGCATTTTTATGTATTTGAACCAAACCTCTATACGAATTGTTTGATTTACCAGCAGAAACACCTTTAGAAATAATTGTGCTTTTCGTGTTTTTCCCCAAGTGAATCATTTTGGTTCCTGTGTCTGCTTGTTGGTGATGATTCGTTACCGCAACTGAGTAAAATTCGCCTACCGAATTATCTCCTTTCAAAATGCAAGATGGATATTTCCAAGTAACTGCTGAACCTGTTTCAACCTGTGTCCATGAAATTTTCGCATTTTTCTCACAAACACCTCTTTTGGTTACAAAATTGAAGATCCCACCTTTTCCATCTTTATCTCCTGGATACCAGTTTTGTACAGTCGAATATTTTATTTCTGCATCGTCTAATGCAACTAATTCAACAACAGCGGCATGCAATTGATTTTCATCTCTCATTGGCGCTGTACAACCTTCTAAATAAGAAACGTAAGATCCTTTGTCAGCAACAACTAATGTTCTTTCAAATTGTCCAGTTCCTTGTTCGTTGATTCTAAAATAAGTTGATAATTCCATCGGACATCTAACTCCTTTTGGAATGTAGCAGAATGACCCGTCTGTAAATACAGCAGAATTCAACGCTGCGTAGAAATTATCAGTAGTAGGAACAACAGATCCTAAATATTTCTGTACCAATTCAGGATGTTCTTTTACAGCTTCTGAAAAAGAACTAAAAATTATTCCTAATTCTGATAACTTTGACTTGAATGATGTGGCTACTGATACAGAGTCCATTACAAAGTCTACTGCAACGTTTGTACCTGTTAAAACTTTTTGTTCATCCATGGAAATCCCTAGTTTTTCCATTGTCGCTTTCATTTCAGGGTCTACATCATCCCAGCTTTCATACTTTTTTTGTTTGACAGCCGAATAGTATATAATATCTTGAAAATCAGGTTTTTTATAATGAACATGTGCCCAATTTGGCTCTTCCATTTCTAACCAAATTTTATAAGCTTTTAATCTATAATCAAGTAACCATTCAGGTTCTTCTTTTTTAGAAGATATCAGACGAATAGTTTCCTCTGAAAGTCCTTTGGGAACTTGATCTGCTGCAATATTCGTAACGAAACCATATTTGTATTCTTGGTTTTCGAGATCTTTTGCTAATTCATTTTCAGTATAACTCATGTTTTTTTTAAAGAGTTTTAATTAAATAGAGAATGATTCACCACAACCACACGTTCTTCCGGCATTAGGATTATTGAAGACAAACCCTTTTCCGTTTAGTCCCCCAGAAAAATCGAGTGATGTACCAATCAAGTATAAATAACTTTTTTTATCTACAACTACTTTTACGCCGTTGTCTTCAAAACTTTTATCACCCTCCTTTTCTTCGTTGTCAAATTTTAATTGATAGGATAAGCCTGAGCATCCTCCGCCCTCAACACCTACACGAATAAATAAATTGGGTTTACCATCTTCATTCATTAAATGAAGCGCTTGTTCTCTTGCTGAATCAGTAACTGTAATCATATTTATTTTGTTTTAAATTCAGTTATCTTTATTTAGATTAAATACAAATAGAAGATAATTTGAATGTAAAAATACCTAATTTGTGGTATTGATGCAAATAGAATTTCAAGTATTTTATAAAATTTAATTTCGCTTGCTATTAGTTTGTTTATATATTAACAAATACTTCTATTATTTGTGTAGTATTTAAAATAATTTACAATTTGTTAATTGTAAATTATAGTGATTAAGTGAATGAATATATTTTCTGTATTTTTGTAGCATGAAAAATCAAATACTTATTTCCCTTTTTTTATTTAATGTTTTCGTTTCTTTTTCTCAAGGATGGATTTTATCTGTTCCAATGAAATTAAGAGGTGAAATAAATTCAGAAGAAAAAGAAGTTTCTTCTATTTTTTACAGAGATAGTTCTGTCTTATATTTTACACGCCAAACGGATGTTACCAATTCTGGAAGTATCGTTAATCAAAGTATTTTGAGGTCAAAAATTGATGAAAATGGAGTATGGGGCAAACCAGAAAAAGTAAAAGAATTAAATAATAAACAAAATAATTCTGTTATAGGATTTAGTGGAGATGGCAATACAGTTTATTTACTTGATTCTTATGGCTCTAAGAACCAACCTGTGAGAGGTATTGCTCTAGCAAAAAAAATAGGTGAGATTTGGTCAGAACCGCAACATTTACCAATTGAAGGGCTGAATATTGAAGGAGATTTTTATGGTGTTTTTGTGAATCAAACAGAAAATGTTATTGTACTTTCTTATAATGGTCCTTTTTCTAAGGGTGAAGAAGATTTATACGCTTGTTTTAAACAAGATAATTTATGGTCAGCTCCTGTTCATTTGGGAAACACAATCAACTCAGCGGGGTATGAAATAAGTCCTTTTCTTTCTAAAAATTTGGATACTTTATTTTATGCCAGCAATGGATTGGGAGGCTTTGGTGATGCTGATATTTTTTACAGTATTCGTAAGGATGACACGTGGTCAAATTGGACGGTTCCTAAAAATTTAGGAGATAAAATTAATTCGTCTTCTTATGATGCTTTTTTTAGTGTAGTTGGAAAAAGAGTGTTTTGGACAAGTAATAGAGATAAAAAAGGAAATGATGACATTTATTTCATTCAAAAAATCTTACCTCCAAAGTTAAATGTCAATATTGATACAAAGGATGTTACGTATATTCATGGCAGTGATGGAAAGGCAAATTTAACGGTAACGGGTGGGGTGGAACCTTATTCTTTTCTTTGGTCGAATGGTTCAACAAATGAAGATTTAGTAGGTGTTCCTGATGGTGAATATACGGTTGTTGTTACTGACGCTGTTGATCAAGAAATGACGTATAAAGCAATTATTCAAACACCTAAAATTAAAACCGGATTGGATTTAGCGAAAATTATTTATCCTTCTATAGTTACTTATTTTGATTTAGGTAGTTGGGATATTAGATCCGATGAAGCTAAAGAGTTAGATCGTATTGTGGAAATCATGAATGAATATCCAAGTGTCGTAATTGAATTGGGTTCTCATACAGATTGTAGAAGCGATGCTATTTTTAATTTACAGCTTTCCCAAAATAGAGCAGCAGCTACAGCAGGTTATATTAAACAACGAATTTCAAATCCAACACGAGTATACGGAAAAGGATATGGAGAATCAAGACTTATTACCAAATGTCCATGTGAAGGTAAAGTGGAGTCTACTTGTTCTGAAGATGAACACCAAAAGAATAGACGAACTGAATTTCTTGTGAAATCAAACGATGCTTTTAAAATTCCAATGGAGGACAATGTGACTCCTCAAATCTCTCCTATTAAAAAGTAATCTATTAAATTTTTAATGCAATGATTTTGTATTGTGCTTTTTTAATGTAATCGTGTAATTGAATTATAGTTGATAGATAGTTTTTAGTTGTTAGACTTGCTCCTACGGTAATCTATCTTAATTAGTGTCTGGTGAGTTGTTATTTTGTTTTATTATTGTAAGTAAATATTTTTATTATGAAAACTATTTTTTTAATTTTAGCCTTTAATTTTTCTTTTTTTTGTTCTTTTTCGCAAGTTGAAGAGAAAATAAATAACCAAAGAATTTCTAAACAAACTGAATCAGGTGTTGTTACACCTTATACTTATTTATGGTCAAATAGTTCAACTGATAAGAATTTAAAAAATGTGCCAGATGGAGAATATATTTTAAGCGTTACAGATGCTGTTGATCAACAAT
>Ga0209702_10008707_pt1 | contig 11660 bp, 10 predicted proteins | sample FRY01_FD_187210 | JGI IMG/M metagenome (GOLD analysis project Ga0209702, IMG submission 187210) | Freshwater microbial communities from Lake Fryxell liftoff mats and glacier meltwater in Antarctica - FRY-01 (SPAdes) (version 2) | ecosystem: Environmental > Aquatic > Freshwater > Ice > Glacier... | reverse complement strand
GGCGCGGGATGTCTCCTCGTCGGCGGGGTTGCCGAAAGTCATCGTGCCAAAGCAGAGTTCTGATACGCGCACACCTGTGCGGCCAAGCAGTACGTGGTTCATTGGTGCCTCCTGTGGGGAAGGGGATTGGATATTGGGTGATTGGGTGATTGGCGACTGTGTGGGGTCTATAGCCGCACAGATTGGGGCAGATTGCAATCTCACCTGATAAAAGGGGTGCGTGTGTAGGGGCGTGATTCAATCACGCCCCTACTGTATCTCCCCCAATGTGGGACGCGCCCTGATAAAAGGCAGTAAAAAATGGAACGACTCAAAAGCGGGAGCGCAACGTCTGGGTCTGGCCGGTGGCCGCGGCGGTGTGGGCCTTTTCGATGATTTCGACGACGTGGCGGGCCTGCTCGCCGCTGGCGCGGGGCGCGCGATCTTCCTGGATGGCGTCGGCCAAATCCAGAATGTCGGCGTAGACGTGGGGTTCTTCGATGGATAGGTGTTCACCGGTCAGGTAAGGTTGGGCATTCAATTCTGTACGCCGCTGATAGCTGCGAGTACCGCGCACATCAAAGGCCAGGGGATAGCCGCTGGCGTTGTCCACATCGGTCACTTCCAGCGTGCCTGCGCTTCCGTATAGTCCCAGCCCGCCCCAGGGGATGCGGGCGCTGCCCCGACAGTTGGCCCCGATTGCCGTACAGAGCGCGCCCGATTCAAACTCCATCAGCAGCAGATTGTTATCATCCACCTGCACCTCAATCGTCTGCCCCTGCCACTCCCGCTGGGGCTGGATGCGGTTGCCCAGGGCCGTCACCCGGCGCACGGGGCCGAGGACGCTCGTCGCCAGTTGCAGGGAATAGACCGTCACATCCGGCAGGGGACCCGCGCCGGGGCGGTAGTACCAGGCCGGGTTGATGGCTCCCAGCGCGCTCTTGCCGCCCCGGATCGGCTCAAACTCGTGGCCGAAGCCCAGTGTGTATGTCATCGCCACGGCCACCCGCCCCAGTTCGCCGCCCTGGACAATCTCCCGCATCTGGGCTGTCGTGGGAAAGAGTTCAAAACCGGGCGCGGCGGCCAGTTTTACCCCCATCCGGTCCCGGGCCGCCAGGAGTGCGTCGGCTTCGGCCAGGGTCGTCGTCATCGCCTTTTGGACATAAACGTGCTTGCCCGCTTCAATGGCGGCCAGGGCGTTGGCATAGTGGTATTGAATCGGCGTGATGACCAGCACCAGGTCCACATCCACCTGGGCCAGCATCTCTTCGATGGCGGTGAAGTGGGCAGGAATGTTGTAGCGCTGTGCGGTCTGTTGCGCCCGCTCGGTCACGGCATCCACCGCCGCCACCAGACGCACTTTTTCCTGGGCGTCCGCCAGGCTGAGATGGGGCAGAATGCCCCGCTGAGAGAGGCTGCCACAGCCGACAAGCGCGGCACGCAGTGGAGTGTTCATCTGTCTGCCCTCCTGAAAAAGTGTTCGATGTCAAGAACGCGCCCTTCCGCCGAGGATCGGGCCGCCTTTTCCAAAATGTCGATGACGTGGAGTGCGTGGGCCGCGCTGAGCAATGGCTGGCGGCCCGTTTCGATGCACTCCACCAGATGCTCGATGCCCAAGTGGTGATCCGGCCCAGCAGCCCGGCCTGTGCGGGGCGGATCGATCCGCTGCCAGCCTTCGCCCGCCTGCAATAGCTCCATCGGTGCGGATACGTCGATGGGGTCCAATGCCAACGTCCCGCGCAGGCCGTGAATCTCCACTTGGGGGGCGCGGCTGCCCAGCACACAATTGTTGGCGGCCAAACTGGCCAGCAGCCCGCCGCCAAAGTCGAGAAGCATCTGCCAGTTGTCGTCCGCCTCCACAGCCACCCGCCTGCCCTCGAATGGGCCATCCGCCACCACAAAGCTGTCCAGCGCTTTGCCGACGATAGCCGTCACCCGCTGCACGGGGCCGAGCAGACCGGTGAGGACGTGCAGGGGATAGACGCCCATATCGAAAGCTGGCCCGCCGCCGTGGGCAAAGAAGGGCGTGGGGTCGGAGGTGTAGCCGCGCCAGGGAGGCACGCCCATATGCGCGTAGGCCCGGGCGGAGAAAACCGAACCCAGCCGCCCGGCCAGCAACTGCTCCTGGGCGTAGCGTACCTGAGGAAAGAGCAGCACACAGGGCGCGCAGACCAGTACCAATCCCCGGCTCTCGGCTTCCTGCCGGATGCGCAGGGCATCGGCCACAGTGGAGGCGATGGGCTTTTCTGTGTAGACGTGCTTGCCCGCGGCCAGACAGGCGAGAGTCGTCTCCGTGTGGAGTTGGATGGGGGTGAGGTTGATGACGGCGTCGGCGTCGCTCTCGGCCAGCATCGCCGCGTAGTCTGTGTACCAGGCCGGGATGGCGTATTCTTCCGCCACGCGGCGGGCGCGTTCCGGGCTGCGTCCACAGACAGCGACGATTTCGGCCCGCTCTCCCAGCCGATGAAATTCAGGCAAATAGTCCCGCTGGGCCACATCCCCGCAGCCAAGCAGGGCGAGACGGATTTTGGTTGGTGTCATATCTAATTCCCACTGATGAAAACAGGGCTGCCGCAAGCTAACAGCTTGCGTTACGGGCGGTTTTCAGATCAGCCTTTCACCCCGCCCAGAGTAATGCCTTCGATAAAATAGCGCTGGGCCGCAAAAAAGAGCAAAATCAGCGGGAAGGTGGTGGAGAGAGTAGCCGCCATCAACAGATGCCACTGAATGCCAAAGCGGGTCTGGAAGGCGTAAAGACCGAGTACCAGCGGATATTCGTTGGAATTATCCAGATAAATGAGCGGCCCCAAAAAATCATTCCAGGCAAACATAAAATGGAGTACGGCCACCACCAGTAGGGCCGGTTTGACCAGCGGCAGCATTATGCGCCAGAGAATCGTGAATTCGCCCGCGCCATCCACCAGCGCGGCATCGGTGAAATCCCAGGGGATGGTCAGAAGAAACTGACGCAGCAGGAAGATGTTGAACGCGCTACCGAAAAAGTGGGGCACAATCAGCGGGGCATAGCTGCCCACCCAACCAAACTTGCGAAAGAGAATGTATGTGGGGATGAGGGTCACAATGGCGGGCAGCATCATTGTAGCGAGTGTGATGACGAAAAGCGTATCCCTGCCCCAGAAACGCAGGCGGGCAAAGCCGTAGGCCACAATCGCCGAGGAGAGCGTCACCCCCACCATCGACACCCCTGCATAGAAGACAGTATTACGCAGCAGCAAAACGAACTGAAAAGCGGGACTGGTCAGCGCCGTCACGTAATTTTCCCACATCACCGGATCAGGCAGCCAGCGCACCGGGTCGGTGAAGACCTGATTCAGCGGCTTCAGAGAGGTGACTATCAGCCAGAAAAAGGGCACCAGAAAGAGCAGAGCAACCACCGACAGCAGAGTGTAATTGAAGGCGGAGATCAACAACCGGCGCGCCGCGGCCAGCCGTTTGTTGTAGACGGGCCGGGTTCGGCTGGTGGTGGAGACAATTGGGGTCATCGGCACTTTCCTAACGAAAATGAGTACACGGATTTCCTCTGCGCCATCTGCGTTCATCTGCGAAAATCAGGTATCTTTTCAATACTCAGGGGGAAGACCTGTCAGGTGCGCCAGTTGAGAAGCCTTGCCAGCCCAGAAAGTCCGTTGGCGCACCTGACAGGTCTTGTGTTTACCCTACTTATTGAGAAGATACTCACGCCCGTTCCCCCGCTTCGTAATAGACCCACAAACTCGACGAGCGGGCCAGCAACAGAGCCAGAAGTAGCAGCACAATCAGCATCAGCAGGGCCAGGGCAGAGGCATAGCCCATCTGATAATAGCGGAAGGCGTTGCGGTAGAGGTGGATCATATACATCAGCATCGAATTGAGTGGCCCCACATTGCTGCCGCTACCGCTGGCTTCGCTGGCGATGAAGGCCACCGTGAAAACTTGAAATGAGGCGATAATGCCGATGAGCAGATTGAAGAAAAGGGTGGGCGAAAGCAGGGGCAGCACCACATGCCAGAAGCGTTTCCAGGCGGTCGCGCCGTCGATAGTAGCGGCTTCCAGCAGCGTCTTGGGAATGTCGCGCAGACCGGCCAGAAAGATGAGCATTGGCACGCCGCTGCCGCTCCAAATGGCGATCAGAATCAACGCCGGTTTGGACCAATCCGCGCTGCGCATCCAGCCCAGGCGGGGCAGTCCCAGCGCCACCATCCCGGAGTTGATCAGCCCCAGGCGGGGATCGAGCAGCACATACCAGAGCAGTGCGGTCGCCACTGCGGGCATCAGGCCGGGCAGGTAATAGATCGTGCGAAAAATCCCAATACCCCGACTGCGCCCATTCAGGAGCAAGGCCAGCGCCAGGGCGAAAATCAGCGTGAGGGGAACGGAGAGAATCGAGTAGTAGGTTGTATTCCAGACCGCCTTCCAGAAGAGCGGGTCTTTCGTGAACATCGTCTGGAAGTTGTCCAACCCCGCCCAGGTGGGCGGCGTGAGTACGTTGTAATTTGTGAGTGCGAAATAGAGTGACGCGATAATGGGATAGGCATTGAAGACAATCAGGGCAATCAGCCAGGGCAAAATGAAAAGATAGCCCTTCAGATTTTCCCGCATGCTTTTGCTGAGAAATGGGCGTCGGCGCTGGGCAGAGACGGTCTGGCGCATCTGAACTCTCCTTTGGTGTCCGCCACGAATGGCATGAATGAGACGATTACAGGATTAGCGCCGGTTGAGTGGGGGCTGTTTCCAGCCGTATCGCTTGTACTTGAGCTTCTGTCGAAGTGAAACCAAGCGGGTAGACAGGACAACTCGTAGACCCGTTCGCTTGATTTCGATACGCCTCGAAGACTCGGCTACTCAATCAGCGCTCACTCAATAGCTCCCATCCGTGCCATTCGTGGCAAACCGAACCTTAACCGGCCAACCGTTCCTGCAATTTGGATTCCACAATCGCCTGCACTTCGGCCAGAGCCTCCGCCGGGCTTTTCGTCTTGTGCAACACCTCATCAATGGCCGCGTCCAGCGTATCGCTGGCGAAGGACTCGATGGGCGAATTCCACATGTCCGCCGTGCTTTCCAATTGCTTGGCGTAGAAATTGTGAATCTCCTGTGCCCGCTCCTGGCCGACCCCATCCACCAGTTTTTTGGTCAGCACACCCGCGGGGAAGTCTTTCCAGGCCGGGGTATCCATCACCGCCTGATACCAGGTAATCCAGCCTTCGGTACAGAGATATTCGCTGAACAGAAAACCCTCGTCCGGGTGGGGCGTGCCTTTGGGCATAGCCCACCAGTTGGGCCAGAAGCCCGTCACCGACTGGGAGCCGCTTGGCCCTACGGGGAAGGGCATCACTTCCCATTCAAAGGGAATCTCCGCATCGGTGCAGGCCCAGCTACCGTCCAAAGTCATGGCGGCCAGCCCCAACTGATAAGCGCCATCGGCATAGGCGCTACCCCACGTGCCAAACAGATTGAGCTTCTCAATATCTCCGCCATATTCCGCATCCAGCCACTTTACCCATTCGCCCAGCCACTCGGCATTCTGCGGGCTGTCGACCACATAGGCGCTGGCATCCGCATCGAAAAGCTGGCCGCCGTTGAGCGCGCTCCAGACCGGCTTCAGCCAGCCCGCGGCCCAGGGCACAATGCCAGCCTGCTTCAGATCGTCGCCTTCCCAACGGGTGAACTTGGCCGACAGATCTTGCAGCCCTGCCCAGGTTGTGGGGAAATCTTCCCGTTTGGCAGAGATACCGGCCTCGGCAAATTTGTCCGCATTGACGAAAATGGAGCCTGCGCCCGCAGAGGCTGGCAAGCCGTAGGTGCTACCGTTCCACTGACAGGACTTCATCGGCCCGTCGTAGAACGCGTCGGGTTTGGCCCACTTGGCATTCGCCATATAATCGTCGATGGATGCCAGCGCGCCCTGCGCGCCGAACTGGCTGGGCGGCGTCCATAGTGTAATCGTGTCGGGCGGGTTGCCAGCCGCGATGCGTGCCAGCAGCACTTCGACGTAGTCACCACCGCCGGGAGGCCCACCGCTGATCTCAAAATCAACTTTGATATTGGGATAGAGCGCCTCGAACTCCCCGACCACAACAGGGAAGACCTCCTGTGTGGTTGCCGAGGAAAATTGATTCCACCAGGAAATGGTGATCTGTTCCGCGGCGGGTACGGCTGCTCCCTCGCTGGCGGCTGGCTGCGCAGCGGGTGCGGCAGGGGCAGCACAGGCCGCCAGGAAAAGTGAACCGCCGGTCAGACCGCTCCATCGCAAAAAGTCGCGACGGCTGAATCTGTTTGCTCTATTTACTCTGTTTTGTTTGTCTACATTTGGCATCTGCTCTCTCCTCTGGATAAAAGTAGCCTCTGCATTGGGTCACAACGTCGATCACGCGGGAATTACTCCATTCAGTTGTCGCCACACCTCCTTTGTCATTCATACATACTCATCCCCATAATGCCCGGTCTTGTCGCTCAACCTGGCAGGGGCGACGGGTGGCGTCCATACCGGCTCCCGGTAGGCGGGTTTCTCTGCCTGCCAGCGGGTCGGTTTCACCACACGCACACAGATAAGTAACGGTTGGCCGGGGTCTGCAAAGTCCATCTCCTGCTGGGTCAGTTCCCGCGCCGGGAGATTCATCAAAAAGGCCATGCGCGTCATCAGATTGCCGTAGATCGTCACGGAAAAATCGTCGTCGCCTAACCCCAGCCCGCGCAGGAGATTCTGTACCTGAATTGGTGTAAACCACCAATACATATAGAGCGGCGCGCCCGTTCCCATATCCAGCCCCCGGTGCAGATAGAAGTCCACACACCAGAAATTGATGAGCAGCACGCCCCCCGGTTTCAGAATGCGGATGGCGTGATAGAGCGCTGCTTCGATGTCGTAGATGACCGCCGTTGTGAACTGATTGACAAAACAGTCGTAGCTGTCCGACGGCACGCCATCCGCCCGACTGAGATCGGCGATGACCTTCACATCCGGGCTGTGGGGCGTCAGATCGATGGCCTCGGCCTGGGTTATAGCCGCGCCACCGAAGCGCCGGATGGTGGTGGTCTCGCCCACTTCCAATGCCCGCCCGCTGATGTCGGCCCGGTGGCTCTCCAGAAAGCGCTCCCAATAGGTACGGATGACCGACATTCCCGTCGAACGTCCCTCGGCGAAGGGGCGCAGGCGGCGAAACTGAAGGGTGCGCCAGTGGCGGATCAGCGGCCAACTGCGCCAGCGCTCCAGGCCGGGGATGCGCTGCCAAAATGGGAGTGGCATTGGGTCTGTCCTTCTGATGGAGGATTCAGAGCAAGAATTTCACGATTTGCGAATAACTGTACAGGCATTGCGGATGAGTAATCCCTGATTGAGTAGCCGCAGTATTCGCCGAGTTATGCGAGGCATATCGAAATCAAACGAACGGGTCTACTCGCTAGGTTTTGATACGGCGGGAAACAGCACCCGCTTTCTTAAGCGACTCCTACTCAACCGGCGCTGGTCTGGCAACTATATTTGCAGATTCAATCAACGTCCCGTCCTATTCCTATCCATTGAAAAACGGCTGCCGCTGCGCCCACCAACCCCGCATCCACGCCCAGACGCGCGGGCAAAATCGGCAAAGTGCGTGTGTTGTCGGCATAGATGTGCTGGCGTGTACTCGCCACAAAGCGCTCCCAATAGAGTCCGCCCGCCATGCCCAGCCCGCCGCCGACGATCACCGCTTCCGGGTCCAGCACATTGACCAGAAAAGCCACGCTGCTGCCCAACGCGTCCCCGGCAGAGCCGACAATCTCCACGGCCAGCGGGTCACCCACTTCCACCGCGGCCAAGACAGCTTCGCCCCGCTTCACCGCGTGGCCACCCTGCTGGTTGTAGCGGGCGATCAGTGCCGGGCCAGAAGCGAACTCCTCCAATACCGGGTGCAGCGCAGTCCCACATGTCGTGCAAACCGTCGAGAGGGGCATTGTCGCCAGTACCAGCGCATTGCCCCGCGCCCCGGCAAAGGGGCGTCCGTCCTGGACCAGACAAGAACTAATGCCCGTGCCCACAGTCACGTAGCAGAAGATGCGATAGGGCTGTCCGGCTCCGTACATCCCTTCGGCCAGAGCCGGGGCACGCGCGTCGGACTCCAACAGCGCCGGCGCGATGCGAGCAAAGCTGTCCTGCACAGGCAGATCGCGCCAGTCGATTGTGTGGGCGCTGGTCACACGTCCGGCCAGATCGACCAGTTCGGCCACACCTACGCCGATACCCTGCACAGCGTAGCCTTGCCCTTGGCCCTCGGCCAGCAGTCCCGCAGCCAGCGCCAGACAGTCGTCCAACACAGCCTGACCACCGCGCGCCGCACCCGTGGGAATCACCAAGCGATGCAGCACTTCTCCCGTTTCCCGCATGACCAGCCCGCCCGCAATTTTCGTGCCGCCCACATCCAGGCCAATCGCGCAGACATCTATATTCATCAGAGTTTATCAGCGTTCATCAGTGGCTAAATAGCTCGGCGCGACGCCGAAAAGGGCCGTCACCGGTTGGCCGGTCATGTTGTAATATTGATGGGGTGCACCGGCGGGAAGATAAAAACCGTCCTGGGGCGTCAACTCGAACCACTGCTGCCCATCCTTCTCCGGACAGAAGATGTTCAGCGTGCCTTCCAGCACCAACAGACTCTCGTCGCCGCCATGCATTTGTATGTCGCTACGCTGGCCGGGTTGCAGATGGATGCGCCCCGCGGTCAGATGTTCCGTGGAGGCGTAGAGGCCCACGAGCGCGCTACCATCCCGCCGCCACAGCAGGTCGGCGTCCCGCAGAACGCGAATGGTTTGGGTCGCTTCGATGGCAGCCCGATCCATCGGCCAGCGCCCCAGCGCCTCGTCCTGTCCGTAGCGGGAGACGGTCAGATTCGGCTTCGTCTGGGCGTATTTCCCTGAGGTGCCTTGGGAAGGGGGTGGCGAGAAAAACTCCGATACTTTTAACAGTTCTCCGCTCTGGTTGAAGGCGTGATGCCAGGTGTCACGACGAAAGAAAGCCGCTTCGCCCGTGCGCACCAAATGCACTTCGCCGGTCTGGGGATTGGAAAGAAGCATCTCTCCGCTGACGACGTAGAGCAATTCATCCGCCGCGAAGATTGTGCGGAAACTGTCTGAATGACGAAACCAGCCGCCGGGGGCCAGCCCAAAAACGATGTGGTGGATGCGCTCGCTGGAGACGTAAATCCAGTCCGCCACTTCGCCGGCTTCCGGGTCGCCCCACAGATGGCGGGTGACAGTGGCGTAGGGGCGGTGGGTTGGCTCGGCAAAGGTGGGGCGGGGCGAAGGTGCGTAGCCCATTACAACTGTGTCCTGTCGTGGATAAGATGCACCCTCTCCTGGGACGGGGCGGTGTCCTGAGCCTGTCGAAGGGGAGGGCTGGGGTGGGGGTGATGGGCCGCTTCTGGTTCCTGGCCTGGGGCATAGAAAGTGGGCGGCGTAAAGGTGCTGGCAATCTCCCGGGTCCGTCCGTCCTTGCCCGCAGCCTCGGCGGCCAGCATAATCTCCAGGGCGTGGTAGGCGTGTTCGGGCTGAATAACCGGTTTTGTGCCGGTCTGGATGCACTCGACCAGGTGGCGCAGACCGTCGGTCCAGGGCCAGTTGGGGTCGGTCTCCCCGTGCAGTTGCCACGCGCCCACATCGTTTAGCCAGAGTTCGTAGCCGTCCGGGTCCCAGTCGTCGCCCATCATCTGAATCGTGCCTTTGTCGCCGTAAAGTTCGATAGCCGGGCAGCGGTATTTCTGAATGGTGAAGCCGGTTGTCACCGAGGCGTAGACGCCTTCGCCAAAGTCGATGAGCACGTGGGCGTTGTCCACTGCCTCCACTTTCATCATTTCGTTGTCCACCACCCTTTCCTTAATTGTCGTGCCCGCCAGTGCCGTTACCCGTTTGGCCGGCCCCAGCAGCCCGGTCAGGCTGACCACATTGTAGACGCCCAGATCGAAGAGAGCGCCGCCCCCTTGCTTGTAGAACCATTGCCCCCAGTTCGGCCCAGCCCAGCCGTAGAAGGCCCGGGCCAGACGAATTTTGCCCAGTTCGCCCGTGTGGATGCGCTGCCAGATGGCCTGGTAGGTGGGGCTGAGTATCACGTGGGGCGCACAGACAAGCAGCCCTTTGCTCGTCTTGGAGAGTTCAACCAATTCGGCGGCCATCTCCAAATCCACGGCCATCGGCTTCTCTACCAGCACGTGCTTGCCCGCTTGCAGCGCGGCCTCCGCCACCGGTCCGTGTTCGCGCATCGATGTCGTCACCATCACCAGATCAACGGCGTCGTTTTCCAGCACGTCCGTATAGTTGGATGTGAAATTGCTCACACCCAGCCTCTCTTGGGCCACCTGTCGTCGGGCGGGCTGCACATCACAGACGTGGACGACCTCCACCTGGTAGCCCTCCTGCTGCATCCGTTTGATCTGCCGGGTATAGGGGCCAGAGGCTACGCTGCCATATCCAATAATGCCAATGCGAACGGGTTGTGTCACAGCTATTCTCGCTTTCTTGGGGGTAAAAGAATTGGGACGCAGTTTTCGCAGAAAACACATATTTGCGCAGATTCTTCCCTTCGACAGATTCAGGACACTGCGGTGTGAATCCGCCCTATCCGTGTAAATCCGTGTTCTTTTTTATGTCAGCATCCTTACGATTTCATCACAATGCCAACGACGGATGTGCCATTGGTAGCATTGCTGTCGTTGTCGCGCTGACTGGCGAGAGTAAACTTGAAGCGATCCCCCCGGTAGAGCGCTTTGAAATACTCGGCGGGTCTGCCGTGGCCGGTGTATGTGACCCCCTCCAACAGAATCATCGGCGTTCCCGGACCGACACCAAACAGTTGGCGTTCGTAGTCGTTGGCAACGGTGGCCTGAAAGGTCTGGTGGGCGTATTGCAAATGCAGTCCATAGCGCTCGGCCAGGACAGTATAGAGGGAGTGGGAGGCAAGTTCTTCCTTCTCCAGCCCCGCGCAGAGCGAGAGGGGTAGGACGCTCGTCTCCAGCAGCAACGGAACCCCATCCGCAAAGCGCAGGCGGGCAATGCGCACAGCCTTCTCCCCCGCTGCCAGTTCCAGCGCATTGGCTGCTGCCGTTGGTGGCGTCACGACGACCTGTTCCAGCACTGTGGATGTGACCCGCCCGCCCTGGCGCATCATCTGCTCGCTGAACCCCAGCAGATGGAGCGCGTCGTGGGTCAGCTTTGGCTCGGCCACAAATGTGCCCACACCCGCCCGCACAAGCAGCACACCTTCCCGCGCCAGATAGGTCACCGCCTGGCGCGCCGTCATTCGGCTGACGCCCGCCTGCTCACACAGTTCCCGTTCGGAGGGCAACTGGTCGCCGGGAGCCAATTGCCCGCTCTGCACCTGCTCTCGAACCCATTCGGCAAGCTGGTAGTAGAGGGGAATCGGCGTGTGTTTGCTCAGAATTTGGCTGTTCATCGCAGTAAAACAGGCCCTATGGACTTAAGTTGATTTTGGGCTAGATGTATAGAGGTCTATACCACAGATGATACAACAACAATTCTGTACTGTCAAGCCCGAATTTTGGATGGGGTGTGCGAGAAAGTTTCCCGGGTGCGTTGTGCTCCATCCGTTTGCCAAGTGGAAGGCCATTTGAGCGGTAAAATTGCCCATTTGACCTGCCTCTATACCGGAAACTGAGGGCAAAATGCACATTATTGGCTGGCAAGACAGACGAAAT
>Ga0209702_10008701_pt1 | contig 11669 bp, 1 predicted proteins | sample FRY01_FD_187210 | JGI IMG/M metagenome (GOLD analysis project Ga0209702, IMG submission 187210) | Freshwater microbial communities from Lake Fryxell liftoff mats and glacier meltwater in Antarctica - FRY-01 (SPAdes) (version 2) | ecosystem: Environmental > Aquatic > Freshwater > Ice > Glacier... | reverse complement strand
ACAGTGAATGTGTAATTTGTACCATTTGTCAGTCCTGTAATGGTGATTGGAGAGCCTGCACCTGTTGCTGTGAAGCCGCCAATGTCAGATGAAACTGTGTAACCAGTAATTGCGGAACCGCCATTTGAAACTGGTGCTGTGAATGAAATAGTTGCTTGGCCATTTGCGGAACCGCCATTTGAAACTGGTGCTGTGAATGAAATAGTTGCTTGGCCATTACCACGAACTGCGGTTACGCCGGTTGGTGCGTCTGGTACTGTGGCTGGAGTTACTGAATTTGATGAAGAAGATGCAACACTTGTTCCAACAGCGTTTGTTGCAGTAACAGTGAAAGTATAAGCAGTACCGTTAGAAAGTCCTGTAATTGTGATTGGTGAACTACCGCCTGTTGCTGTAAAGCCGCCAGTGTTTGATGTCACTGTGTAACTTGTAATCGGGGCGCCACCATTTGAAACAGGAGCAGTGAAACTCACAGTCGCCTGTCCATTGCCACGCACCGCAGTTACAGAAGCTGGTGCATCTGGAACAGTCGCTGGAACAACTGAATTGCTTGTAGCAGACGAGGAACTATTACCGATTGCATTTGTTGCTGTAACTGTAAATGTGTAAGTTGTACCATTTGCGAGTCCTGTAATTGTAATTGGCGAGGTTCCACCAGTTGCACTAAAACCACCAACATCAGATGTAACAGTGTAACCAGTAATTGCAGAACCGCCGTTACTAACAGGCGCTGTGAAAGAAACTGTTGCTTCCCCATTGCCACGAACCGCCGTTACAGAAGTTGGTGCATTTGGTACTGTGGCAGGAGTTATTGAGTTACTTGCACTTGATGCGCTGCCAGTTCCAACTGCATTTGTTGCAGTAACCGTGAAAGTGTAAGCAGTACCATTTGTCAGTCCTGTCACTGTGATTGGTGAAGATCCGCCAGTGGCAGTAAATCCACCGACATTAGAAGTTATAGTGTAGCTCGTGATTGCTGAGCCACCGTTAGAAACTGGTGCTGTGAATGAAATAGTTGCTTGTCCATCACCACGAACTGCGGTTACGCCGGTTGGTGCGTCTGGTACTGTGGCAGGTGTCACAGAGTTACTTGTAGCAGAAACTGTACTTGTTCCAACTGCGTTTGTTGCAGTAACCGTGAATGTGTAATTTGTACCATTTGTCAGTCCTGTCACTGTGATTGGTGAAGATCCACCAGTGGCAGTAAATCCACCGACATTAGAAGTGACAGTGTAGCTCGTGATTGCGGAGCCACCGTTATTTACTGGGGCTGAGAAAGTTATTGTGGCTTCACCGTTACCGCGAGTGGCAGTGCCGATGGTTGGAGCGCCTGGGACGGTGGCTGGAACAACTGAATTGCTTGTAGCGGAAGCAACACTAGTTCCTGCTGCATTAGTTGCAGTTACGGTAAATGTATACGTGGTTCCATTTGTCAGTCCAGTCACAATTATTGGAGAACTTCCACCTGTACCAGTGAATCCTCCTGATGAAGATGTAACAGTGTAAGAAGTAATGGCAGAACCTCCGTTGTTTAGAGGTGGAGTAAATGTGATAACCGCTTCTCCATTACCAGCAGTTGCAGTTCCTATTATTGGCGCATCAGGAACATCCGAAGGTATTACAGTATTACTTGGAGCAGAAGCGCTACCAGTACCAGATGCATTTGTTGCGGTCACAGTAAAAGTATATGAAGTTCCATTTGTCAGTCATGTAACAGTAAGTGGTGAAGAGCCACCAGTTGCAGTAAATCCTCCAGGACTTGAAGTAACAGTGTATGAAGTGATGGCACTTCCTCCGTTACTTACTGGGGCTGAGAAAGTTATTGTGGCTTCACCGTTACCGCGAGTGGCAGTGCCGATGGTTGGAGCTCCAGGGACGGTTGATGGAGTTGCAATAGCAGAAGCAGTTGAAGAAGAACCTATACCTACATCATTCACAGCAGAAACTTTAAAGGTATAGTCTGTTCCATTTGTCAGTCCAGTGAACGTAGAGTTTGTTGTGACGCTACCAACAAGTCTAGTAGTAAGTCCTGTCACTCCAGTGGCAGGAGAACTTCCATCACTAGCAAAAACTGAAATTGAATAGTCAGTAAGAGCGAAGCCTCCATTACTTGCTGGAGCAGTCCAAGAAACTACACTCTGTGTATTTGCATTTGAAGTTGCAGATACAGAAGTTGGAGCCCCTGGAGTAGTTGCTGGAGTAACAGCACTACTTGCGCTTGAGACACTGCCTGTTCCGACTGCGTTCGTGGCTGTGACTGTAAATGTATATGTAGTACCGTTTGTAAGCCCTGTAATTGTAATTGGAGATGAGCCACCAGTTGCCGTAAAGCCACCGATGTTTGAGGTGACAGTGTATGAAGTAATTGCTGAACCACCGTTCGAAACTGGTGGGGTGAAAGAAACAGTTACTTGTCCATTACCTCTAACTCCTGAGACACTAGTTGGAGCGCCGGGAGTGGTTGCTGGAACTACAGAGTTACTTGTTGCTGATGCGCTACCAGTTCCGGCTGCATTAGTTGCAGTCACGGTAAATGTGTAAGTTGTTCCATTAGTAAGACCTGTAACAATAAGTGGAGATGAACCACCAGTTGCCGTAAAGCCACCGATGTTTGAGGTGACAGTGTATGAAGTGATGGCACTTCCTCCATTAGATCCTGGTGCAGAGAATGTAATTGTTGCTTCACCATTTCCACGAGTCGCGGTGCCGATGGTTGGAGCGCCTGGGACGGTGGCTGGGGTGACGGAATTGCTGGTGGCGGAAGAGATACTGGTGCCAAATTCGTTTGTAGCAGTCACCGTGAATGTATACGTTGTTCCGTTTGTTAAGCCGGTGACAATAATTGGTGACGTTCCCGCTGTCCCAGTGAACCCGCCGGAGCTTGAAGTGACGGTGTATGAAGTGATGGCACTTCCTCCGTTACTTGCTGGCGGAGTAAACGAAATGGTTGCTTGTCCATCTCCACGAGTTGCTACACCAATTATTGGCGCGTCAGGAATTGATTGAGCATTGAAATATGGATAAGTAGAATTTTCTTGAATTGCAAAAAGAAGTGATGAAAAATCCCAGTCGACAAATGTGGCTTGTTGTTTCATCTCAGCTGTATTCTTGCCAGTCATCCCAGCAGGATCAGCGCCATTACCCACACCATCTCCTGCCGCAAACCCTGAAGTGGTAGTATCCCAATAACTCGAAGAATAAGTTCCACTCACAGGACTTCCGACAAGACCTCCTACATATTCTTGTGCTGATGATCCTGATGCTCCAGCACCACCAGATGAACCTCCCGTACCTCCAGTACCCGCCGCACCTCCGGCGCCACCAGATGCACCATTGGATCTTGTACCAGACGGAGTTCCCATTGAATAAATATTTGTAATAACTGAACCAGTTTGACTTCCAAGTGCTCCACCAACATGTGCATTACTTCCAGCACCTCCCACACCTCCATTTGCTCCATTACCATTTGTACCCGCACTGCCTCCCCCAGCTGACCCTCCATTTCCACCATCTCCGCCCACACCACCATTTCCAGAAGTGCCTGCAGTCGCAGTTATATTTCCTCGAGCATACGCATTTGAAACTGTTCCAGTATTTTGTCCGACTAGACCCCCTCCCGTTACCGCACCTCCTACACCTCCTACTCCACCGACAAGACCAACGGATCCATTTCCACCATTTCCACTTCCACCCGATCCACCAGCTCCTCCGTTTCCTCCAGCACCACCGGTAGCGCCATTTGCACCATTTCCTCCCATCATAGTTACATTTCCATAGGAATAACTTGTATTAAAACTTCCAGTTGTAAGAGCTGCTCCAATAAGTCCCCCACCAAAACTAGCGCCCCCCGCTCCTCCTGCACCTCCGGCAATTCCAACTCCTCCTGCACCTCCGGCAAGTGTCCCACCAGCTCCACCAGCACCGCCTGTACTTGATGCGCCAGCTATTCCACCAGCTCCGCCAGTAGTGGTGACATTTCCCAAAGCCCATGATGTTTGTACAACACCAGCAGTGAAATTAAGTCCTACTAAACCACCCGCATACAAAACTCCGCCAGCTCCGGCTACTGCCGTAGCTCCTTGAGCACCACCAGCTCCTCCAGTACCTGTTGCTCCACCAACTCCTCCAGTACCAGATGTACCTGCTGCTCCTCCAGCACCACCAGACGAACCATTCACCGTAACATTTCCCTGTCCATAAACTGTATTAAGTGTGCCAATGTTATAACCAGCAAACCCGCCTCCATAGACAATACCTCCTACTGTTCCGGCGCCTCGAGTACCAGAATTTCCACCCGTACCACCAGTACCAGCCAAAGCCCCCGCTCCACCGTCACCTCCATTTCCACCTGTGCCGCCTGAACCTCCAGCGCCTCCGGTTAGAGTGAGAGTTCCCCACGCGTATGAATCACTAATTGTTCTTCCTGTATTGTTCCAACCAACAAAAGCACCCCCGTATGCAATGCCGCCCGCACCTCCTGCTGTAGCAGCTCCACCAATACCTCCATTGCCTCCGGCACCAGCAATTCCTATCGCACCGCTACCGCCATTACCACCAATACCCCCTTGACCACCAGCACCAGATACTCCAACAACATTATTAGTGGCATACGAACCGAGTAAAATAGTCCCGTTGTTGTAGCCAGTATGTCCTCCTATATAGAGAACTCCTGCTGCTCCAGCAGCTGCTCCAGCACCTGCAATTCCACCCGCAGCAGCAGTTCCGGGAATTCCACCATTCCCTCCAATACCTCCAGCACCTCCGTTTCCAGAAGTTCCAGTAACAGTAACTCCAGTTGAATAACTTGCAATAATGGTGTCCGTTGTATTTACATTATTACCTATAAGTCCTCCCGCAAAGCTCGCTCCTCCCGCTCCTCCCGCTCCGCCGATCGTTCCTCCTCCTCCATTACCGTCGCTCGCTGATGCGTCACCGCCAGCTCCTCCGTTTCCTCCAGACCCACCATTTCCAGCCAAAGAAGTGACAGCGCCAGTGGCATAAGAATCAATAATAATTCCTGTCGTAGTATTGTTGGCAGTGAGTCCTCCTGCATATGATGCTCCTCCAGTACCAGCCGCACCCCCAGCACCTCCGGCAGCAGCTGTGGTGGCAGTAGTGATTCCACTTACTCCACCCACACCTCCCGTACCTGAAGTTCCAACAGCTCCACCCGTTGAATTAACATTTCCCGTCGCATATGAAAAATACTCAATCGTTCCCGTATTAAAAGCAATGAGCCCTCCCGCGAATGCCGCGCCACCAGCACCCACCGCACCACCAGCGCCACCCACTCCTCCGATAGCATTTGATCCGCCAGTGCCCCCAATAGTTCCAGCCGCTCCATTTCCTGACGTTCCCCCAATTGCGGTAGCTGCTCTTGTAGAATAACTAGTTGTAATAAGTAAGTTTGAACCCAATGTCGAACTTGTTTGCCCTATCAATCCTCCTGCGTATGAAGCGCCCCCCGCAGCACTAGCACCAGCTGCACCGGCTGCACCACCAACTGCGCTTGACCCGCCAGAACCTGCCGTACCAGCAGACCCAGAAGTCCCTGACGCTCCTCCTGTTGCAGTAACTTCATTACCAGTTGAATAATCAAATAAGTAACGGCTGGTTCCGGTAGTGACCGAACTAAAACCAGTAACCCCTCCTGCATTGGCTTGACCTCCAATCCCACCCGCACCGCCTGCGCCACTTGCACCTCCGATGGAACTAGTCGCACCACTTGAACCGTTACCTCCAGTACTGCCGGTGCTTCCTTGTCCGCCAATTGCAGCTACATTTCCTGTAGCATAACTATTAGCGATATCACTTCACCCCGTCGTAATACGATTATTTCCTACAAGTCCACCAGCATATGCCGCTCCACCAGCCACTCCCGCAACCGCGCCTCCTCCAGCACCACCAGTAATGGTGGTACGAGATGCCCCTCCGTTACCAGATGTTCCTGCAGTCCCAGCCGTTCCACCAGTAGAAGAAACATTGCCTGTAGCAAAATTTGCAAATAAATTACTGGTACCGGTAGTAAAATTGTTTAAACCAACGAGTCCACCAGCATTAGCATCACCTCCTACTCCAGCGGCACCTCCAAGAGCACCCACAGAACCAATATGCGTGCCACTAGGAGAGGATGAGCCATCACCACCTATACCACCAGCACCACCATTTCCTCCTTCGCCTCCAGTAGTAGTAGCATCTCCTGATGCACTAGAAGTAAGTATTTGTAAACTTTGAGAAGAGCCAATCATATAGGCAGCTAGCCCACCGCCATATGCAACTCCACCGGCTCCACCAGCTCCACCAGCTCCACCGGCAGCAGCTGTACCAGTAGTGAGACTGGATCCAGTAGTACCACCAGCACCACCATTTCCTCCTACTCCACCGGTGCCACCCTTAGGTGCTACTGACATTGAAGATGATACATTTTGAAGAGTTCCAACATTAAAACCAACAAGTCCACCAACCGCCTGAATGCCTCCCGCTCCACCGGCTCCACCGGTAGTACCGGTACCACCAATAAAGCTTGCTGCTCCCGTTCCACCGGATCCTCCATTACCACCATTACCACCTAACTTTGTAGCTGGAGCGGAGGATATATTGTCACTCGAAGAATCATTTATTATTCCGGAGTTGTATCCCGCTAAACCTCCTATAAATCCGTCGCCGCCCAATCCACCAACCCCAGCAGCGCCGCCGGCTCCACCAGCCGCATTCACACCTGTTCCTCCTGTACCACCATTACCACCATTACCGCCGAGCTTATCGCTTCCCGACATTGCCATGTCTGTAGTATATGAATTACTAATTATTCCGATATTGAAAGCAACGAGTCCACCTCTATAACTCACTCCGGCTGCTCCGCCAGCGCCGCCGGCTGAACCAGCTGCGCCTCGTATACTGTTACGCCCATTTGATCCGTCTGCACCAAGACCAGCCGAGCTAACTATATTCATACGACTATACGAATTTGTTTGAATTACTCCGGTGTTATAACCAACTAAACCTCCAGCATATACAGCGCCGCCAGCACCGCCAGCACCGCCGTTGCCACCGATACCATCAATAGCGGTCCCTGTTCCAGTACCCCCTATTCCTCCAAGCGCTGATACGCCTCCGTTGCCACCGGCTATTGTAATAGTCCCAATTTGTGTGTATGAAGTTGTAATAGTTCCTAATAGGTTTTGTCCTACTAATCCACCTGCCTGAATTGAGCTTCCAACTGCACCACCGGCCGCTCCTCCAGCACCTCCAATACCGCCGGCACCTCCGATATGATTTGTACCTGCTGAACCATCACCGCCATTACCCCCAATTCCTCCTGCACCTCCTCCTCCGCTGGCAGAAACAACATTTCCAGTGGCATAAGAATTATTGATGACTGCGTTTATTGTCGTGTTAAGTCCAACAAGTCCACCCACAGTAACTGCCCCGTCTGTTCCACCAGCACCACCAGCACCGCCAACAGCGGCTGTTCCGCCAGAAACACTTCCGCTGGCACCAGCATTTCCGCCAGCACCACCGGTACCACCTGTACCACTATTACCAGTTACCGCTCCTGTGGCGTAGTAGGAATATTGAATATCAGCGCCCCCGTTATTGCCTACAAGACCTCCTGTAAAATTAGCTCCGCCAGCAGGTCCTGTCGCTCCGGCACCACCGATACCACCAACAGATCCACTGCCTCCAGTTCCTCCTGTTCCTCCAGCACCGGAATTTCCTCCAGCACCAGATGTATTTGTTATTATACTGGTGCTATATGAAGAAAAAATAGTTCCTGATGTTACAAATCCTACAAGTCCACCGCCATAACTGATAGCGCCAGCTGCTCCGACTGCACCAGCTGCTCCGGCACCTCCAACTGCGGAAGACCCTCCGGCCCCACCATTGCCTCCGGCGCTAGCTGCACCTCCAGCACCACCCAAAAGCGTAACATCACCTGTTGCATATGAAGTTCCAATAGACACTCCCGTGCTTGTAAACCCAATAAGTCCACCGCTATACAACAAACCACCGGCTGCTCCGGCTGCTCCAAGTCCTCCCGCACCTCCCGTCATGCTTGCAGCACCATCACCTCCGTTACCAGACGCCCCCCCGTTACCACCAGGATCTCCAGTGGCCGAAACATTACCAGTAGCATATGAGTTAGAAATAGAAACACCAGCACCAACAATACTTCCAATTAAACCCCCGACACTAGATGCGGTTGCTTGGGTAACACCACCAGACCCACCAGCACCACCAACGCCTCCAATTCCTCCAATTGAACTATTGAACCCAGCACCACCAACGCCTCCTGTTCCTCCGGACACACTCACATTGTTTGTTGAAAACACACTACTAATATTGACAAGGGACAATGAGACGTGTCCAATTGCTCCACCAACAAATTTTGCTCCCGTAGTTCCACCAACACCACCGGCTCCCCCTGTACCATTTCGCCCACTTGTTCCCCTCACTCCTCCTTCTCCGCCAGCACCTCCTGTACCAGCACCTAAACCACTTATCTGACTAATATTTCCACCTACGCTACTTGAATTTGAGATATTACCATTTCCTTGGCCAGCTAAACCACCTATAAACAAAGCTCCACTTGAACTACCCGCTCCTCCTCTTCCTCCCACTCCGCCATTATGGCCACCAGTTCCAGCACTGCCATTACCCCCAATTCCTCCCGCACCTCCTGAACTACCAGCAGTATTGGTTGAAGTTAAACTCCCAGTAACTGTAGAATTAGTAATAACACCAGAACTATCTCCCACTAGGCCCCCAATATACGTAGCTCCACCGGCTCCACCGGCGCCACCTGTACCCCCAGAGGCTGCGGTACTTCCTGAAATATTTCCTGATGTCCCACCCGAACCGCCAACACCCCCCACGCCGGCTGATCCTCCTGCGACGCTAATGGTCGTGACGGTATAATTCACTCCTGAAATTACCCCAGTCGTAAAAAGCCCTGCGACACCACCGCCAGAGGCAAGTCCGCCCGCACCTGAAATCCCGCCCGCTCCACCGGCTCCACCGATCGCTCCTGCAGAGCTACCACCTGTTCCACCAGCACCTCCGCTTCCACCACCACCACCGACACCACCTGTTGAGGTGACTGTTCCCACGTTATTTGCAATCGAAATAGTTACTCCGATAACACTGTTACTTCCGATAACTCCTCCGGCATGAGACGCGCCACCTGTCGCACCTGCTCCACCTGCTACGCCGGCCACTCCAGAAACACCGGCTCCACTACTGCCACCGCTACCGGCGTTACCTCCAGCGCCTCCTGCCCCACCAGTAGAAGAAGCATTGCCCGTAGCATAAGAATTTGTGCTAATTACAGAAGAATTGAAACCGACAAGACCGCCGGCCGCACTCAACCCACCTGAAAGAGCAGCGCTTCCAGCTATACCAGCTGCTCCCGCAACTGCGCTCGAAGAATTTCCACCATTTGCACCCTCAGGACTAGAAGCACCAGCACCACCCGTCGCTGTACTATTACCACTTGCATATGAAGAGCCTTGAATAATTCCATTTGCATTATTAAAACCTACAAGTCCTCCAGCATAACCAACACCTCCGATTCCGCCCGCACCACTCGCCCCTCCTGTTGCACCAGTAGTGCCACTTCCGCCCGCACCGCCTGAACCGCCGCTTCCGGCAACACCACCAATAGAAGAGGTGTTGCCCGTAGCATAAGAAACTGAAATTGTTCCGGTATTAATTCCGACCAAACCTCCAACGTAATTCGCGCCTCCGACCCCACCAGCAGCACCTCCTTTTCCACCAATGGCACGAATTCCTCCCACCCCTCCCGTTCCACCTGTACCGGAAGCACCTGCTGTAGCCGAGACGTCTATTCCAGCATTTGAATTCTCAATACTACCAGCAACATTGCTTCCAATAAGTCCACCCGCCTGTCCTTCTTCAGACGCTCCACCCGAACCACCAATTCCTCCAACTCCACCGATTGTGCCAGATCCACCAGTTCCACCAGCACCACCGTTTGCTCCATTGCCAGCACTGCCAGCTGTTGCTGTTACAGAACCGGAAATTATATAGACGCTTGTCAGTGTGTTAGAAGTATGAAGCCCCACAATTCCTCCCGCAAAAGACTGGGCTCCGGCACCACCCGCACCACCAGTTGATCCAATTCCTCCAGCATGACTTGCTCCACCAGCACTTCCATTCCCAGTCACTCCAGCTGCGCCACCATTTTTTCCCGCAGAAGCTGTGGCAATAATAATTCCACTAGCATATGAATTTATAATTTGATTAGTATTCTTTCCTACCAGCCCTCCAGCATAAGCGATAGCACCAGCACCTCCGGTGCCTCCAGCCCCACCAACAGCTGAAGCACCTGAATTAAAACTACTTCCAGTTGAACCTCCCGCACCGCCCGCACCAGCATTACCTGATATTCCTCCATTTGATGTAATATTTCCCGTTGAATAAGAAGTCCCCGCAATTACACCGGCGCTCTGGCCTGCGATACCACCTGCAGAACTTACTCCTCCTGCACCTCCTGCACCACCAGTTGCGCCAACTCCTCCAAGTCGCACTGATCCTCCATTTCCACCACTTCCCCCCGCTCCTCCCTCACCACCTGCACCACCAGTGGTTATAACAGCCCCTGAATTGTAACTAGTAGTAATTGTTCCTGAAATAATTTGGCCTACCACTCCTCCACCCCAAGCTGCACCTCCTGCGCCACCGACAAACCCAACTGCTCCGGCACCACCGGTAGTACTTGCACCACCCGAACCTCCTGAACCTCCGATACCGCCTCCTCCTCCGGCGCCGCCATTAGAAGAAATAATTCCAGTAGAATAAGATGATACGATTTCTCCACTAGTATGATAGCCAACTACACCTCCAACATATGCAATACCTCCGACCACTCCCGCAGTACCCGCTATACCTGCAATTCCCGCACTGCCCAAACCTCCGAGAGCGCCGGCACCTCCGGCACCAGAAGTACCTGTAACATTCCCAGTGGCATAACTACTAACAATACTTGGACCAGTATTTTGTCCTACTACTCCTCCAGCATAAATAATTGCGCCCGCAGCTCCCGCACCACCCGTTCCTGCGACAAATCCAGTCGCGCCCGCACCACCAGCTCCCGCATCTCCTCCGGCGCCAGCAGTTCCAGTCACCGTACCTGTCGTCCAGTAACTATCAGTAATAGTTAACGTATTGTTGCCAGCAACTCCTCCAATATATAGAATACCACCCAATCCTCCGTTGCCACCCGCGATTCCTGATAAACCGGTAAGGCCCGTAACTCCAACACCCCCAGCTCCTCCAGCACCACCTGTTCCTGTAATAGAATTTAATGAATATGAATTTTTAATCAGTCCTGTGTTAGATCCAGCGACACCTCCTCCATACGATGGAGTTACGGCCGCGGATCCACCACTGGCGGAGGCGCCTCCGGTACCGCTTGTTCCAGAAGAACCCTTAACTCCACCCGATCCACCCATACCACCAACTCCACCAGCTCCTCCTATAACTGTAACTAAACCTGTTGCTGAATATGAGTGTGCAATATCTCCAGAGTTTAAGCCGACTATTCCTCCCGAGTAACCGGCACCACCGGCGCCACCTACGGCTGCCGCACCTCCCGCACCTCCTCTACCAGAAATGGTTAGAGATGCGCTTCCTCCTGTTCCGCCCGC
>Ga0209702_10008698_pt1 | contig 11670 bp, 10 predicted proteins | sample FRY01_FD_187210 | JGI IMG/M metagenome (GOLD analysis project Ga0209702, IMG submission 187210) | Freshwater microbial communities from Lake Fryxell liftoff mats and glacier meltwater in Antarctica - FRY-01 (SPAdes) (version 2) | ecosystem: Environmental > Aquatic > Freshwater > Ice > Glacier... | reverse complement strand
ATCCTAGGATTTATAGAAAAAAAATTTAATTTAATAAGAAAAAATAAAGATTTCAAAAAAATAGTCACTTATAAAGGTGGAGATGACACATTATTTGTTAAAAAAGCACTTAGCTTAAATAATAAAATTATGAATATGATTATTAATAATCTAAACAAAGAGCAGGAAAAAACATTAGGATATTATAATAAAATATAATATAACATATAAAATTACAAATTATAACATATAATATTACAAATTATAAACTATATTTATTATCTATTTATAAAATAATGAATATAGAAATTATTACTATTGCTACTCACAAAGAAGGTAAATTTGAAGAATTGATTCATAATAAATATAATCTACCTATTAAAGTATTAGGATTTGGACAAAAATGGACCGGATTTAATATGAAAAATAAACTTATATATAATTATATACGTCATTTACCAGATAATAATATTATTATTTTTGTAGATGGTTTTGATACAGAAATAAAAGGTCCTCTAAAATTAGCAATTGAAAAATTTAAAAAAAATAACTATAAATTAGTTTTTTCCAAAGAAGTTGGAAGTCAATTATTTTATGCTGAAAAAATAGTTTTTAATAAATGTAGAAATAATTTAATAGGTAATTGTGGTTTATATATGGGTTACGTTAAATATCTTGCATTATTTTTACGTGAAGCTTTAAAAAATAAATGTCAGGATGACCAAGTTGTTATGAATAATCTTTGTAAAAAGTTTCATTTTATAGATATTGATGAAAAAGAAGAAATTTTTCAAAATTTAAAAATAGTAAATAATTATCAATATAATAATAAAGCTATATTTGTCGGTTTTCCTGGCACTGTTTCATTAAAACGTGGATATAGAGCTATATTTGAATATGGGCAATTTTTCATATACCCTATTTTGATATTAATTATTTGTATTTTATATTTTTTATTAAAAAATAAAAATATAAATAAAAATAAAAAGTATGTTATGATTAGTTTAATGTCATTAATAATTATTTATATTTATTTAAAAATGGATTTTAGTTGTATTATGTTGAATTAAATAAATAAATAATACTAAAATATAGATATACAATTTTTATATCATTATATACTTTATAATTTTTCTTTTTTTTGGTGAAAATATAAAACAATATGTAAAAAATCCATTTTTAAATAAATATAAATATAATTCTTATATTTTTATCAAATAAATTTTTTAGTATTTTTAATTTTGATGAAATAAAAGATAAAATGTAGAAATATAATAATTGTTTTTTTTCTTAAAAATATTTTTAAGAAAAATCTAGGTACCACTTCATTATTTTCATTTTTTGGACAAAATCTAGGTACGTATCACATTTCAAAAAGTCAAAAATTCCGTAAATTTTTTATCCATTTTTGTAGTTTTTTTAAAAAAATACTAAAATATTTTTCAGAAAAATCTAGGTGCCACTTCATTATTTTCAATTTTTGGACAAAATCTAGGTACGTATCACATTTCAAAAATTTAAAAATTGCGTAAAAATTTTATCCATTTTTGCAGTTTTTCAAAAAAAATACTAAAATATTTTTCAGAAAAATCTAGGTACCGCTTAATTATTTTCAATTTTTGGACAAAATCTAAGTACGTATCACATTTCAAAAAGTCAAAAATTGCGTAAAAAATTTATCCATTTTTGCAGTTTTTCAAAAAAAATACCAAAATATTTTTCAGAAAAATCTAGGTACCACTTCATTATTTTCATTTTTTAGACAAAATCTAGGTACGTATCACATTTCAAAAAGTCAAAAATTGCGTAAAAATTTTATCCATTTTTGCAGTTTTTCAAAAAAATTACTAAAATATTTTTCAGAAAAATCTAGGTACCGCTTCATTATTTTCATTTTTTAGACAAAATCTAAGTACGTATCACATTTCAAAAATCCAAAAACACATAAAACACCAAATCTAGGTACGTATCAAATTTCATTTTTTTGACCAATTATGAAAAAAATATTTACACCATTTTTTATAAAAAAATACATTTTTTACAAAATCACAATTCCGTTACTTTTTTAAGATATTTTTATTTTTTATTTTTAAAAATAAAAATATTTATTAATAAAATAACAATATTATAAAAATAATTAATATAATAATTATTTTTATTGATGTTCATTTTTATTCCAAAATTTCAAAAAATGGAATAAAATCACTTATCAATAAAATAAAAAATAGATATTTTTATTGATATAAATAATGATATTATATTTATTTATTTAAAATTCATAGGAAAAAAAGTAACGGAATTTATTTTGCAAAAAAAACATCAATTTGAATAAGTTTTTTTAGAAAAGTGAAATTTCATATTTTTATATTTTTGATTTTTAAAAAAAACTTATTCAAATTAACATTTTTTTTGTAAAATAAATTCCGTTACTTTTTAGTAGTTTTTTATTTTTTATTTTTCAAATATATATTTAATTATTAATAATTTAACAATAAATAAAATAAATAAATAAAATATTTAAATTTATTGATAGTCATTTTCATTCCAAAATTTCAAAAAATGGAATAAAACCATTTATCAATAAATATTATTTTTATATACAAAATAATGATATAATATTAATAAAATATTTTAAAAACCTCAAAAAATACTCAAAAAAAGTAACGGAATTGACCCCTTTTTTATCCCCAAAATTTTTAGCAAATTAATGGGGACAAATTAGCAAAAATTAAAATGACCATTTTTACTCTAAATTTGCTCTATTTTTGATATATTTTTATAAAAAAAATAAAAAATAAAAAATATAGTAAAAAATCTAAAATATAATAATTTTCAAATACATAATATTCCGAAATATAATATTCCACTTTATTCCATTTCATTCCAAAATATTCCATTTCATTCCATTTTATTCCAATAATAATATTTATAAAATATAACTATATAAAAAAATATCTATAATATAGATATAATGTCGTACTATCAATGTATTAGATGTAATTATATAGCTAAACGAAATTCCGATATGAAACGGCATTTAGAACGGAAAATAAAATGTTTTCGGAATATTAGTTCTTTTAAAATAAATGAATCGGAGATTTATAAACAATCACTAACATTAAAAAAAGAGCCTTTATATAATAATATTGATAATAATAATGTTATAATAAATGATGTTGATACTATCAATGATAATAGTGCATCTATTATTATTCATCCTGAAAACTATGAAAACTATGAAAATGATAAAAATAATAATACAATACAAGAAACAAATAGTATAGAAATTCAAAATACAAATCCAGAAAATCGTATTCAGTGTGAATTTTGTAATAAATTTTTTTCAGAGAAATATAATGTAAGAAAACATCAAAAAAGGTCATGTAAAGGTTTAAAGAAATTAGAATTAGATAAATTAAATAATTTAGGGATTAATAAACAAGACATAAATAATATTAATAATAATTTGAACATAGAAAAACAAGTTAATATATCAAATAAAACAAATAATAGTAATAATATAATAATTATTAATCAACATAATTTGGAAGGATTTGATAACAAATGGACTACTGAACATATAGATAATTATATACGTCAAATGATACTATTATCAGACCATAAATATACCAATTTGTTAGATGAAATATTAAAAAATAAAAGTAATTTAAATGTTATTATGAACAATGATCAAAATTATGGACTTGTTTATAAAAATAAGGATGATATGTATGTAAATATGAAAGTTCGTGAGATTTTAGATAAGTCGATTGAAAAATTATATGAACAATTAAATATATTTTACACAGAACTAGTGAATAATGACATAGTGAAAGTAAATACAGAAATTATTGAACACGAAAAACAAATTATTGATAATAAATTTAAAGAATTTTGTACAAATAATAATGTTAAATCATCAGTTGGACATTTATTAACAAAAATTTATGAAAAGAATAATGAAGAAGCTTTGAATATTGCACAAAAAGTAATAACATATAGTAAAACAATGGATAATCAAATAGGGTTTTAATAAAAATACTATTTAATTATCCAAATTTTTGTTACACCGACTAAAATATATAAAATATATAAAATATATATAAAATATATAAAAATATATAAAAATATAAGATAACAAATTTAATATCATATATAATATTAAATATGAATCTAATCTATATTTTTATACCTATTATTTTATCATTTATAATAAATATATTTAATTTTAGAAAAAGCAATAATTATCTTATAAAACAAAAAAAATTAAAATATCTACCACCTGGTTCAATAATAGGAACAGTATGGATAATTTTATTAGGTCTATTCGGTTATGTTTATGGATTATTAGAAAATAATAATAAAAATATGACATTACAGAAAATACTAATTATTTTATTAACAATATTTTGTTTATTATATACAATATTAACGGCTAACTCAACACAAAGATTTTCTAAAAATTATAATTATTTAACATTAATTTTTGGTTTAATAGTATATTATTCAATATATAAACAATCTTCTAAAATAAGTTATTATTTAATTCCTTTATTGTGTTGGATTTTATATGTAAATATAATAACATTATTAGATGATATTCAACTAATAAATGTTTTTTAGTTTCTTCAAATATTGACTATTGACTACTAAATACTAAATATTATAAAAATTATGCGTATTTTTCATAAAATTTAATAATAATGAAAAAGAAGATTTATTGTGTCCATAAACTTCTTCTGCATTTTTACCTATCATGAAATCAATAAAAGCCTTTTCTTCAAAATTTAAATTATTTAAATTATATTTTTCTAAATAATCATCTTTTATAATAATATTTGTATATTCATTAAAATCTTTTAGTAAATAAACTGTTTTTGAGAGACTTTTAAGATTTGAACAAGCTATATATATTTTCAAATTTTTATTTTTAAAATTTATATTTTCTATTAAATAATCAATCGATTTTATATTTTCTATCTTAAAAAAACTTGTAAAATCATTTTCATAACGATAATGTATTAAATTATATTTTTTAGGTAAAATATATTTTTTAATATGTAAGTACATTTTCATTATTTTATTATTTGGGTGAATAATTGAATAAATATTATTTTTAATATTTTTAAAATTATATATTGAGAAAATGTGTTTTATAATAATATATTTTTTTTTAGTATTTGTTGGTATCATTTTAATCATGTTAATTAAATGTTCTTCATCATTTGCCCATTTATTAACCTTTGTAGATATATAATTTATTGTATTATCATTATTTAATAATAATGAAATATTTTTAAAAGGTATAAAATGATCAAATTTATAATATGCAGATTCATCAAATAAGTCATTAAAATCTTTATTATTATCAAATGTAGTTAAATCTTTTAAGCGAAAAGAACAATGTCTAAATGAGAATTTAAAATTATATTTTATAGCAATATCAATCGAACAATTTATATCAAATATTTGATTACATAATCCACCACCTACATCAAAAATTAATATCATCTATAATTTAATATATAAAATAAAATAAATAATAAATATTTTTATAAATTAGATGTAATTATTAAATGTGCAAAGGTGTAAAATATTCTCTTAGATTATTTATATTAAATTTATGAAATGGTAATTGTTCAAATATATAATTTAATTCCAATATTTCCAATATTTCTTTTTTAAGAGCACATAATTTATCATAAATAATATCTAATAATCCATTATTATTCATTAACAATATAAGTTTTAATTTAGTATGATTTGTTTTTATAGGTTCTTTCAGTAAATCATTTATTTTTTCATAATTTTTCATTTTATTATTTGTACAATATGTAATTAAATAACTAATTTTTTGTTCATCAAAGTCTTGACAGAAACCTTTCTCTTTCCAATAATTTATATCAGTTATATTAATATAATCATCTCTAATTTGAAAAAAGATTGAAAATTTTAATACAGAATTTAAAAAAACATCATATTTATTCTTGACTTCAACATCAAGTGTTTTTTCAATTAATAAATCCACAATAGATACAAATAACATCCCAGTTTTATAATACATCATAGTATTATATTCCTCAATAGAAGGAACAATTTTATTTTGTGTATAATAAATATCTAAACCCTGTCCAATATGAGCATTATACATATTCTCAAAAATTTTATGTTTTGTATTTTGACATATAGTACAGTCTTTATTTAAACTATTTAATACATTAAAAATAGTAAAATAACCAGAATTTAATGCCATAGGAATACCATATTTAATATGAGCACTTTCTTTATTTCTACGTAAATTCGAATTATCTTGAATATCATCAATTACTAATGAAGCATTATGAATTGTATTTATAAAATCACTAATTTTATCAATATCATTTTGTGGTATGGATAATTTTTCACCTATATTTTGACATAAAAATGTTCTAATGTCTTTTCCTTTTAATTCTTTATAATATTTAACAGGTTCTATTAATATTTTCTCAATTGGAGTTAAATTATACGCCATGATATAATAATATTATTCATAAAAATAAAATAATTATAACTTATAAATATTCATAAAAATCTATAAATTTGTATAACATAAAAACATAGAATTATTATAATTAGCATCTATAATTCTTGCAAGACCCATTTCTTTGTAGAAACATTTTTTAGTATGATGGCCACAGTCAAAACGTATTTGTTTATCCCATTTAGGAAAAGCACGATGTAAGTATTGAATATATTTATAAGGAACAAGAACATTTATACCACTATATTTTTTTAGAGTTAATGGATAAATTTCATCTAAATATATTGCTTCATTTTTCCATAAATTTTTAATAATTTTATATTTCATAGGATTAGATTTATCTTGTTCAAATATCATTATATCAATGAATAAATGACTATTTTTTTTTTTAAATTTATATCCAAATCCATAATCAGCAACTTCAAAATAAAATAAAGGATCTTTATATTTTTCTATAAGAGATATATCTTTTTCAAATACTGCTATATCAATGTCATCATCAAATGGTAATAGTCCTCCATTTCTAATACATCCAATCAATGAACCTCCTATAATGAAATAATCAACTTTATTTTTATGAGTAAAATCAATAAATTTTAGTAATAATTCTTTAGTACCATCTAATTGTTTTTGATTTAATATTAAGTGTTGATATTGACACGGTTTATATTTTGTATTAGGATAATTATAATTATAAATAGCAGTATTATTATATGTATTGTTATATGTTTTAAAATAAAATATAAACAATAGTATTAAAATAATAATTAGACAAAAAAGTATAAATTTTTCCATTATTTATATATATATATAATGAGAATATATTGTGACGGAATTTTTGATTTATTTCATAAAGGACATTTAGAACATTTTAGGAAAATTCATCAATATTTTACAGAACCTATTCATTTAATAGTTGGTATTATTAGTGATAAAGTAGCAACTAATTATAAAAGAAAACCAATATTTAATGAAAATAAACGTTTAAAAATAATAGATTCTTTATGTTATGTATCTGAATCATTTATAACAGATACATTAAAATTAGATGCAGATTTTTTCAATAAATATAATATTGATTATATTGTTCATGCATTTAATGATCCCGAAGATAAAAATAAACAAAACTCTTTTTTTGAATATGCCATAAAAGCAAATAAATTTATAGAAATTGATTATAATAAAGGTATTTCTACTTCAGAAATAATAGGATCTTATTATAATGTAGAAAATAATGAAAAAAAAAAACATGAAAAAAATTTAAAATGGAACGAAATATGGGAAAATAAAGGTAATGAAGATACAAAAGATTTATATTTATTAAATGGATGGGAAAATACTTGTTTTGACCCACAAAAACTTATTAAAAATATAATAAATACATTATATATTAAAAAAAATGAAAAAATATTAGAAATTGGTTGTGGAGCAGGATTATTATCAACATTTTTAAAAGAATATGATTATTTTGGATTAGATTATTCAATTACATTAGTCACAAAACATATACAATTATTAGATAATATAGTAATAAACTTTATTTGTACAGATACTATTTTTAAAGATAATTATTTTGATTATGTTATTATAAATAGTACATTAGAATATTTAAGTTCAGAAAAAGAATTAAATAAAACAATTGAAGAAATTGAAAGAATTTCACAAAAAGGTATATATATAGCTAATATACGACAAAAAACAAGAACTGTTAAGATAGATAAACACAAATATGATGGTGAATTTAGTCATTTTGTAATAAATAAAGATTATTTTCATAAATTAGGTTATAAAATTATAGATAGTTTATATGATGAAGATAGATATGATGTGTATAAACTAAAATAATGCTAATATTAGATGAAATAATATAAATAAAAATAAAAATAAAAATAAAAAAAGTTTGAAAAAAAAAATTGAAAAATATTTTTCTACTGTGGAATTTCTTAATAATCCATCAAACTAACCGTTTAAACAAATTAAAATCAAAATGAGCGATATTATTAACAATACCAATGAAATTATTGATGATTCTTCTACTGAGAAGAAATCTGGAGTAGGAATTAAAACTCTTTCAGCTCCTCACAAGAGATATGAATTAATTAGTTTTAATTTACTTCATAATCTTTTCACAGAAGGAATTCTTACAAAGGATCAACTCAATGAAAAATTAACAAATATGATGTTTTCTGGAACAGTTCCTGAAAAGACTGCTTACTGGAATACATATGAGAGCAAGGATGAAGAAAGTAATCGTAAGACAATTATGAAGACTTTCATTGATACTGAAAAAGCTGTTGCTAAGGCTCTTGCCAAGGCTGATGCTAAAGCTGAAGCCAAGGCATCTGCTCCACCAAAGAAGTCTAAGGCTAAGAAAGAAGAGGAAGCTACTACAATTTTTACTGAGCCTGAAAAGGTTGAGGAAGTTGCAGCTGCTATTACTGAACATGTGAATGAAGAAGTTGCTCCTGATGCTATTACTGAAGAAGTTGCTCCTGCTATTCATGAACATGTGAATGAGGAAGTTTCTACTACTGAAAAGACAGAAGAAACTTCTGCTAATGAATCTTCTTCTAAGAAGACAAAGAAGAAGAAGAATGCTAAGAAGACAACTGAGGAAGTTTCTGAGGAAGCTTAAGTTTAATTTCTTTTAGTTATTCTTCTTTTTTCATTTAATAATTATTACAAATAGTAATATTTATTTATGAAACAATATATAAAAAATAAAAATATTATAAATCATAAAAATAAATCTTAATTTATAAAAATTTACACCTTTGAAAATTTTAAATTTAAAATAATATTTTAATTATTTATAATTTATATTTTTAATTTTACGTAAAATATCAATTAGTGCACCAACTTTATGTAATTCTTCATGACATGGTATTTCCAAAACATCATTATTACCTTCTGGATCTAATGGAAGTAAATATACATCGCATGTACGATCAATTTTCATATCAATATAAATAAATACCTTTTTTTCTAAATTATTTTTTGTTAAAATTGTTTTTACAGAACGTTTTTCTAACATTTTATTGATTACATAAAGATTACGATTATTATTATAATCATTATTAGAATTTAATTTATTCATTTCATTATTAGTAAGGTCATTGATTTCAAAATATTTTGATTTATCAGTGTATGTCTTAGATAATTCATTTAATATTTTTACATGTAAAGTAGAAGATGGATCAGGTATAATTGTTGTAATTGATTTGAATTCTAATTCATTTAGATTTTTATAACCTAAAAAATGTAATCCATGTGAATCAATATTTATAATTTTATAGAATTCATTACAATGGATACAAATTAAACTTTGAATATTCATATTTATATTCATATTTATAATACAATATATATTATGTAATTATAATAATTATTTTATATATATTTTTATATATTTATATATTTATATATATTTAATTATACATGTTCTATAATAATTTGATGATAATATTCATTTAATTTACTATATGTCTCTTTTTTAAATTTTTTAAATTCATAATTATTTTTAAAATTATCTGCTTTTGGAAATAAAAAAGGATATTTTCGTTCTTCTTCATTATATAATAAATCAACAGTAATTTGTGTAACAACATCATTTATTTTATGAGTTTTTAATACTTTATAATCTAAATTATGTAACCCATTTTTCTTCCATGTATCAATATCTATTAATAATTTTTCAAGTTTTAAATTTTCTCGTTCTTTATCAGAATTTAATTTTTTTAATTTTTCATCTAAACTTAATGTTTTACCTTTTTCATCTTCTTCAATATCTATAACACTTCCTTCTTTTGGATATCCAAGTTTATAAAATTTATTTTTGACTAAACGAATTAATAAACAATCATCTTCTCCACCCCATCCACGCATATTATTTGGATAACCATTTATTTTTTCAAATATTTTTTTGGTCATTGACAATACCCCTCCCATAAAAGGTTTTCCAGAGTTTTTATTTTTTTTATTATATCTTGTTCCAGTTGCTGCTAAGGTGACTGGATAATCAAATTTCTTTTGATAATAGCTTAATAAATTGTAATCTGGTATCATATCAACATCACTAAAAATAAAATGGTCATATTTATCAGTCTTACATGCAATTTCAAAACCAATATTTTTAAGTTTTCCAATATTAAAAGCACCTTCTACACTTTGTTCAATAATATAAAGATGAAAATTAAATAATTCTGGAAAAATTCTATTAATTATTTTTATAAATAAATTTTTTTGTTTTTTCCTCATTCCATTTCCAGGGTCTCTATAACATACAATTAAAGCCACATTTTTCTTAACTTTTTTTAACACTAATGGATTTTTAAAATTTCGATTTAAATAAATAGTATTCATTTTATGTTGCAAATAATCAAATAAACCATTTTTTGTAAGATATTTTTCATAAAAAGCATAAGCATTTTCCGCTATTTTAGAACATTCTTTATCATGTTTTATACACCATTGAATAATTTTAATTAAATCAGATAAATCTTTTTTAACAGGAATAAAATGTTCATAAGGTACAAGCCATTGACTATACCATAATTTATAATCACTTTCTACAATTAAAACAACACTTCTCATACGTAATTCAGAGCTCAATCTAAAAGCACTTACGTAACCCTCAATATCCAAAATATATTTATAATTAGATTGTTCAGCACGTGTTAATGGTAATGCTTGTTGAAACTTAAAATCTTCGGGATTAATAATTTGAATTGGACCACCACTATATTTTTTAGGACGAGGTTTCCAATCAGTAATTCCTACATCCAATATATTTTTATGTTCTAAACTTAGTTGGGCAGCTTTTAATCGCATATTATTTTCTAATGTTATTCCACATCCTGTTGCACTTCCTCTAAAGATACATATATTTTTCTTAGTTTTCCAATCAAGATTTATTTTATCAAAAGATTGTTTATTATAAGAACTAGTACAACCATCTGTAAAATATTTAGAAGTAGCCATAACCCAATCATCATTTGTAGGCATTAATAAATCAGCAAAATCATCAGTAATAGATTGACTAAAAATGGGACAGAATTTTTTGTATTGAAATTCTTTTTCAATTTTAACTTTATCACTATTAAAAAGATGATTATATGGTTCTGTCAAGTTTTTTTTTAATATGGGAAAATCACGATAATTTATAAAAAATT